>Ga0163162_10005767_pt1 | contig 11975 bp, 13 predicted proteins | sample S55metaG_FD_115310 | JGI IMG/M metagenome (GOLD analysis project Ga0163162, IMG submission 115310) | Switchgrass rhizosphere microbial communities from Kellogg Biological Station, Michigan, USA - S5-5 metaG | ecosystem: Host-associated > Plants > Roots > Rhizosphere > Soil | place: USA...
CGACGATAAGGCTGCCTATTCGGCCATGGCGCGTGCCCACAATCCTTTCGGGGACGGACACGCCGCGCAGCGCATCGTGGAGATACTGGGTAATGCAGGGTGAAGTAAAACCGCAGGTCTGTGTCGTAGGCCTTGGTTACATCGGTCTGCCGACCGCCGCGATCATTGCGCGCGCGGGCTGCCCCGTGCTGGGCCTGGACGTGACGCAAAGCGTGGTCGACACGATCAACCGTGGCGAAATTCATATCGAGGAAGTGGACCTCGACGGGCTGGTGCACGGCGTGGTGCAGCGCGGGTTGCTGCGCGCATCGACGCAGATCGAACCTGCCGACGTGTTCGTGATCGCGGTTCCGACGCCCTTTGCCAAGGACGGGCATCATACGCCCGACATCTCCTATGTTCTGGCGGCCGCGACCGAAGTGGCGGCGGTGATCAAGCCGGGCGATACGGTGATTCTGGAATCGACGTCTCCGGTCGGCACGACCGAACAGATGCGCGACCTGATGGCTGGTCTTCGCCCGGACCTGAAATTTCCCGGCAAGACCAAGGAAACGCCGGACGTCTCCATCGCCTATTGCCCCGAACGCGTGTTGCCGGGGCGCATTCTGGAAGAACTGACCAACAACGACCGCTCCATCGGCGGCATCACGCCGCGTTGCGCGCGCAAGGCGCTGGCGTTCTACAAGCGGTTCGTGCGCGGCACTTGCGTGACCACCGATGCGCGGTCCGCCGAAATGACCAAGCTGGTCGAAAACGCCTATCGCGACGTGAACATCGCCTTTGCCAACGAGCTTTCCATCGTGGCCGACCGCATGGGTCTGGACGTGTGGGAAGTGATCAGGCTCGCCAACCGCCACCCGCGCGTGAACATCCTGCAGCCCGGCCCCGGCGTGGGCGGGCACTGCATCGCGGTGGACCCGTGGTTCATCGTGGCGAGCGCGCCCGACGATACGCCGCTGATCCGCACCGCGCGCAATGTGAACGACCAGAAGATGCACCACGTGATCGCGCGGGCGACCGAACTGGTGGAAGCGAATCCGGGCGCGCGGATCGCGTGCCTTGGGCTGGCGTTCAAGGCGAACATCGACGATTTCCGCGAAAGCCCCGCGCGGTTCGTGGCGGCGCGGATTGCGAAGAAGTTTGGCGACCAGGTTGCGGTGGTGGAGCCTTATGCGGCGGCGCTGCCGGTTGAGTTCACCGATACCGGGGCGACGCTGATCGACCTCGATACCGCGCTAGAAACCTGCGATCTGCTGATCACGCTGGTAGATCACGACGCGTTCAAGGCGGTGCCGCTGGCCGAACGTGTGGGCAAGGTGGTCTATGACACGCGCGGCATCTGGCCGGACCAACCGGACGTGGTGGTTGCCGGCGAGAAGCTGCGGCTGGCGAGTTGAAGCTGGGGCCAACCGGCGTGGCGCGGCAGGCCCTGTCGCTGGCGTGCGTGCTGTCGATCATCGGGTGCGGTGGCCTTGGCGGGCAATCGCGTGCGAATGATGGGGTGGGGGCGGTCAGGCAGGCTACTGCCCAGCCGACCGAAGCCGCGCCGCCGCTGACGCCGGCGCAGATTGCCGCGAACGACAGGCTCTATCCGTTCTACATGCCCATGGCGGGCCTGCGCGCGCCGGCGGTGAAGCTGTTCATCCGTTGCGACGCATCGCGCGCGGCGGGGCGCGAGGTCTATCGCGGGTTGGATGGCGGTGCGCTGGGCGGCCGGATCGAGGGCGGCTACGAATTCGTTTATGAGGCGCTGGATGGAGCGGGGCGGCCTTGCGTCTATCCCTTTGCGCCGTGGCAGCCAGACATCATCGGCGATCTGAACGGCACGCAATACATCTTGCGTTCGTCGATCCCCGGTGTGCGGGTGACGTTCCGCAGCCCCAGCGAATGGGCGCACGTTAGCCTGCGCGGCTTCGATATCGGGCAGAAGCGCATCCATTTCGAAATGCGCGACATCGCGCTCGATTTCCCCGGATCGGTGCAGCCGATGGGGGCGGTGCATCTGGAAACCTTCGGCGGGATGCGGCCGGGGCTGTTTTCCGCGGTGATCCGCCGGTCGAGCATATTCGGCGGCAAGAACGCGATCTTCGTGCCCGGCGGGCAGACCATGCTTTATGTCGAAGACAGCGCGATCGACGGCAACGTGGGTATCAATGCCGATCAGGAACACGGCACCTATATCAACGGCACGCTGGTTTCGCATTTCCGCAATGTGAGCTGGCGCGGGCAGCGCGGTGCCGGCAACGTGGCGAGCGGACACCAGCTGAAGGACAAGGCCTATCTGCGGGTCTATGAAAACCTGACGATTTCGAACGCGCCGAATGGCGGGCCGCCATCGGCGATGCCGCTGATAGATGCTTCGGAATTCGGCTTCACATGGTCGAACAACCTGCAATTGCGGCGGATGCAGCCGTTGCAGGAGCCGCGCGACGCGCTGGTCGATATGCGCACCGAGATCCTGTATGGCGACCCGGCGAACTATCCGTGGAGCGTGGTGCGGACGCCGGAGTGGCGGATGCCCGCCGCGCCGCTGGACGTGCTGGACAAGGTCTATCTGTCGGTGTTCCTGAACACGTCGGTTTCAAGCTTTCGCACCGAGCCTTACGTGTTCGCGCAGCGGCCGCAGGGGCTGGGATATCTGCCCGGCACGAACCATGTGGTGGGCACCGAACTATCAACCCGCGCAGACTGGCGCGCGGTGGCGCTGGCATTCAACACATCGGGCACCGCGGCCCATGTGTTTTCGCGCGAGGGATTGACCTTTGCCGATCCCAAGCTGCCGCAAGGGGCGGAGTGGGTGCTGGATCGCGATGCCTTCATCCGCCACGCGCTGGGGCTGATCGGGCGCTAATCGGGCTGAGCGTCTGGCGTGTGGGCCTCTCGCCAGCGCGCGCGGATCGTGTCGCTGCTTTCGCGGGTGCCGTCGTGGCTCCAGCCGGGTTCGCGGATCAGGTAGGCCAGCTTGTGCCCCCATGGGGCTTTCCATACGTCTGCCAGCATTGCGACCCATTCGTGGAATACGTTGTGGAGCAGCGCGAAATTGCCGAGCTGGCGGATCACGCCATAGCGCACGGGGTCTTCGTCGCGCTCTGGCTGGAACGTGCCGAACAGGCGGTCCCACACGATCAGCACACCGGCATAGTTGCGATCGAGATAGCGCGGGTTCGTCGCGTGGTGGACGCGGTGGTGGCTGGGCGTGTTGAACACCGCTTCGAACCAGCGGGGGAGCCTGCCGACGGCTTCCGTGTGAATCCAGAACTGATAGACGAGGTTTATTCCGCCGACCGTGAGCAGCATGGCCGGCTGGAAGCCGACGAAGGCCGGCCAGATGCGGAATGCGAACGACAGCGCGAGTGGGCCGGTCCACGTTTGGCGCAGCGCGGTGCTGAGGTTGTAGTGCTGGCTGGAATGGTGGTTCACGTGGCTCGCCCAGAACCAGCGGACGCGATGGGCGCTGCGGTGAAACCAGTAGTAGTTGAAGTCGTCGAGCAGGAAGGCGGCGATCCACGCCCACCACACGACGGGCACGGTGGCGACGCGGTGATCGTAGAGCCACAGCGCGGCGGCGGCAATCGCGCCGGCGGCGAGCGCACCGCTGATCGTGCTGCCGAGGCCGAGCAGCAGGCTGGTGCGGGTATCGGCCGGATCGTATTTTTCGGGCGCGCGGCGGGCGGCCCAGACCATTTCCAGCATGATCAGCAGGATGAACGCGGGGATGGCATAGACCACGACGTCGAAGGGCTGGAGGTTGGTCATGCCTGCACGCCCAGCCAGCGCAGGCTGGCCGCCCACGCCTGTGCCTGCGGGCCGAGATCGAGCGTGACCGTGCCGAAGCGGCGCTCTCCGGTGGATAAGGTGAGGAAGTGCTGGTCCAGCCGCACACCGGCGTGGGTGGTCAGCAGGCGGGCGACGAAGTGGCTGCCGTGGCGGCGGATCAGCAGGACGCGGCCGGCGGCGTCGCGCACGAGCGCGCCGATGCGAGCGCGGTCTATGACAATGTCCACCGGCGTGAAGCCACAGATGGCTTCGTCGGCCAAGGCGCGGGCGTGGTCTTCGTCGCGGATGCGCACGTCTCCGCCCAGCCTTAGCGCGCGGGCGGCGAGGACGAGGAGCAGCACCGCGACAAGCGACAAGGCGCCCTGTACGGCGATCGTTGCGCCGGGCAATGCCCACAGCGCCGCTGCCTTGGCGGCCAACATCCCATCACCCCCTGTTGCGCCGATCAGCCCTTTGCGGCGAGCATATCCACCTGGGCGCGGATGGGCGCAATATCGTATCCGGCACGGGCAGCGCCAGCGGCGATCTCGTCCGGGTTGGTGCCATTGCTGGCCATGGTGAGCGCCCACAGCAGGGTGGAGCGGGTGCCCGATCGGCAATAGGCGAGGACCGGGGCATCGCCGGCTTCTTCCAGCGCTTTGGCCAGCGCCTCTACCTGCGCCATGGAGAACCCGGCGTGGGTGACCGGAATGGCGACATAAGCGATGCCCGCAGCCGTTGCGGCGGCTTCGATCTCCGCGCCGGGGGTCTGGTCGTCGGATTCGCCTTCGGGGCGGTTGTTGACGATCAGGCCGATGCCCATCGCCTTCGCTTCTGCCACCTCGGCCACGGTGATCTGGGGGCTGGCGTAGGTCTTGTCGTCAATCTTGCGGAACATGAGATGCCTCTGTTGTGGCGCGTTGGCGGGCGCGGCGGCTGCGACCGATGATGTTGAGCAGCTCGACGAACACCGAGAACCCCATCGCGGCGTAGATATAGCCCTTGGGGATGTGCATGCCAAATCCATCGGCCAGCAGAACGAACCCGATCATGACGAGGAACGACAAGGCGAGCATCACGAGGCCGGGGTTCTTCTCGATGAACCTGGCCAGCGGATCGGCGGCGACCATCATCAGGCCGACGGTGATGACGACGGCGGCGATCATGATCGGGATCTGGTCGGTCATGCCGACGGCGGTGAGAATCGAATCGATGGAGAACACCAGATCGAGCGCGATGATCTGCGCAATCGTTGTCGCAAAGCCGACGAGGACGTGCCCCTTGTGGTCCAGCATCTCTCCGCTGGGTTCGGGATCGATGGTGTGGTGGATTTCCTTGGTGGCCTTCCACAGCAGGAACAGGCCACCCGCGATGAGGATCAGGTCGCGGCCCGAAAAGGCAGTGTCGAACAGCGGCTCACCATGGGCGCCGGGGCTGCCGGTGATGCCGAGATCGAACAGCGGGGCCTGCAGCGTGACGATCCAGCCGATCAGGGTAAGCAGGCCAAGACGCAGGAAAAGCGCCAGAAACAGGCCGATTCTGCGGGCTTTTGCCTGTTGGTGCGCGGGCAGCTTGTTCGACAGGATGGCGATGAACACCAGGTTGTCGATGCCAAGCACGATTTCGAGCAGCACCAGCGTGACCAGTGCCGCCCAGGCTGCCGGATCGGCAAGAAGGGCGAGGATGTCCATTGCTGCAGCATTGCCCAAACAGGCTCACAAGGGCAAGCTGACAACCGGCCCCGCAACAAAATGCAACAGTAATCGTGGTACTTTGGCGCGGGCGACGATTCCGTTCGCCCTGCTTGATTTTGTCGGTTATAGTCTCGCCCGCAATGGAGAGGGCCGGCCGCAATCCGGCGCAAGTTCCTTGTTGCACCGTCGGCTTCCGCGTCCGGCCTGCGGTGCCCTGGAAAGCAGGGGCGGAACGAAGGTTTATTGGTTTTTATGGGTTTTGACAGAGGGCGGCGTGGTCGCGGACGCGACAAGCGTGACGGTTTCGGCGAAGAGAGCTTCGATCCTTACGGTGGCGGTGGTGGTTTCAACGCTGGCGGCGGCGGCGGTTATGATCGCGGCGGCTTCGGCGGCGGCGGCAATCGCGGCGGTTTCGGCGGCGGTGATCGCGGCGGCTTCGGCGGTGGCGACCGTGGCGGTTTCGGCGGCGGCGATCGCGGTGGCTTCGGCGGTGGCGCTGGCGGCGGTGGTCGCGGTGGCTTTGGTGGCGGCGCGCCGCGTGGCGGCGGCGGTGGCGGCATGCCCGCGCAGGTCGTCGGCACCGGCAAGGGCGTCGTCAAGTTCTTCAATGCCCAGAAGGGTTTCGGCTTCATCCAGCGCGAAGACGGCGGCGAAGATGTCTTCGTGCACATCAGCGCGGTCGAACGTGCCGGCCTTGAAGGTCTGGCCGAAGGTCAGCAGCTCGAATTCAACCTGGTCGATCGTGGTGGCAAGGTTTCTGCCGCCGATCTTCAGGTTGTGGGCGATGTAATCGCTCCGCCGCAGAAGGCCGCTGCCCCGCAGCGTTCGCTGACAGGCGAGAAGGCGACGGGCACCGTCAAGTTCTTCAACGCGATGAAAGGCTTCGGCTTCATCACCCGCGACGACGGCCAGCCGGATGCATTCGTGCATATCAGCGCCGTCGAGCGTTCGGGGCTTCGCGAACTGAACGAAGGCGACAAGCTTGAATTCGACCTCGAAGTCGATCGACGAGGCAAGCACTCGGCGGTCAACCTGGTGCCGATTCAGGGTTGATCCCGATTTGCTTTGCCTTCCGGTCGATGTGACCGGCGGGCGGCAACACCACATACGCGCACGGATGGCGGCCCTTTTGGGGGCCGCCATTTGTCGTTTGCGATTCCCATTTCCTTCCGGAGACTGAGCCTTCCGGAGCCTCGTGACTGAACAGGAGAGCCTTATGTCGATCACCCCGCTGATGCCCGTGTACCCCCGGTGCGGCGTGCGTCCGGTGCGCGGCGAACATTGCCACCTGATTTCCGAGGACGGCACCCGCTATCTCGATTTCGCCAGCGGCATAGCGGTGAACCTGCTCGGCCATTCCAACGAGCATCTTATTGGCGCGATCCAGCGGCAGGCGGCAACACTGATGCATGTGTCGAACCTGTATGGCAGCCCGCAGGGCGAAAGCCTGGCGCAGCGTCTCGTCGACCTGACCTTTGCCGACACGGTGTTCTTCACCAATTCGGGTGCGGAAGCCGTGGAGTGCGCAATCAAGACCGCACGCGCCTATCACCAGCATGTCGGCAACGACGACAAGTATGAACTGATCACGTTCAAGAACGCTTTCCACGGGCGCACAATGGCGACGATCAGCGCGTCCAATCAGGAAAAGATGCACAAGGGCTTCATGCCTTTGCTGCCCGGCTTCAAGTACGTAGATTTCGACGATCTGGAAGGCGCGAAAGCCGCGATCGGCCCGAATACGGCGGGCTTCCTGGTGGAGCCTGTGCAAGGTGAGGGCGGAATCCGCGATGCCTCGCCCGAATTCCTGCAGGGCCTGCGCGCGCTGTGCGACGAGCACGACCTGATCCTGATTTTCGACGAAGTGCAGTGCGGTGTCGCGCGCACCGGCACGCTCTATGCCTATGAACAATACGGCGTGGCACCGGACGTGATGGCCACAGCCAAGGGCATCGGCGGCGGTTTCCCGTTCGGCGCTTGTCTTGCGACGGAGAAGGCCGCGCGCGGTATGGGGATCGGCACGCACGGCAGCACCTATGGCGGCAATCCGCTGGCGATGGCTGCCGGCGAAGCAGTGCTCGACGTTGTGGCCAACGACGACTTCCTTGGCGAAGTGAAAGCCAAGGGCGAGCGTCTGCGCGGTCGGCTGGAACAGTTCATCGGCAATTATCCCGATATGTTCGAGCTGGTGCGCGGGCGCGGGCTGATGCTGGGCGTGAAGATGAAGATCGAGCCGCGGCCGTTCGTGGCGCACATGCGCGACAATCACCATCTGCTCACCGTGGCGGCCGGCGACATGACCTTCCGCGTGCTGCCGCCGCTGGTGATTGACGACAGCCACATCGAGGAATTCATGGAAAAGCTTTCGGCGGCGACGGCGAGCTACAATCCCGAGGCACCGGCGACATGAGACATTTCCTGAACCTTGCGGATGCCGGCGGGGATGCCGTGGCGGCGATGCTGGGCGATGCGATCGATCGCAAGGCGGCGCGGGCCGGCCAGCCGAAGGGTAGCATCGATGCCGATGCGCCGCTGGCGGGACGCGTGCTGGCGATGGTGTTCGAAAAGAACTCCACCCGCACTCGCGTGTCGTTCGACATCGCGATCCGCCAGCTCGGCGGATCGGCGGTGGTGCTCGATGCCGGCACCACGCAACTCGGCCGTGGCGAGACGATCGCGGATACCGCGCGCGTGCTAAGCCGCATGGCTGATGCGATCATGATGCGCACCGACGACCATGCCAAGATCGAGGAACTGGCGCGCTATGCCACCGTGCCGGTCATCAATGGCCTTACCGATCTTTCGCATCCGTGCCAGATCATGGCAGACCTGCAAACGGTGCTGGAACACGGCAAGGCTCTGCCCGGGCTTGAAGTTGCGTGGCTGGGTGATGGCAACAACGTACTGAATTCCATCGTGGAAGCCGCCGGCCTGATGAAGTTCAACGTGCGCATCGGCGTGCCCGAAGGTTACGAATCCGACAGCGGCTTTATCGCCTTGGCCGAAGCCGCCGGCGCGCGAATCAGTCTGCATCGCGACGCGGCCAGCGCCGTGGCGGGCGCGGACGTGGTGGTGACCGATACCTGGATCTCGATGGGGCAGGCGCACGCGGCGGAAAAGTTGAAGGCGATGACGCCGTTCCAGGTGAACCAGGCAATGATGGCACGGGCGCGCCCGGACGCACTGTTCCTGCATTGCCTGCCCGCGCATCGCGGCGAGGAAGTGACCGACGACGTGATCGACGGTCGCCAGTCTGTCGTATGGGACGAGGCTGAAAACCGCATCCATGCGCAAAAATCCGTGCTGCGCTGGGCCTTTGGCCAGATCTGATCGGACGGACCATGCCTGCAAGTGACCTTCCCGGTGGCGACACCGGTTTCGACCGCACGCTGTTTTTCACAGTGCCCGACCGCAATGCGCGGGGGCGCGTGGTGCGGCTTGGCCCGGTGCTTGACGAAATCCTGGCCGCGCACGCCTATCCCGCGCCAATCCGCCGCGTGCTGGCTGACGCCCTGACACTTACCGTGCTGCTGGGATCGCTGCTGAAGGATACGGACGGCCAGTTGACCATGCAGGCGCAGACGCAGGACGGCCCGGTCGAACTGCTGGTGTGCGATTATCGGGGCGGAGAGTTGCGCGGCTATGCCCGCCACGATCCCGCGCGGGTGGACGAGCTTGGCCCCAATCCCACGCTGTTTTCGCTGTTCGGGGATGGCTATCTGGCGATCACGTTCGACCTGCCATCGAACGGGCAACGTTATCAGGGAATCGTGCCGCTTGAGGGTGAGACGCTGGCGCAGGCCTGCGAAAGCTATTTCCTGCAATCGGAACAGTTGCCTACCCTAGTCCGGGTGGCGACGCGCACGGATGGCTCCAACTGCGTTGCTGGCGGCATGCTGATCCAGCACCTGGCCGAAGGGGAAGAGGGGCGCGAGCGGCTGCACGTGCGGCTCGACCATCCCGAGTGGGAGCACATTTCCATCATGGGCGGTGCGGTGCGCGCCGATGAACTGGTCGACGGGGAACTAGGCCTCGAGACGCTGGTGTGGCGCCTGTTTCATGAAGAACGCGAAGTGCGGGTGGAACGGGGCCCGACGATCTTGCGCGGGTGTCGCTGCTCGGTCGAACATTACCGCGCAGTGCTTTCGCGCTTTGGCGTCGCCGAACGGCAGGACATGAAGAACGACGAAGGCCTCGTCGTGGTGGATTGTGCATTCTGTTCGCGAGAGTTCGCCATCGACCTCGATTGACGTTAACCGTTCGTCGCGACTTGAGCACACTTTAACGCGGCAAGAGTATTCGCTATATAGCCATGTGATGCGCGGCACGGTGCTGCGGATACATTCTGTGATGTGGCTCGCTCATGTCTCGATGGTTAGGCCTAAACGCTCGAACGCTGAAGCGCCTCCTCACGGGGACTGCCGTGGCCATAGCCGTGTTTCAGGGGCCGGCGCTTCTTGCGCAAAAGGTCTCCCTCGCGATGCTGGACCGGCTGGAAGCGGGCGAATGGGACGTGCGCGACCGCGATCCCGCCGGGATGCACGATCGGATCTGCATTTCCAGCGGGCGCAAGCTTGTCCAGATCCGGCACATGACCGAGGTGTGCCGCAGCTTCGTTGTGGAAGATGCCGCAGACGTCGTCACCGTGCACTATACCTGCCCCGGCAATGGTTACGGGCAGACGCGCATCCGCTTTGAAAATACGCGGTTGGTGCAACTGGAAACGCAGGGCATCGCCAAGGGGTTGCCCTTCGAAATCAATGCGGAGGCGAGGCGCACCGGCGCCTGTACACGGTAACGGCATTGCCAGCCTCGGCGCGCAGGGCTAGCCCGGAGGCATGGCTGAACAAGACAAGATCGAAAGCGCACCGCTCGCGGTTGTGCTTCTCTCGGGCGGACTGGATTCCATGGTTTGTGCGGGACTTGCGCGCGAGCAGGGCTTTCGCATTCTGGCGCTGACCATTGATTACAACCAGCGTCACCGCGTGGAACTGGCAGCGGCGCGCACGATTGCGGCGCGCATCGGCGTTGAGCGGCACGTCATCCTGCCGATGGATTTGCGCCAGTTTGGCGGATCCGCGCTGACGGATGCGATCGACGTCCCCAAGTCAGGCTTGGGGGGCGACATTCCGGTCACATACGTGCCGGCGCGCAACCTGATCTTCCTGTCGCTTTCGCTGGCATGGGCGGAAGCAGCCGGAGCAAACGACCTGTTCATCGGCGTGAATGCGCTCGATTACTCGGGATACCCCGATTGCCGTCCAGAGTTTGTTGCAGGTTTCGAAAACCTCGCCCGCATCGCGACCAAGGTGGGTAGCGAAGGCGGAACGGTGAAGGTGCACGCGCCGCTGCAGCACTTGCGCAAGTCTGACATCGCACGCGAAGCGGCCCGGCTCGGGCTCGACGCGGGCCAAAGCTGGTCCTGTTATGATCCCCTGCCCGGCGGTCGGGCTTGCGGCGAATGTGACAGTTGCCGCCTCCGCCGCGCCGGGTTTGCCGAGGCCGGGCTCCGCGACGGAACGGCCTACCGCGAAGATTGATCGGGGTCGCAGGGGGGATCAACCTCGCGCGAAAACGCCGCAAGCAATGCGGCTTCCGCTGTTGCCGCTGGGGTCGGTTTTGTAATCGTCCGGTCCGGCATGGATGACGATAGCGGTTCCATCGGCGTCAAATATCGCTGGCTCGGCGTCTATCCATTTACCCGGCAGCAACACCGTTGCCGCGCCAGCCCCATCGGCGGCGATCGACAAGTTGGGCAAGTCGCCCATGTGGGCACCGGCTGGATTCATCGTACCGTGCATCCTCATGCCAGGGTTCAGATGGCCACCGGCAGTGGTGAAAGCCGGTGCATCGCATTTGCCGACGGTGTGGAGGTGGATGCCATGCTGCCCGGGCTTGAGCCCGACGGCCTGAACAATCAGGGTCGCGAGATCGCCGTTTGCTGTCAGATAGGCACGACCTGCGGGCTTGCCGTCTGCGGTGACAAGATCCGCGTGGGCGAGTTCGGTCGGCTGCGGCGCGACTGTAGCGCAAGCCGTGAGGGCCAGTGAGGCGACGGCGGCGGCAAGATGATTTCTGGGTATCATGATGGTTTCCTGGCTCTACTGCCGGGACCATAACGAAAAAGGGGCCGGATTTCTCCGACCCCTTTCGCATTATTTGGCTTTCGCCGGAATTACATGCCCGAACCCGGACCGTACGTGATTTCCACGCGACGGTTCTGGAGTTCGCGAACGCCATCCGCAGTCGGAACGCGCGGGTTGGTTTCGCCGAAGGCCTGGCTCGTGATCGAACCATCCGGGATACCGTGCGACGTCAGGTAAGAACGGACCGAGACGTTACGACGCTGCGAAAGGCCCACGTTGTACTTGGCCGAACCCGAACGGTCGGCATAGCCTGCGAGCATGATCGGAACGCTGGCGCAGTTGCCATAGGCAGTGACGGCGTTGTCGAGGATGGTCGAAGCTTCCGGCGTGATATCCGACTTATCCCAGTCGAAGAACACGATGTACGGACCCTTGTTGC
>Ga0163162_10005768_pt1 | contig 11975 bp, 10 predicted proteins | sample S55metaG_FD_115310 | JGI IMG/M metagenome (GOLD analysis project Ga0163162, IMG submission 115310) | Switchgrass rhizosphere microbial communities from Kellogg Biological Station, Michigan, USA - S5-5 metaG | ecosystem: Host-associated > Plants > Roots > Rhizosphere > Soil | place: USA...
CAAAAAAAGAATTGGCTGGCTGGTGGTTTTGTTTTTAGGTGAAATGCTCACCGCCACTGCGATGACATTTTTCCAGGACGAAATCGCGAAGGCCGTGGTGCTCGCCCTCTTTGTTCCGCTCATTATATCCAGTGGCGGTAACAGCGGATCACAGGCCTCCACATTGATTATACAGGCCATGGCAATGAACGAAATTACATTGGCCGACTGGTGGCGGGTAATGCGGCGCGAAATTATATCCGGATTTATGCTTGGCGCCATACTGGGCATTATTGGAATGCTGCGTGTTTTGATTTGGAATTCTTTCACGCATATTTATGGGCCGCATACCTACCTGATTGGATTTACAGTAGGTGTGTCACTGGTTGGTGTGGTACTGTGGGGAACGCTGAGTGGCTCCATGCTACCGATGATATTGAAAAAGCTGGGTGCCGACCCGGCTGTTTCATCTGCTCCCTTTGTGGCTACCTTGGTAGACGTGACCGGACTGGTGATCTATTTTTCAGTGGCCTACCTGTTTTTAAGGGGCGTTTTGCTACCCGCTTAAGGGTAATTCTAACCCGGTCTGTCCTGCCAAAGGGCCGGTCTTGTTCAAATGGATATTTTTTTAATATTTTGCCACAAAATCACATATCCTGCGTTGAATACGCGCAAGGTTGGGCCATATAGAACGCAAATCATCGAAAACCATCTAACTAACCTAAAACTCAGGATTCTATGTGTGGAATTGTTGCATACGTAGGCCCCCGGCAGGCCTACCCGATTATTTTAAAAGGTCTGAAACGACTGGAATACCGCGGCTACGATAGCGCAGGCGTGGCCTTGCTAAATGACGGCCTGAAAGTGTATAAGAAAAAAGGAAAGGTTGCTGAACTGGAGGACTTCGCGATCAGCCAGGACCTTCACGGCAATATTGGCATCGGTCATACCCGTTGGGCCACCCACGGCGAACCCAGCGACCGCAATGCACACCCCCATTCCTCCGCCAATGGCAAACTGGCCATGATTCACAATGGCATTATTGAGAACTACGCCATGTTGAAACAGGAGCTCATCAACAAAGGCTATACTTTCAAAAGCGATACCGATTCGGAAGTATTATTAAATTTTATCCAGGACATCCAGGGCAATAACAACTCCAGTCTGGAAGAAGCGGTGCGCATTGCGTTGAAAAGAATTGTAGGCGCCTATGTAATCATATTGTTGAACCAGGATGAACCTGATACGCTGATTGCGGCACGAAAAGGAAGTCCGTTGGTAATTGGAGTTGGCAAAGGAGAGCATTTTCTGGCCAGCGATGCCTCTCCCATCATAGAGTATACCAAAGAAGTTGTTTATGTGAATGATTACGAGATGGCCATCATCAAGGCCGATGAACTGATCCTGAAAAATCTCGGTAATGAAAAACAAACGCCATTTATTCAGAAGCTCGACCTGGAACTCGCTGCAATAGAGAAGGGCGGATATGAACACTTCATGCTGAAAGAAATTTTTGAACAATCCAGCACCATTTACGACAGCCTGCGAGGCAAACTGGAACCGGGTCACACAGATATTAAGATGAGCGGCATCCAGAAATACATGGACCAGATCATAGCCGCCCAGCGAATCATCATCATCGCCTGCGGTACTTCCTGGCATGCCGGGTTGATTGCCGAATACGTAATTGAAGAATTGTGCAGAATACCGGTGGAAGTAGAATACGCGTCTGAATTTCGATACCGTAACCCGATCATCAACAAGGGAGACATCGTGATCGCGATATCGCAAAGCGGCGAAACAGCAGACACCCTGGTGGCCATCGAAAATGCTAAAGAAAAAGGTGCCCTTATTATCGGCATTGTAAATGTAGTGGGATCTTCCATCGCAAGACTTTCTCACACCGGCGCATACACGCACGCAGGGCCCGAAATTGGCGTAGCCAGTACAAAAGCATTTACGGCGCAGCTGGTGATGCTCACCATTTTTGCATTGAAAACGGCGCATTCAAAACAAAGCATTTCTACAGAAAGATACCAGCAACTGATTCATGAGTTGGTGGAGGTACCAGAGAAAGTGGCGACCATTCTCAAAAATGCGGAGCATATTAAAAAGGTGGCAGAGAAATACAAGGATGCCACTGATTTTCTTTATCTCGGCAGGGGATATAATTTTCCTGTAGCACTGGAAGGCGCATTGAAGTTGAAAGAAATTTCTTACATACACGCGGAAGGATATCCTGCAGCGGAAATGAAGCATGGTCCAATTGCACTGGTAGATGAAAACCTGCCCGTTGTTTTTGTGGCCACCAAAGACGCCTACCACGAAAAGATCGTGAGCAATATCCAGGAAATCAAGGCCCGCAAAGGCAAAGTGATCGCCGTGATTACCGAAGGTGATGAAACCATTCCCGGTATGGCCGACGACGTTATTGCAGTTCCAGAAGCCGATGAAATCATTGCGCCGATGCTGAGTGTTATTCCCATGCAATTGTTATCATATTATATAGGTGTGGCAAAGGGATTGGATGTTGACAAACCCAGGAACCTTGCTAAGAGTGTGACGGTTGAATAATTGCAATCCATCTTATCCTTCTCAAAACCATAAGCATTCCTTACATGAATATTATTTCCAAGAATGAGATTTCTTCGCTCGGGTATAATTTTATTCCCAGGGAATGGCTTCCCAAGGGCAAAGATGAATACCACCTGCGCAATCTCCAAAACAGAAGTGGTATTCATTACCGAAAGTTAAACGCCCTGGAAATTGAGATCCTGGTGCGCAATCAAAATACCTCCGACGACTGGAACCAGCTGCTGGTTTCAGATGCATTCAATCCCGACCTTGTTCGGAATTGCAAATTCTTTGGACTGGTTAGAATCGGTAAGCTTGAACCCTTTTACCTGGAATTTCATAACCTGCGGATGCCCGTGGGATTGTATAATAGCACCATCATCAGTTGCGATTTGGGGGATAATGTGGTTATTGGAAACACCAATTATCTGTCGCATTATATTATCGGCAACGAAGTGATGATTGTGAATGTGAATGAACTTGCCACCACCAGCACGTCCAAATTCGGAAACGGGATCATTAAGCAGGGAGAAAGCGAATCGGTCCGCATCTGGCTGGAGCTCTGCAATGAAAATGGCGGACGAAAAGTCATTCCATTCAATGGCATGTTGCCTGGTGATGCGTGGATCTGGAGCAAATACCGCGACGATGAAACCCTGTTGGAGAAATTGAAATTGTTTACGGAGAAAAAATTCGATCAGCTCAGGGGCTATTATGGAAAGATCGGCGATCGCACTGTCATTAAAAATTGCAAGATCCTTAAGGACGTGTGGATCGGAACAGATGCCTACCTGAAAGGCGCCAATAAAATAAAGAACCTGACCATCAATAGCTCGGCTGAAGCGACCACTCAAATTGGGGAAGGCTGCGAGCTAGTAAATGGAATCATTGGACATGGCTGTCGCATTTTTTATGGCGCCAAAGCAGTGCGATTTATAATGGCTTCACACAGCCAGTTGAAATACGGCGCAAGGCTGATCAATTCCTATCTCGGTGACAATTCCACCATCAGCTGTTGCGAAGTGTTGAATTCGCTCATCTTTCCGTCTCACGAGCAGCACCACAACAACTCATTTTTATGCGCCAGCACATTGCTGGGACAAAGCAACATCGCTGCCGGTGCGACCATTGGTTCTAACCACAATTCCCGGAGTCCGGACGGTGAATTGCTGGCAGGTCGCGGTTTCTGGCCAGGCCTCTGTGTAAGTTTGAAACACAATTCCCGCTTTGCAGCCTTCAATATCCTGGCGAAAGGTGATTACCCCTTTGAATTGGATATTCGATTTCCATTTTCGCTGGTGAGTAACGACGTAAGCAACGACAGGCTGTTAATTATGCCCGGCTACTGGTTCCTGCACAATCTGTACGCGTTGGCGCGAAACGAATGGAAATATAACCAGCGCGATCAACGCATTGAGAAAATCCAGTTGCTGGAATACAATTGCCTGGCGCCCGATTCAATCAATGAAATGGTGGAGGCATTGGACCTTTTTCACCTGTATACCGGCAAAGCCTACCTGCAGAAATACGGCAAAGACAAGAAAATCACCGATGCGGCCTGCCGTAAGCAGGGCGAGAAGCTGCTCAGGGCCGGCGACCCGGTTGTTGATAAACTCGAGATCATCTCGGAGGGCGCTGAAAACTCCGACCGGAAGGTGGTACTGCTGAAAGTAAGTGCCTGTTACGCCTTGTTTATCCGGATCATCAATTACTACGCCACCCTTCAGCTGGTTCAATTGATGCAAACAAAGAATATTTCGTCAGTTGCCGCTATCAAAAAACTGTTGCGCGCAAAGCGAACACGGAACAGGTGGCTGAACATTGGCGGACAGTTGATAAGGGAAGAGGCTTTCTTGAAATTCCGGAAAGACATCAACGCGGGAAGAATAAAAAGCTGGGACGAAGTACACAGCTTTTACCAGTCGCAGGGCGCCAGTTATGCCCAGGATAAATTTGAACACGCCATGGCGGTTTGGGAAGCATTGAACCCGGAATTATTAGCTGAATTGAATGCGGAAAAACTGAAAGAATTGCTCGCGGATGCCGTATCCTTTAAAGAATGGCTCAGCAAAGGCATTTATGATTCGCGGGCGAAGGACTATACCAACCCATTCCGGAAAATGGTTTATGACTCAACCGAAGAAATGAACCAGGTGGTGGGAAAATTTGATGACAATGCCTTTATTAAGCTCCAGCAGGAAGAGCTCAAAAATTTCAAAGCGAGCCTGAAGAAAATTTCTTCCCTTTTGAAATAGGCTCCAATCTTCGCAAAATAAAAACACCCCGGAAGGCCGGGGTGTGTAATATGCTTGAAAAGTACAATGACTACTTCTTGGTTGTGTCTGCAGCAGCTTTGGCAGCAGAATCAATCTTTGCAGCAGCACTATCAACGGTGTTGTTAACGGCTTTTGCAGCGCTGTCAGCAGCGGCAGATGCAGAAGTGGCGGTAGTGTCAGCTTTAACTTCAGTTGATGATGAGCTGCTGTTGCATGCTGCGAAAATTGCGGTAGCAGCCAGGATTGCGAATACTTTTTTCATTGTACTTGTTGTTTAATTTTAATTTTGCGCAAAGGTAAGTCGCGAAAAATTTCCTTGCAAGCTATTTTAGTGTTTTTTGTTTCGAATGCAGACAAAAACCTGCCCGATTCGGTCATTTCTTCCTAAAAAACAGCCTGATAGGCACGCCGGTGAGGTTAAAATGTTCCCGAAGTTGATTTTCAAGAAAATTCTTATATGGCGTTTTTATCTCGTCGGGGAAATTGCAAAAGAAGGCAAAGCTGGGCACCTTGGTTGGCAATTGTGTAACATATTTGATGCGAATTGCATTACCCCTTACTACTGGCGGATGGTAAGACTCGACCGCCTTCAGCATCACTTCGTTCAGTTGTGAAGTAGGTATTTTCTTGCTTCGGTTTTCGTAAACTTCCAGGGCCAGCTCAATCACTTTGAAAATCCGCGTCTTGTCTTTCACAGATATAAAAAGAATGGGCACATCGCTGAAAGGTGCGAGACGGTTCTTTAACTCTTTTTCATAGTCACGCGCCGTATTCGTCTCTTTTTCATAGAGGTCCCATTTGTTTACGATCAGCACAATGCCTTTACCTTTTTTTGACGCGAGCGAAAATATATTTAGGTCCTGCGCTGTAATTCCCTTGGTGGCATCCAGCAATAACAGGCACACATCCGCTTCATCCATGGCCTTGATGGCGCGGATCACGGAATAGAATTCAAGGTCTTCATTCACCTTGGTCTTGCGACGAATACCTGCCGTATCGATCAGGATAAATTCCTTTTTAAAAAGATTGTATTTCGTATGAATGGTATCGCGGGTGGTTCCGGCTATTTCACTTACGATGGTGCGCTCCTCGCCCACCAGTGCGTTCAGCAGGGAGGATTTGCCTACATTGGGTTGTCCAATGATAGCGATTTTCGGCAGTTCATCGTCCTGCGCCGTTTCATCGCTTTGTTCCTCGGTGATCAGCGCGGCAATATCATCCAACACTTCTCCCGTTCCTGTACCGCTCATTGACGAAAGCGGGTAAATTTTATCAAATCCCAGGCTGTAAAATTCAGATGATTCAAGCATTCGCTCTGGATTGTCAACTTTGTTCACGACCACGAAAACGGGTTTCGTGGAACGCCTGAGAACATCGGCCATGGCCTCGTCCAGCGCGGTAATGCCGGTGGCTACATCAACCATGAAAATAACGGCATGGGCTTCGTCTACGGCAATCATCACCTGCTTCCGGATTTCACTTTCAAACATACCATCACCGCCAGCTACGAATCCGCCTGTGTCGATCACGTTAAAGCTGCGTCCGTTCCAGTCGGTAATGCCGTACTGCCGGTCGCGTGTAACGCCACTCACGTCGTCAACGATCGCCTTGCGTTGTTCCAGCATGCGATTAAAAAACGTGCTCTTCCCTACATTGGGCCTTCCTACTATTGCTACTGTAAATGCGCTCATGGTATAGTGCGGTTATCCGCCATGGTAACCGTATTCTTTTAAATGAATATCGTTGTCCCGCCAATGTGGCCTGACTTTTACAAATAATTCCAAAAAAATCTTCTGTCCAAGAAAGGCCTCAATGTCTTTTCTGGCCTCGGTGCCGAGTTGCCTGATCATCTTACCGCCTTGTCCGAGGATGATGCCTTTTTGCGTTTCGCGTTGCACGATGATATCTGCGCCTATTTTGATCAGTCCGGTTTTTTCCTTGAACTCATTTACCAGCACGGCAGCATGGTATGGTATTTCTTCCTCGTACAAAAGGTAGATTTTCTCCCTGATCATTTCACCCACGAAAAACTTGGTGGGCAAATCGCTGAGGTCATCGCCTTCATAAAAGGCGTGTCCTTCGGGTATAAATTCCAGCATGGTGGCCAGCAGCAGATCCAGGTTTTGCTTCTTCAGTGCTGAAATGGTGATCAGCTTTTTGCAATATGTTTTGGCACTGAAATAGTCAATTGCGGTCTTAATTTCAGTCTCAGACCGACCGTCAGTTTTATTTAAGATAACCAATGCTGGAGATTTGATTTTCAGCGATTCAAATATACTGTTTTGATCCTCCAGGTTATCTTTAAGGTCTACCAGGAAAAGGGCCAGGTCGGCGTCTTCCAAACTTGCCCTTACGGACTGCATCATTCTTTCATGCAGTTTATACCGGGGTTCAATGATGCCCGGTGTATCGGAAATGATGATCTGGTAATTCTCGCCCGACAGGAAGGCTTTGATGCGGTGGCGGGTGGTTTGCACCTTCGGCGATACAATAGCCAATTTTTCACCCACCAGTGCATTCAGGAGTGTGCTTTTCCCGGCATTGGGCCGGCCAAATATGCTTACAAATCCGGCTTTGAACATCTTGCTTAAAACTAAAAAAGCCCTTTACAGGGCTTCGCTTTGTTGCGAAGGGAGGGTTCCCTGCCTGCCGGCAGGCAGGGAACCTCAACCTCGTGCTATGAGTTCCCACCTTCCCTTACTAAACTTGCCCTTAAAATAAAAAAGCCCTATGCAGGGCTTCGCTTTGTTGCGAAGGGAGGGTTCGAACCTCCGACCTTCGGGTTATGAGCCCGACGAGCTACCGCTGCTCTACTTCGCGATGTGGGCGCAAAGTTAAGGATTTTATTCATTTCCGACAAATTGAATGTGCAGATTTTGATAATACCTTCAGTGAATGAAATGGTTAGCCTTTCCACTTTTATGCATTCTAATGTCCTGCCGGCACGGTTCCGACATGCGTGACGACCAGGTTTATTCCCGCCACCTGCAGCGTCAGGTAAAGCTCAGTATTCTGAATACGCCTGTTCCGGCCGACAAATCTGTTTTGAATCTGCTGATCCTGAATGATGGCCAGGAAATGGAAAAATTAAGGATGAAAGCCATCGTTGACAGTTTGTTCAAAGCAGGCGCCATTCAGCCCCTTGTTGTAGTTGGCATACATGCCGGCGACCGCATGCAGGAATTTGGCGTGGCCGGACAAGCCGATTACGAAGGTCGCGGTTCACGCGCAGGATACTATGAAGCATTTATTGACGACGAATTGTATCCCTTTATAAAGAAGAAAGCCGGCGTCAGGAAATTCAAATCAATTGCCATTGCAGGATGTTCACTGGGAGGATTGTCGTCCCTCGATATGGCCTGGGATCACGCGGATAAGATTGACAAAGTCGGATCCTTCTCCGGATCATTCTGGTGGCGTGATAAGTCTGCCGACGACAGCAGTTATAGCGATGAAAAAAACAGGATACTTTACGCGAAAATAAAATCGTCCCGCAAACGCCCCAAATTGCAATATTGGCTTTATGCAGGCGGGGCCGAAGAAAATGCAGATCGCGACAAAGACGGTGTGATTGATGTGTTAGACGATACCCAGGATATGGTGTCGTTGTTAAAAGAAAAGAAGAACGTTGCAGCCAACGATGTTGTATTCGTTACTGATCCCACAGGTCAACACGACTGGCGCTGGTGGAGCCAACAGATGCCTGCTTTTTTGGTATGGGCATTTGGACGGTGATTTAAGCGATACTGGATCAGCAAAACTCAAAAAAAACTTACCATTGTATCCTGCCATGCAATGACCATTCAATTTAATACAGGACTAAAATCTTTCATTCATGATTAAACTATTTGCTGCCATCATTATTGTTACACTTAGTACGCAAACCATGGCTCAACAAAAAGCTGACACCCTGGTTGAAGTTTCCATTTCCAATGGAAAACTCGAAGGCGCCCGAAATGCTTCAACAGGCATTGCGATTTTTAAAGGAATTCCTTTTGCACAGCCACCTGTTGGGGAACTGCGTTGGAAAGCGCCGCAGCCTGTTGCGAACTGGCAGGGCACCAGGTCGGCCCATCATTTTGGCAATAACCCCATGCAAAAAAATGTGTTTGGCGATATGTTGTTCCGCTCATCAGGCATGAGTGAGGATTGCCTTTATTTGAACGTGTGGACACCGGATGCAAACGCGAAGGAAAAACTTCCTGTATTGGTGTACTTCTATGGTGGCGGTTTTGTAGCCGGTGATGGTTCAGAATCCCGTTATGACGGAGAAAGCCTGGCCCGAAAAGGAATTGTTACGCTGACAGTAAATTACCGGCTGGGCATTTTTGGATTTTTCTCTCATCCTGAATTGTCTGCTGAATCACCCTACCATGGATCTGGAAATTATGGTTTACTCGACCAACAGGCCGCGTTGGCCTGGGTGCAAAAAAATATCGCGGCCTTTGGCGGAGATCCAAAGCGGGTAACCATTGCCGGTGAATCAGCAGGTTCTATTGCTGTTAACGCGCAAATGGCGTCTCCCCTTTCTAAAAATTTAATTGCCGGCGCCATTGGTGAAAGCGGCGGTATGATTGCACCTACGCTGCCTCCGCTTCCCCTGGCAAAAGCGGAAGAGAACGGCGTGAATTTTTCCAAAGCGGCGGGTGTTTCCGGATTGGCTGCCCTTCGCGCCATTTCCGATACCGCCCTGTTAAATCTCGCGGCCAAACCTGGCGCATTTCAAACTTCGGCTACAGTTGATGGTTATTTTCTGCCACAAACGCCGGCAGAAATATTCGCCGCCGGAAAGCAGGCACAGGTGCCACTGCTCGCAGGCTGGAACTCTACAGAAATTCCTTATGGTGGATTTATGTGGGGTGAAGCACCAACGCCTGAAAACTATCGGAAAAGAATCGCGCAACAATACCCAACCGATTCGGCCAAAGTATTTGCCCTGTACCCCGCCAGTAATGAACAGGAAGTGATCGCATCGGCTACCGCTCTGGCAAGCGATCGCTTTATTGTTTACAGTACATGGAAATGGCTTGAATTACACCTGGCAAATTCTAACCAGCCGGTTTATCGCTATGTGTTTGGCCGACCCCGCCCACCGATGGTGGCGTCCATGGGTAATGCCCAATCCGGACTTGCAGGCGGTGTGGTTCGTGGCGCTACGCCACCATCCAAACTGCCTCCTCCCATGAATGGAGCAGCGCATGCCGTGGAAATTGAATATGCCCTGGGCAATTTGGCCGGCAACAAAGTGTATGAGTGGACGAAAGAAGATTATGCCGTTTCGGCAACGATGGAAGACTACTTCGCCAATTTTATCAAGACGGGCAATCCCAATGGAAAAAAGCTACCCAATTGGCCGGTGAATAAAAAAGGAGAAGAGATTTGGGAGATGCATATTAATGTCGAATCCAAGGCGGTAAAGGAGATGCATCGGGAGAGATATCTCTTTCTCGAAAAGCAGTATTGATTTGTTGGGTTGATTGGGTTGATTGGGTTGATTTGGTTGATTGGGTTGATTAAGTTGACCAGTTGATCAGTTGATCGGTAAATCGAAAATACCTGTCCAATTACTGATCAACGGATCAACTGGTCAACCGACCAACTGGTCAACTTAATCAACCCAATCAACCAAATCAACCCAATCAACCACTCAAGTGCCATTCCTACTTATACTGGACGCACCACTCGTCTTCATTTCCCGCACCACACCATTACCCATATAGGATACATCACTTGCACCACTGGAGTGAACCGACATTTCTTTGTTTACTGTGATTTGCACGTCGGAGGAACCTGAGGAACGAATGTTCACATAGTCGGAAACCAGTTCGTATCCCTTCACATCACTTGATCCGCTTAAATCAATATCCACTTTTCCGGCCGAGCCCGTAATATGCGAATCGGAACTGCCGCTTTGATCAAGTGACAGTGCGTTCACTTTTACCGCTCCTTTAAAATCACTGGAACCACTGAGGTGAATAGCCAGCTGATCTGCCTGGATAAATCCGTTCACATAAATGTCGCTGGAGCCCGAGGCAGACAATTTGCTCAGTGTTTTAAAAGATACATAAGCCCTCATCTTCCGGTCTTCACCATTCCACCAATGTGATTTATCATCCAAATAAATCTTCAGCGTATTGCCTTCAACACGTGTTACTATCTTATCCCTGTACTTGATATCTGCGGCGCTTACTACCACTGTTTCCTTATCGCTCGCCGACAAATACAGGTCGATGCCACTGGCAACAGAAATGGAACTGAAGCCTGATACGTTGCGCTGCTCGGCGTTCTTGTCGTTCACAAATACTTTGTCATCCTGGGCCTTCAGCACTGAAAATCCGCAAATGGCAATGCATAACAAAAGAAAATGTTTCATATATCGTTGTTTGAAAAAATACAAATGTTAACCCTTGAATTTAATATCGCTACCACCGCTGCTGGATATCTTCTTGATGGTTGCTGATCCCTTGTAATAAATATCGCTGCCACCGCTTGCCGTTGCCGATAATTCCTTGCTGCAATTTACGCTCGCGTCTGAACCACCACTGGCGCTGGCATTGCAAACATCAGCCACCAGTTCGAAACCATGGTAGTCGCTGCCGCCAGAGGAATTCACATCTAGCTTTCCAGCCACACCGGAAATATAAATATCCGAACCGCCACTGCAGTCGACAGACAGATCCCGCACATCCACCTTACCTTTAAAATCGCTGCCGCCTGAAGCATTCAGATCCAGTTTCTCCAACTTCAGGTTGCCCTGTACATACACATCGGATCCGCCGGAGGCCGTTAATTTGTTGATGTTTGCACAGGATACATAGGCTTTCAGGTGATGATTACCCCAGTTCCATTTCCAGCCATCCTGTTTCAAATAAATTTTCAACACGCCGTTCTTCACTTCAGTTACAATTCGATCTCTCACCTGGATGTCATCGGCACTCACAGCTACGGTTTCTTTTCCGCCCTGGTTCAAGTAAAGGTCAATACCGCTGCCAATTTCAACACCGCTAAAACTTCCTACAGGTCTTAATTGTGCGTTCTTATCATTTACTACCTGTCCGTCCTGCGCAAAAGCCGCCATGCCGGCGAACATTGCTAAAACTAATGCTATCCTTTTCATATTGATTACTGGGGTTTATTTTTAGTCAA
>Ga0163162_10005769_pt1 | contig 11975 bp, 8 predicted proteins | sample S55metaG_FD_115310 | JGI IMG/M metagenome (GOLD analysis project Ga0163162, IMG submission 115310) | Switchgrass rhizosphere microbial communities from Kellogg Biological Station, Michigan, USA - S5-5 metaG | ecosystem: Host-associated > Plants > Roots > Rhizosphere > Soil | place: USA: Michigan...
TACGCCGCACAATCCGAGCGGCAGCGCGTTCACCGCCCACGACATCGAACGCCTGACGGCGCTCACGCGCGACACGCAGATCATCGTGCTCTCCGACGAAGTGTACGAGCACGTCGTGTTCGACGGTGCGCTGCATCAGAGCATGGCGCGCCATCCGGCGCTTGCCGAGCGCAGCGTGATCGTGTCGTCGTTCGGCAAGTCGTATCACGTGACGGGCTGGCGCGTCGGCTTCTGCCTCGCGCCGGCCGAGCTCACCGCCGAGATCCGCAAGGTCCACCAGTTCATGACGTTTTCCGCCGACACGCCGATGCAGATCGCGTTCGCCGAAGCGCTCGCCGACGAATCGAGCTACCTCGGCCTCGGCGCGTTCTATCAGCGCAAGCGCGACATCCTCGCGAACGCGCTCGCGGCGTCGCGTTTTGAACTCTTGCCCAGCGCGGGCAGTTTCTTCATGCTGGCACGCTTCAGCGCGTTTTCGGACGAGACCGACAGCGACTTCGTGCTGCGCCTGATCCGCGAGGCGCGCGTCGCGACGATTCCGCTGTCGGCGTTCTACACCGACGGCACCGACAACCGCCTGATCCGACTGAGCTTTGCCAAGGACGACGACACGCTGCTCGAAGGCGCGCGCCGCCTCTGCTCGATCTAGACCTTCAATCCGGGAGACCAACATGATCAAACTGAATCACAAGCTCGCCGTCGCACTCGCACTCGCGTGCTCGTTCGCCAGCACCGCGGCGCTCGCCGCCGACACCCTGCGCTTCGGCCTCGAGGCGCAATATCCGCCGTTCGAGTCGAAGTCGGCAACGGGAGAATTGCAGGGCCTCGACATCGACGTCGGCAACGCCGTCTGTGTGGCCGCGAAGATGACCTGCAAGTGGGTCGAGACCTCGTTCGACGGCCTGATTCCCGCGCTCCAGGGCCGCAAGTTCGACGCGATCAACTCCGCGATGAACGCCACCGAGCAGCGCCGCCAGGCGATCGATTTCACGACCGTCGTGTATCGCGTGCCGACGCAGCTGATCGCGAAGACCGGCAGCGGCCTCCAGCCCACGGCGGAGTCGCTCAAGGGCAAGAGCGTCGGCGTGCTGCAGGGTTCGATCCAGGAGAACTACGCGAAGGCGCACTGGGCCAGCAACGGCGTGAACGTCGTGCCGTATCAGGACCAGAACCAGGCGTACGCCGATCTCGTCGCGGGCCGCCTCGACGGCACGCTCGTGCTCGCGCCCGCGGGGCAGACGGGCTTCCTCTCGAAGCCGGACGGCAAGGGCTACAGCTTCGTCGGCGCACCGGTGCGCGACGACAAGATCCTCGGCAGCGGCATCGCCTACGGCGTGCGCAAGGGCGACGACGCGCTGAAAGCGAAGCTCAACGCCGCGATCGAAAAGGTCAAGGCCGACGGCACGATCGACAAGTACGCGAAGAAGTATCTCGGCGATATCGACATTTCGGCGAAGTAAGCTGACGTAATAACCAGGAAGACGGATGAAAGGTTAAGCCGCCGCGTGCAGCGTTTTATCGGCGCTGGCACACTGGCGACTTTATTTCCGGGCGCGACCCCCGTCGCAGCCTTTTCATCCGGACTTCCGCATGAGCACGCCGCAACCCGCCGCTGCGCCGCCGCCTCCGCTCGAAGGCGCGCAACTCGTCCTCGCGACGTTCGCCGTCGCGCTCGCCACCTTCATGAACGTGCTGGATTCGTCGATCGCGAACGTGGCGATTCCGACGATCTCAGGCAACCTCGGCGTCTCGGTCAACGAAGGCACCTGGGTCATCACCGTCTTCGCGGCGTCCAACGCCGTCTCCATTCCGCTCACCGGCTGGCTGACCCAGCGCATCGGCCAGATTCGCCTCTTTGTCGGCGCGATCCTGCTGTTCGTGATTTCGTCGTGGATGTGCGGGCTTGCGCCGACCCTGCCCGTGCTGCTCGTCGCCCGCGTGCTGCAGGGCGCGGTGGCGGGTCCGCTGATTCCGCTGTCGCAGGCGATCCTGCTCGGCTCGTATCCGAAGGAAAAGGCGTCGATGGCGCTCTCGCTCTGGGCAATGACCGCGACCGTCGGCCCGATCGCGGGCCCCGCGCTCGGCGGCTGGATCACCGACAGCTACAGCTGGTCGTGGATCTTCTACATCAACATTCCGGTGGGCCTCTTCGCCGCGGCCGTCACGTGGATCATCTACCGCAGGCGCGAATCGCCGACGCGGCGCGCGCCCATCGACACGGTCGGCCTCGCCCTGCTCGTCACCTGGGTGGCGTCGCTGCAGATCATGCTCGACAAGGGCCGCGACCTCGACTGGTTTTCCTCGCCGGTGATTGTGACGCTCGGCATCGCCGCGGCGATCGCGTTCGCGTTCTTCGTCGTGTGGGAGCTGACGGACGTGAATCCGGTCGTCGATCTGCGGCTCTTCGCCGGACGCAATTTCTTCGGCGGGACGGTGGCGATTTCAGTGGCTTACGGCGTGTTCTTCGGCAACCTCGTGCTGCTGCCGCAGTGGATGCAGCAGTACCTGAACTACCGTTCCGTGGACGCGGGCCTCGTCACCGCGCCGCTCGGCGTGTTCGCGGTGGTGCTCGCGCCCGTCATGGGCAAGGTGCTGCCGCGCAGCGACGCGCGCGTGATCGCGACGCTCGCCTTCGTCGGCTTCGCGATCGTGTTCTACATGCGCTCGAAATACGTGATCGAGATCGACACCTGGCATCTCGTCATGCCGACGCTCCTTCAAGGTATCCCGATGGCGCTCTTTTTCGTGCCGCTCACGTCGATCGTGCTGTCGGGACTGCCGTCTTCGAAGATTCCCGCGGCGGCGGGGCTGTCGAACTTCGCGCGCGTATTCTGCGGCGCGGTGGGCACGTCGCTCGCGGGCAACGCCTGGGACAACCGCATCGCGCTGCATCACGAGCGGCTCACGGAGCAGGCGAACATCTACAACCCGTCGTTCATGCAGTCGCTCGGCATGTCGCAGGCGACGCTCAATGTCAGCGAGGCGCAGGCGCGCGGGATGTTCAATTTCACCGTCAACACGCAGGCGGCGATGATGGGCTTGAACGATATCTTCTTCGTGTCGGCCGTGATCTTTCTCGCGATCATTCCGCTCATCTGGATCACCACGCGGGCGAAGGGTGGGGGTGGGGCGGCGGGGGCGCATTAGGAGGGTGCAGGGCGTGCGGCCGAGGGGTGCGCGGGGGACGAACTGCCAGGAAACGCACCTGACTTTAGGACGATTCCAGTGGATCGTCAGGCGAGCAGGGTCTAAACATTCGGGTTCGACAATCGATAAAACGAGGCGACCCTGTGAAACGAAGCTACGTGAAGGTCGGCGATCTGACGACAAGCGGTGCGCGCGTCGTCGAAGGGATCGAACGCATGACTCACCACGGAACGATGCTGTCGTTTCTGGGTGCCAGGATTTACTGCCCGGCGTGCAAATCGGAGGGCCATATCGTCGCCACGGGCCCGCGATGGCCGGACAACCTGATGGGAAAGCACGCCGCGCTGGACGGCGACCTTGGCCTGTGCAGGTGCGAACCGGCGCCACGTCTGATCGCCTCGCAGGGCGACATGTTTCAGGCATGCGAGGTCCATGAACGGGTCGCCTTGGGGTTCGAACCGGGCGGCAGTCCGCCCGCTGCCACTGAACCCGACGCGCGCGCTGTCGCCGCCTTCGACGACCGATTCGTTCTATGCAACGACGCGGGCAAGCCATTGGCCCGGATCGGTTATGCGGTGCGGCGTCAAGCGGGCGATTTCGAGTATGGCGAAACCGATTCGCAAGGACATACGCATCTGCTCGCATCGGACGCGAACGCCGAGCGCGTCGAACTATTCATTGCGGGGTGACATGTCGGAACAGACACATACCGGCCCCGATGGCGTCAAATATCGAAGGATCGCGACACGCAGCCTGACTCCCGTCACGAACGCCGCCGCGAAAGAGATCGTCGTCGATACGGCCACGGTAGAAATCGTAACCAGCGATTCACGGCTTCACAGCATGGGCTCGCAATGGGGACACGTCGCAATCGACATCGACGGCATCGTGCACAGCCGTGCGCACGAAGAGTACGTAAGGGTCGACAAACACACCTATTTTCATGGCGGCACCGTGGCGCTCGCGAACCGCGTCGTCCGGACGCACGGAAATTTGTGGCGCGACAACATCGGCCTCGTGTTGCGCGTGTCGCCCAAGCAAAAGCTAGTCATACGCACGGAGCTTGAACGCCGTATTGCTGTCGACAGGGCATTCAAAAGGAAGCACCCCAACTCCTCGACGTACAGCATCTTCGACAACAATTGTTCGTCGAATGTGGCCGACGTCCTCGAAACCGCCGGGATTCTGGCGCACGACCCGCGCTGGCTGCCAACACCCGTCACGCCTGCCGAAATCGATGGCGTACGTCAAAAATCTAGGCGACTCACGCGACGAAACTACTACCCCAAGCAGGCAAATGAATGAAAGGGCGATACCTTGCAATTGCCGCGCTTCAACTCGCGTTTATCGTCATATCAGCTGTTCTGCGACGTCAGACGTGGGCCGAAATAGATTTCAGCGAAGGCGTGCGGCCCATGTCGCTTACAGCACGGCTCGCCAGCGGGTTTCTTTTCGCTTGGCTGACGACGATCTTCATTGCCGCCTTCGCCGCGTTCAGGGACCCGCGAAATCGAACTCTGATCATTCTCTCGCTGATCCTCCTTCTGCCCTTCTTCGAGTTCCTCGGCTGGCTCATTGCTTCTTTCTGAACCCGTTGCATGACGAGCAATGCCATGTGGAAACGTGAGGGATTCACCCCCTCACGACTTCAACCCGAAATCCACCCGCGTGGGCGCGCCCTTGTCCTTGATCCCGTCCGCGCTCAGCTTCGGCGCAACGATATAAATCCGCTTGTTGTCGATCTTGCCCTCGAAATACGTCTGCACGTTCGACGCGCGCCGTTGCGCGAGCGAGCGCAGGTCCGCCTCGTCGATGGGCGCATTGTCCGCGAGCGCCTGCTTCATCTCCTCGTCGGGCAGCGTCTTCGTCATGCCGATCATGTTGCGCGGCTTCTTGAAGTCCGCCGCCTTGTACACCTGCGTCAGATAGCGGGTGTATTCCTCCGGCGACACGCTCACCGTCGACGGATCGACGCTCGCGCCCTTGCCCACCGTGTCGCGGATCTTCGCGAGCTTCACCTGCCGGTCGACGTAAGCCGCGCGCAGCGCGGGCTCGTCGACGGCCGGATCCACCCGCGCCGACAGATCGAGCTTGATCGACGGCTTGTCGGCGAGCGCCTTCGCGATCGTGTCGAGCTTCTTCTGCGCCGCATCGTTGAGCGTGGCCGAGCCCGGATCGAATTCGACGTAGCCAAGCTCCTCGCCGCGCCCGCCGAATGCGTTGGCCAGCAGCGTGAACGGCGCGGTGACGGCCTTCTGCACCAGATTGACGATGGCCTGCCAGATGAGCCCGCCGAGCGAGAACTCGGGGTTCGAGAGCGACCCGGAAATCGGAATGTTCACATCGATCTCGCCGCGCGAATTCTTCAGCAGTGACACTGCGAGCCGCACCGGCAGCTTCGTCGCGCTCGGGTTGTCGACATGGTCGCCGAATGTCAGCTGGTCGATGAACAGGTGATTGTTCGCGGTCAGCCTGTCGTCGGCGAGCATGTAGTGCAGGTCGACATTCAGCTTGCCCTTCGTGATCGGGTAGCCCGCGTACTTCGACGAATACGGCGTGAGATTCGTCAGCTCGATGTCGTGCGCGCTCGCCGTGAGGTCCAGCGAAGGCTTCGCGATGAGCGGATTCACCTGTCCCTTGATCGACACCGGGCCGTTCGGCGCGAGCTTCGCAGCCACGTTCACGGGCGCGGGCGTGGTCGAATGCGTGCCGAACGCGCCGATCGTGCCGTTGATCTGGACGAGGTTCGCCGTGTAGTTCGGCTTGATGAAATTGTCGGTGTAGGTGACGCGGCCGCTTTGCAGCACCAGTTGTCCGAAACGCAGGTTCACCGGGAGATCGGGGCCGGTCGCGGCGGTCACGTTCTGCGGCGCGCTCGCCACGGCCGGCGCGGACGCGGCCTCGCTCTTGTCGCGCGTCACGGACTGCGCTGGGCCGCTCTGCTTCGCCACGACATCGCGCAGATTCAGCTTGCCCTGCGCGTCGAGCAGCACGCGGCCGTAGAAGTTGGCAAACACGACGCGCGCCGCGTCGACGTCCGTGCCGCGCTCGTCGTGGTTCACTTTCACGTTCGTCAGTCCGAGCAGCTTCCAGCCCGCGAAGCGGTCGGAACTCGCCTTGTCGACCATGCGCACGTCGGTGAGCGACACGTCGCCCTTGTAGGACGCCTTGAGCGCGCGGCCGCTGCCCGCCATCGCGACGTCGCCGTTCGCGTTCAGCAGCGCGCTCGCCACCGTGACGTTCAGCCTGTCGCCGAAATACGGCTCGAACGCCGCGGCATCGACCTGATTGCCGTCCACGTGCAGCGCGACTTTCAGCGGATCGACCGTCACCGTGCCGCCCACGGCAAGCGCGCCCCGGCCGTTGAGCGTGAGCTTGCCGTCCACGGCGAGCGGCTTCGTCAGGTCGTCGCTCACCTGCCGCACGCTCGCGGCAAGCGGCGCGATGCGCAGCTTGACCGGCTTCGACGTGGTTTCGTCGGTGATATTGGCGGCGCCGTCGGTGAGCGCGATCTGCCCGATCTGATAACGCCACGCAGGGCCCGCCGCCTGCGCCTTCTCGAGCTTGCGCGCGATGCTCGGCTCGGGCGCCGATTCGCGCGCCCCGGCGAGCGCGGCGAGGTCGATCGTGCCGTCCTTCCTGCGCGTGGCGTCGAGCGAAAGGCCGTTCACCTGGACGCTGTCGAGCGCCGCCGTGCGCGCGGCCACGTCGATCTTGCGGATCTTCGCGACCGCCGATGCGAGCGAGACCGGCGCCGCGCTCGCCGCCGGCACGAGCTTGAGCGACTTCACCGTCACGTCGCCCTCGCCGACCTGGATCTGCGCCTGCGGCTGCGACCAGTCGACGCTCACCGGCAGATGCGCGCCGAGCGTGCCGCCCGCGATGCGCGCCGCCAGCATATTGCCGGCGTACGGCTGGAGCGGCGGCAGCGCGAGCGCGTCGAGCGCGAGCTTGAGATCCGCGCGCTTGCCCGCGAGCGTGAAGCCGCCCGAGGCGTTCAGCGTGCCGCCGTTCATCAGCGACGTCTTGAGCGTATAGCGCGCGGGCGTCCTGGAAAGCGTCGAGAAGCCGTCGAGCGTGACGGCCAGATTCGTCATGTCGCCTTGCGTGCGCTGCGCCACCAGACGGTCGTCGAACGCAATCCTGCCGCCGTCGACGGCGAGATGCGTGATGGCGAGATCGAGCGGCGGCGGCGCTTCGTCGCCGGGCGCAGGCTCGGGCGCCTTCTGCGCCGCGGCCGGCGCGAGCTTCTGGAAGTTGAGCACGCCCTGCGCGTCGCGGGCGACCTTCACGTCCGGCTGCGTGAGACGCACCTCGTCGAGGTGATAGAGGTTGCGCAGCGGCTCCGCGTTCGCCACCTTCACGTGCAGCGCGCGCGCCGCGACGAGCGGCGCGTTCTGCTTGTCGGTCACGGCGAGATCGGCGAGATCGGCCGTGCCGTTCACGCGGATCGTCGGCACCTCGTCCGCGATCGAAAAGCGCAGGTTCAGGTCAGTCGTAAGACGTCCGCTCCTGATCGCGACGGGCAGCGACGCCGGCGCGTAGGACGCGACCTGCGGCACGTCGAGGTCGCCGAGCGTGAGCGCGATCTCCGATTCACGCGACTCGGAGAACGGTTTCGTGCGGCCGGTGATGGACAGCGGCGAGCCGTCGATGCGCGCCTGCAGCGACGGCGTGACGAAAATGTCGGTGGCGGACGGCAGCGTTGCGATAAACGGAATGCCAAGCGCAAAGCGGTCGATCACGTGCCGCGTCTTGAGCAGGCGGTCGTCGAAATCGATGCGGCCGTTCTCCAGCCGGATATTCGAGACTGCGAAGCGCGCGGGCTTCGACGGCTGCGGCGACGGTTTCGAGAACTTCGCGATCAGGTCGGAGAAATTGAACCGCGCGGCGTCGTAGCGGACGATCGAGATGCGCGGCGAATCGATCTTCACCTCGTCGATGATCGGCGCCGCGCGAAAGAGCGACGACCACGACGGCTGCACGACGAGCCGCTCGATATCGATGAAATTCGCGGCGTTCCCGGGAGCATTCGCCGGCGCCTCGCCGATATGCACGCGATCCGCTTCGAAGCCAAGCGTATAGGGATTGAGCGCAATGCGGCCGATCGTCACCGGGCGGCCCAGCTGTTCGGCGAGCTGCTGCTCGGCCACATGCCGGATCAGCGGCGGGGCGGCGAAGAATCCGAGAAGGCCGATGACCGCGAGCGCGATCAGAAGACCGATTACGATGCGCCGCGTGCGCCGTGCATGCGCAACGCCGCGCAGGGTTTGCGTGGCCGAGGCCAGGGAATGCTTGGTGACACTAGCCATTCGATGCGTTGGGCGCGGCGGAGCACGAGGGGCCCGGACTCGCGGCGCCGTTCCGGAAGTGTGATGTCCGAGTATACGACGATGCACCGCGCAATCGTTGTCCTATTCTTCCTGCGACCGATGCGCCGCTGCGCCGATTCCCCGGTTCGTCCTTCGACCGCGCGGCGCGACCCTACTGGCGCTGAACGGCGGGCGGGGCCCACGTGCCGTCGCTTGCCTGCGGCTTCGGCGCGTAGAGACGCATCATCAGCACGAAGTCGCCCTCGGGCGCGGGCAGCCAGTTCGACGAGCGCGCCTTGCCCGGCGAGCTCTCCGACACGATCACGTCAACCGAGCCGTCGCGGTTCTTCCGGAGCTTGTCGCGATCGGAAATCGACAGGCGCGGCACCTTGCTGTCGACGAGCGCGCCGTCCTTCGTGTACGCGGTGAGCGTCCAGAAGCCGCGCACCGGCGGCAGCTGGTTCGGCTCGAAGTGCAGCACGTAGCTGTTCGCGCCGTTGAGCGGGTGATCGTCGCTGTCGACGCCCGCGACCGGCTTCACTTCGCTTTCCTTCGTGCCGGTGCCGGGCTGGCGGCGGGCGAGGAACGCGCGCAGGGTGTAGTCGGAGCCGTAGTTGCCGACGCCCTCGCCGAACCATGTCCAGCCGTTCTTCGTCAGCGCATTCGACGGAATCGTCGCGAGCCGCTCGCGCGCATCGGCGAGGCCGGAGGCGAGCAGCGGGGCATCGCCCTTGCGGAACTGCACCGGCTCGCCGGGCTTCACGCCGAGATCGGCGAGCTGGCTCATCGCGTGCGCATCGTCGGCGGCGGGCGGGCTGTCGTCGAGCGCGCGGGCAAGGCGCGTGAAATACGCGGTGGCGTCGAGCGCCTCCGCCTGCTCGGGGGGCGAGGCGAGCGCGGTGGCCGTCGCCGGCCGGTCGGCGGCGCCGGTCGGCCACGCGCCGCTCACCGCGGGCGCGGCGCCGGACGCCGAACCGGGCGCCCACGCGGGCGACGCATCCGGCCCGGCGCCCTTCGCGCTCGAGAGCGTCTCGACGCGCATCGCGGTCTGGAGCTTGCGCGCCTCGCGCACGTCACGCACGCCGTTCACGCGCACGCGGATCGACAGCCACACATAGCGGGTGGGCGCATCGACGCGCTGAACGCCCGCCGGCAGCGTGCCCTTCCAGCCCGCCGGAACGAACGCGATGGTCTGGGCCTTCGGAAACGGCGTGCGGTCGGCGCTCGAATACAGCACGTTGGTCCACGCGTCGAAGGCGCGGGCGTCGTAGAACCGGCCGCGCGGCGCGGCCGGCAGCGACACGATCACCGGCTCGCTTTGCAGGTCGAGCCACGCAGTCGATTCGAGCGTATCGACGCTCGGATAACCCGGCGCGCCGACCGGCGGCAGCGCGGTCGCGTGACGCAGCGTGTTGAGCGGCGCCTGGCCGGGACGGCTCGCGTCGCCGCCCGCCGCGCGCTCGCGCGCAAGATCCGATGCCACCAGCGGAAAGCCGAACGTGTAGGCATCGGCCACCTGATCCTTCAGCCAGCCGCCGTTGCTCTTGGATTCGGGAGCCTTCGTGGCGCAGCCTGCCAGCATGGCTGCACTGCTCAGACCGGCGGCCATCCAGAGGGCCGCGTGCAACGGGAACGTCCAGCGTCGATTAATTTTCATTCGAGTTCGAATCCGATTTTTTGCCTTGTCACCATCCGTCGCAACGCATCGCGGCCCCGCTGCTCCCCCGGCCCCGTAACACGGCGTTGCACTGCTTTTCATTATCTTGGAATCCGGGTTTTATCTTATCTGCCAAGGATAGGCAAGAAGCGTGTGAAACACATGCACTCCACGCTGCGCGGGCCTCGCCAGAGTTCACGGCGCGGGGTTCCGGTGTCCGTCGGCATCGCGTACCATCAGGCGATATTTATCCCAATTTCAGAGCACGCGATGTACCTTCCCGCCCATTTCGAAGAAACCCGTGCCGAAGCGCTGCACGGGCTGATCGCCGCGCACCCGCTCGGCGCGCTCGTCACGCACGGCCCGACCGGGCTCGACGCCAATCACCTGCCGTTCGAATTCGATCCCGCCACCGGCGCGCACGGTACTCTACGCGCCCACGTCGCCCGGGCCAATCCCCTATGGCGGGAGATTCGGGAGCAGGAGGACGTGCTCGTGATCTTTCAGGGTGCAACCGGGTATATCTCCCCGAACTGGTATCCGAGCAAGCACGAGGCGCATCGGCAGGTGCCCACCTATAACTATCTGGTGGTTCATGCGCACGGCCGGATCGCCGTGCACGACGACGAACGGTTCCTGCGCGGGCTCGTCGCGCGCCTCACGCGCAAGATGGAAGCGGCCGAGCCGGTGCCGTGGAAGATCGGCGACGCACCGAAGGAATACATCGACCAGATGCTCGGCGCGATCGTCGGCCTGGAAATCGAGGTGACGCGGCTCGTCGGCAAGGCGAAGCTCTCACAGAACAAGACGGACGCCGACCGGCGCGGCGCGGCCGAAGGCCTGCGCCGCCACGGCAGGGACGAAACCGACGCCCTGGCCGACGCGATGCTCAAGGCGCCGCCTCTCCCCGAATAAAAAAGCCGCTTGACCTTCCAATGATTGGAAGGTCGATACTGGTCTCATTGGGGCGGAAATCCATTCCCTGGCCCCAGCCAGACCGGAGCATTTGTCATGTCCAGTACGTCAACTGAAAGCAAAACCGCCGAATTCGCGGTCGGCGGCATGACCTGCGCGTCGTGCGTGGCGCGGGTCGAGAAGGGATTGAAGCGCGTGCCGGGCGTCGAGCACGTGTCCGTCAACCTCGCGACGGAAAAGGCGACGGTGCGCGCCAATCCGTCCGTCACCGACGAAGCGCTCGTCGCCGCAATCACGAAAGCGGGCTACGAAGCCACGCCGATCGTCGCCGACGCGCCGCCCGCCGCCCCCGTGCGCCCGGCGGCGCTCTCGCGCGACCGCGAATTCGCGGCCGTCATCGTGTCCGCGCTGCTCACGCTGCCGCTCGTCGCACCGATGCTGGGCGTGCCGCTCGCGCTCGACATGTGGGTGCAGCTCGCGCTCGCGAGCGCCGTGCAGTTCGTGTTCGGCGCGCGCTTCTACGTCGGCGCGTTTCACGCGGTGCGGGCGAAGGCCGGCAACATGGATCTGCTCGTCGCGCTCGGCACGTCGGCCGCGTGGGGGCTGAGCGTGTACCAGATGTTCGTCCATCCCGGGCACGCGATGCACCTGTATTTCGAGGCGGCGGCCGTCGTCATCACGCTCGTGCGCTTCGGCAAGTGGCTGGAGGTGCGCGCGAAGCGCCAGACCAGCGACGCGATCCGCGCCCTCAACGCGCTGCGCCCGGACCGGGCGCGCGTGCGCGACGCCTCCGGCGAGCGCGAGATTGCGCTCGCCGACGTGCGCATCGGCGACATCGCGATCGTCCGCCCGGGTGAACGCGTGCCGGTGGACGGCGTGGTGCGCGAGGGCCGCACGCATATCGACGAATCGCTGATCACCGGCGAAAGCCTGCCCGTCGCGAA
>Ga0163162_10005770_pt1 | contig 11975 bp, 7 predicted proteins | sample S55metaG_FD_115310 | JGI IMG/M metagenome (GOLD analysis project Ga0163162, IMG submission 115310) | Switchgrass rhizosphere microbial communities from Kellogg Biological Station, Michigan, USA - S5-5 metaG | ecosystem: Host-associated > Plants > Roots > Rhizosphere > Soil | place: USA: Michigan...
ATTTGGGCGGAGGGCCTGAGTTCGCGGCAGCTGACGGCGATGGATACGTTTTTAATAACCTCGAAGACCAAAGCAAACTGGTCAAAATAAATTCTAAAAAACTCTCGGTCGACGAACGTTGGCCTCTCGCGCCGTGTGAAGCACCTTCCAGCATGGCGATGGACCGCCCCAACCGCCGGATATTTATCGGCTGTAGAAGTAAAGTCATGGCCGTCGTGGATGCAGATTCAGGGAAGGTCATCACCACTGTTCCAATTGGCGATCACGTAGATGCGAGCGCCTTCGATCCTGAATCGAAGCTCATTTTTAATTCAAACGGTGAAGGTACGATTTCGATAATCCATGAGGATTCGCCTGACACGTATTCTGTTGTGCAGACAGTGAAAACGTTACCTAGAGCCAAGACTCTCGCTCTGGATTTGCAAACCCATCGGGTATTTCTCTCGACAGTCGAAGACGGACAGTTCGAAGTGCTGGTTGTCGGCAAATAGGCTATTTCAGAAATTCATTCATGTCGGGTGCCTGAGCGGCAGCTCCGGGATAAGCTGTGACTCCCAGTGTTTTCAGGGTAAAACGCAACAAGCTGGGGAACTGGTAAGTGTTGGTGGATTGGAAATTGTTTTTTACCGGTCCGCCAACAAATACAACCGCAATCCGTCCTCCGCCCAAGGTGTTGTCGTTGGCGGATTCATCGAATGTGATGATCAGGATTCCGTTGCCGGCAAAATATGAATCTACCAGCATCGGTCCGAGATTCGATTGCAGCCAGGAGTCAATCGTTCCCAGCCGGTCTGACAAAGGACAATTCGATCCTCCCGCTGGGCAATCGTGGCCGTTATGTAAATCGTTGGGTATTACGAAAAAGTAATCCGGCAAGGAATTGGCACTCAGGTCGGAATGTAGCTGGGTAAAAGGAACGATGTTGTCCCGTTGAGCAGAGTCGTTCCGAACACTGTCGAGATACGCGAATGGATTGTGGTGCTTGATGTAAGGATATTGGTCTCCACCCACGTATGCGGCTTGCGGCAAAGACTCTGCGTACGATTTCCAAGTTTTACCTGCAGCCGTTAGCGCGGTGGTTACATTATCGCCACCGATCGTTCCTGAGAAACTATCGTCCGTGGTAGGCACCTGGCCTGTGGTCATCATGAAGTAGTTTCCGATGGAAGGGTGGACGTTGGCATAAAACTGGGTCGCCAGAGCATTCTGCTGAACCAAGCCATTCAGATACGGCATGGCAGGGTTGCCGATAACGTCCACATAGTTCTGGTTTTCGAAGACAACAATTCCAACGTGTTGAACTGCCGGTGAACTTATTGGGCCACCTCCACCACCGCCCGTGCCGCTCCCTCCACCTCCCGAACTATCCGTACTGCCGCCACCGCATGAAATCAAAAGACTCAAGCAGAGAATCAGAAACGCCGACAGGAATTGTTTTTGCACAACCGGGAGATGAGGAAGAGTTGTGGAAGGTTGTCCTAACCGGATCGTCTTTCGGGGCACACAAATTTCCTTCAGGTAAAATTCACTTTTCTTTCACATCGGGTTAATGATCTGCGTTTCTACTTCTCGGTTGCGAATAAATCGCATTGGAGGAGAGACGTGGTGATAAATAAACAGGTTGTCCTTGCTCTTTGTTTGCTGTTATCAAGCATTTCAGTTTTCTCAGAAGAACGCTCTCATGATGGAAATGATTGGGCCCGTCATGTATTGCTCGTTAGCGTAGATGGTCTACATGCGCTCGACGTCGCGCGTTTTGTCAGAACCCACCCTGATTCAGCATTAGCTGAATTGACCCAGCATGGCGTGACCTATACCAATGCGAAGACTCCGGCGAATTCAGATTCTTTCCCTGGACTTCTGGCGCTTGTGACTGGCGGATCGCCCGTCACTCACGGCCTGTTCTATGACGTGAGCTACGACCGCAGCTATTTTGATCCTACAAACACCACTTGCTCAGGAACCCCGGGCAATACCATGGTGTTTGACGAGAGCATTGATCTGTACAATTCGGCGAATATTTCTCTCAATGTGATTGATCCGGCCAAACTGCCGCGACGGATTGATGAGCATGGCCATTGCGTTCCGGTATTTCCTCACGATGCGATCAAGACCAATACAATTTTCGAAGTGGTGAAAGCGTTTGGTGGCCGTACTGCTTGGGCCGATAAACATCCCGCCTACGATTTAGTGAACGGGCCTTCAGGCAGAGGCGTAGATGATTTATTCACGCCCGAAATCACCAACGTCAATGGCTTCGACGCTACGGTTAGCGTCGTCTGCACCGTGGAAAACGATCAGCTCAAAGTGACCGGCATTCTGAACCAGATCCGTGGGCGCAGACATGACGGAGCCCCGGGACGTGGCGTGCCAACAGTCTTTGGCATGAACTTCCAGGCGGTAAGCGTAGGTCAGAAGTTAGCCAAGGACAATTCCAACGGCAGTTGTCTTGACGACACCGCTTTTGTGGGGCAACCCGGGGGCTATCTTGATGGTGACGGCACCCCGACCGCCGTTCTTGCTTACGGCTTGCAAAAAACCGACGATGCACTACGCAGCATGATCAACGCGCTCAAGAGCCAGGGAATCTACGATTCGACGCTGTTCATCGTTACCTCAAAGCATGGCCAATCGCCAATCAATCCGGTGAAACTAAACAAGCCCGGCCATTTCGGGGACCTAGTCTCAGCACTTCCAGACTCTGGTACGAACGCCGGTGGAATTGCGATCAGCAACGCTGCTAGTTGCACCACCGGTGCATGTGGTTTTGTTATGGATGACGATCTCGCTTTGATCTGGCTGCAAGACCAGACACAAACTGCGGCTGCAGCGGCATATCTCAATGCAAACGCCAAAGCCTTGTTTATTGATGAGGTGCTTGCCGGCGATGAGATAAAGCTCAGGTTCAACGACCCGCGCAAGGACAACAGGACTCCGGACATTCTTGTTCAGCCGGTGTACGGCACGATCTACACCACGTCGAGCAAGAAAGTTTCTGAGCACGGTGGCTTCAGCTTTGGCGATACTAATGTCGGGCTTATCGTTTCCAATCCTCATATGCGTGCCGCCACAATCAAGACTCCGGTTGCGACCTCGCAGGTTGCGCCCACGATCTTGAATTCGCTCGGAATCGACCCTGACGCATTGAACTCGGTAAGGGTCGAGCACACGGATGTACTGCCTGGGCTGAGTCACTAACGGCTGGATAAGACTGAGTCGTCGTGATAGAAGGAGGGTTCCGATAAGGAACCCTCCTTTCAATTCTGCGTATTTCTTAAGGATTTCTTCAGGTTCAACTGCGACCATGAAAGCTCGAGGGAGTTGCTTCGCGTTATCACACTCCCCGCTGGGTACCGTGGGTGATCTATGGTTTTGCCACAGCAGTGAGTTTTTCTCGCGTAACGACCAGCGCTCACTTTCCCTCGGATGTATTTCTTGGAGCCGCACTTGGGTATACCATTACACGCTATCAAGTGCTTCGACCTCGTTGAGCGCTGCCATCCTGCTAGACATTGTTCTCGCTTTGTAAATTCTCGAGAACTGGGTCACGGCGTTGCAGTCTGAAGTAAACGGCCGGAGTAATCACCAGCGATAAAACCATCGAAATCAGTATTCCGCCGATAACCGCGATTGCCAGCGGTTGCAACATCTGCGAACCGGCTCCCAAGGCAAAAGCCAACGGCAGCATGCCAGCGATTGTGGCCAAGGCAGTCATGGCGATCGGCCTCAATCTTCTCCGGCCTGCCTGAATCATTGCTTCCTCGGGAGTGAAGCCCCAGCCGCGAAATTTCTGATCGGCATCGAGTAGCAAAATACCGTTCTTGGCTACGATTCCGATGACCATAATGAGGCCCATGAATGACGAGATGTTGAAAGTCGTTCGCGTGATCAGCAGTGCAAAAACGACTCCAGACGTCGAGAGCAAGGCAGAGGCGAGAATCGCAATGGGCGCAGAAAGGTTGCGGAACTCGAAAAGAAGGACCAGGAAAACTAGAACAACTGCCAACAACAGCACAAACATCAGGTCCTTAAAGGACTGCTGCTGCTCTGCATATGTTCCGCCGTATTCCACACGGATTGACGACGGCAGATGCAAGTCGGTCACGGTCTTTTGCACATCCACCATGCCGCTGCCTAAGTCTCGTCCTTCTAAACGCGCAGTCACAGTGATATCGCGTTGCAAATTCTCGCGACGAATCTCGGTCTGCCCTGGAATTTGTTGAATGGTTGCCAACGAGCCCAAAGTGGCGGTATGTCCGGTGCTGCTATTCAGCAGGGTGTTGCTTAGGGCTTCCAGCGAAGCACGATTCTGGTCTGGATAGCGCACACGAATCGTGTAGGCACGGTCATTGGTTATTACCGGGGTTGGCGCTGGTTCGCCTTCCAGAATTGCCGCGGCATCGACCGCAACTTCTTCGGGGGTGAATCCCGCACGAACCGCAGTTGACGGGTTCACCTGATACACCAGAGCCGGGCCGCTTATGCTGTCATCAATTCCGTCCAGTACGTCAACAATTCCGGGAACTTGGGTGATTGCGTCGCCGACCTTCGGACCCCACTCTTTCAGCAATTTCGGATCTGATGAGAACAGTTTGATTTGTACAGGTTCCGGAGCATTGCTGAGATCTCCGATCATGTCCTGCAAGAGTTGCAAGAGTTCGATGTCGAGTGCGGGCTCAGCCTGATGGACTTTAGCTCGCACTTCTTCCATTACATCATCCACCGAGCGGTCGCGGTCTTTCTTCAGTTTTACCGTAAAGTCGCCCCTATTCGCTTCCGTGACTGCGGCAAGACCGAGCTGTAAGCCCGTGCGGCGAGAAGTAGTGCCAACTTCAGGCACGGAGCGAAGGATCTGCTCCACATGTTGTAGAACTCGATTGGTTTCTTGGAGTGACGTGCCAGCCGGCATCAAATAATCGAGAATAAATCCACCTTCGTCCATTTCCGGCAGCAAATCGGTTCCAAGGCCGCGATAAGAAAGATAGGCGCACGCTATCAGCACGATACTGAGCACGGCGATCCACTTCGGCCGCTCCAAAGCGATTCGCAGTACGCGTTCGTAGAATTTAACAATCTTTCCGAATACACCTTGCAATGATGCTTCCTCAGCCCTCAACAAGCGCTCGGTGGTAAGTTCTCCATCGCTTGGATCACTATCACCAAATCTAGGCTTGGGAGAGATGAAGTATTGGCTGAGATTGGGAGTCCATGTCAACGCTAGAATCAGCGATGTAAGCAGTGCAGCGGTAACAGTTACAGCGAGAGCGCGAAAGAATGTACCGGTGACGCCGGCGATCGAAATCAGGGGTAGAAATACGACGATCGGAGTAATCGTAGACCCGACCAAGGGGACGGTTATTTCGCGCAGCGCGGAATGGATGGCTTGTAATCGTGGTTGGCCAGCGTCGCGGTGCAATACGATGTTCTCGACTACGACAATTGCATCGTCGATGACCAGTCCCACAGCTGCCGCAAGACCACCCAGCGTCATGAGGTTAAAACTCTCACCCAGAAGCCGCAGAATAATCAGGGTGATGAATACCGTAACTGGAATTACCAAGCCGGCAACGATTGATGTTCCCCAGTCACGCAGAAACAGCACCATGATGATGGACGCAAGAATCAGACCCAGAATGATCGCGTCCCGCACACTCTTGATCGACTCATTGACAATTTCCGACTGATCGTAAAACGGAGCTAAAGTGACCCCAGCAGGAAACGTCTTTCGCATACGTTCCATTTCACTGTGAACTTCATTGGCGACACTGATCGTGTTGCCATTGGGCTGGCGATTAATATTGATTAGTACGGCAGGCTTACTGTTTGCGGTCACCATCGTATAAACGGGTTTGACTGCGTTTTGTACCTTGGCCACATCGCCGATGCGAACTGGAATTCCCGTCTGAGTGGTCTTGACTACGATATTTCCGAGTTGATCTGGCGTTTGTACCTGCCCGTTGATGAGTGTCAGGTAAAGCTCGTGTCCCTGAGGGAGCAAGCCTGGCGAATCAACCAAGTTCGTGCGGCGAATGGCATCGAGAATATCCGTCACGGTCACGGATGTACTTAGTAACTTGGCCGGATCCGGTATTACATGAAACTCAGGCTCCTCACCGCCTTGTACGACTACCGTGGCGACACCATCCAACCGGTTTAGACGCGGCTTGATTTCGTAAGTCGCCATCTCCCAGAGTTGGGTTGCCGGAACAGTTTGCGAAGTTAGGCTATATCCCATGATGGGGAAGCTGGCAAAAGTCAGGCGATGCGGATCGATGGTTGCGGTCGCAGGAAGTGTCGATTGCACGCGAGCCAATGCAGAGTCCACCCGTTGCAAGGTTTGAAACATGTCCACATTCCAGTCAAAAAATAAATCGATTTCCGCTTCTCCACGACTGGTGATCGAACGGACCTGTTGAAGACCTTCGACGCTATTGACGGCTTCCTCAATCGGGCGAGTGATGGTCACGAGCATTTGATCGATCGGCATGACGCCGTTGTCAACGCCGATGACGACGCGGGGAAAATCTGTCGATGGAAAAACCGAAACAGGAATCTTGAACGCGAGATAAACTCCAGCACCGGCCAGCGTAAGAATCAGAAAGATGATGGGACTGGAAAGACGTGCGAACCAATACTGGGAACGGTCGCCTTCATCCACTTGAACACGTTGAAAAAAAGTAGGGAGGCGCATAATCAGTCGTTCGCGGCCTTTCCTGGTTCGCCTTTTTCCGGTGCGGCAGCAGGTTCAATTTTGACCTGCGCATTCTCGGGCAGCCCATAGGCTCCAGTCGTCACAACCTGCTGATTGACTTGCAGACCGGACGCAATTTGTACCACATCGCCATTCTGAATCCCCAGTTGTACCGTTTGCAGATGCGCCCGATTATCAGCATTCACCACCATGACAGCTGTTCCTTCTCCCTCGGCCGGCTTAACGATGGCCGAGGATGGAATCACCAGCGCGTCCACCACCTTTTGGGCAGTGATGGACAATTGCGCACTCGTGCCGGGACGCAACCGGTGCTTTGTGTTAGTGGCCTGTGCCCATATTTCCACTGTAGTGCTATTTGGATCGGTCGCTGGACTTATGACTGTGATGCGCGCTGGGACTTTATCTTCACTTCCAGGCACGGTCAGATCGACAGGATTGCCAATCTTCAATAGCGCGGCATCTTGTTCAGGGATATGTGCCTTGGCAATGATGGCTGATGTGTCCATTACGACCAGAAGTGGCGTGCCGGCCGCCGCCATTTCACCTGGATAGAGAGCGCGGTCGGCGATCACGCCGTCAATCGGACTACGAATTTCCGAATAACTCAATTGCGCTTGTGATCCCAAATACTTTCCCCGCGCAGACTCTAATTGTCCGGTGGCGGATTTGAGTTCTTGCTCCTTGCCGCCTGCCCGCAATGCGTTCCAGTGTTGCTGTGCAATTTCGTATTGGCTCTTCGCCTGTGTGAGAGTTACGCGGGCTTGATCCAAATCCTTACGTGGCAGTGCGCCTTGCTTAAAAAGATCCTGCCGGCTGTCGAATAGTTTTTGTTCTGCCTCATACGCTTGTTTGGAAGCTTCGACGTCTAGCTCAGCCTTGTGCAGTTCTTCCGGAAGACCCGATAAAGTGGTTGTGGCATAAGCTGCTTCAGCCTGGGCAAGCCCTCCTTTATTTTCGGCTTCAGAAGCGGCCAGATCACGATTCTCAAGCATGGCCAATAATTGGCCGGCTTTTACATGATTGCCGCGGTTCACATAGAAATGTTTCACCGGCGCGCTGATCTTCGGTGTGATGGCAGCTTGTTGCAGGGGAAAAAGGACAGCGTCCGCAACAATCACCTTCTCGATCGAGTCCCTTTTGACCCGCGCAACCTGAACGCTGACGACCGGGTCAACTTCTTTTTCAGCCTTGGAACATCCAAGCACTAAGCTTAGAGCGCACAGCGCAAGAACTAATCTGTGTGAAGCCATCTTTTAGAAGTTCCCCGTTAGTGTTTGTAATTCCGCAATGGCAACTCGATATCGCGCCTGCGCATCATCGTAGACGTCGTGAGCTTGTGACAATGTGTTCTGAGCGTCCACAACTTCGAGCACCGTGGCTTCGCCGGCCTGATAACGCAAAGTTGTGAGCCTTAGTCCTTCACTGGCCAACTCAAACGATTGTTGTAACAAGCCGAGTTGGGCACGAGATGTCTCCGCTTCGTGATAGAACGACTGCAAGTTTGCAGCAATCTGCCGCTGGGTAAAACTGAGCTCTATTTTCGTCCGGTCCCGATTCAGTTCTGCTTGCTTGACTTTACTTTGCGTAGCGCCCCAGCTCCAGATGGGAATTTCCAGAGTAGCCGCGGCGGCATAACCCAAATTGCGTGTTCGATCTGGATTTCGCACAGCAAAGTGATCGGAATCAATACCGTACCAATAGTCCATACTTAGCGTAGGAAAATGCGCGCTGCGTGCAGACCAAACTTCGGCATTGGCGGCTGCCAGCGTGGCAGTGCCGGCGGCAAGCGCAGGATTACTCTTGCTCGCCAATGTCTTGATCTCTTCAAACGATGGCAGCGCGGGAGCAAGATCCAAATCATCGGCAACGGTGAAGTTTTGTTCATAGTTTGGGAATAGAATCACCGCCAATGTCACGCGTGCGTTTTCCATTGCCAATTTCGCATCCTGCAATCCACGCCCGCGATCATTGAATTGAATCTGGGCTTTAATGGCATCTGAATGGGCCACTTCGCCACCGCGTTCCAAATCCCGGCTGATTTTTAGAAACCGCTCTGCCTCAGCAAATGCTGTTTGTGCAGTGGCGTACTTGCGCTGTGCCACAGCTGCCCCATAGTAGTTTTGCGCGACGGTAACAACGAGCCCACGACTGGCCACTTCCAACCTTGCCCGAGCGGCCGCCTCAAGCGCACGCGTGTGACGCAAATCGTGGATTTGCCCCCCAGCTAAATTAATCGCTTCATGAGCGTTGCCTTGGCTCACGTATTCGTGCACAGAGTTATTGGCGATGAAAACGCCGCTTGGTGTGCCGTTTGGCTGTGTATAGAGGAACTGTGTGTTGTAGTTGACCGATGGCAGCAGGGCTGCTCGAGCCTGCACTTTATCCTGATGAGCAAGTCCAAGATCGGTCTTCGCAGAGAGAAATTCCGGTAAATTCTTTTTGGCACGTGCAAGAGCATCTTGGAAAGATAGGATAATCGGAGCAGAAGATGACTCCAGTTGAGCGTCTGAGGACTTCTGTTCAACCTGGGCCGTACCCGCAATAGATGCGAGTAACGTAATTGCACATGCGATGAGTGTCCTGGAACTGAAAAACATAGCATCCTCCGCATTCCAATATTCTCAATTCAACCTGAAGAAATACTTAAAAACGTAGTTAAATTAGGTTGAACCGGACTTGGAGCTAACGCTCTGTTGCAGTGGAAGAACAGAAAAAACTCGCGGTGAGCAAAATCACTTTAGGGCGTTACGACGAACCCGACGAGTTTGGCCGCGCTGTCGCGTTTTGTTGTCCGATACAGCAGTCTACATCACAGGTGCCACTCTCCAAGTTGACGGCCGACAGATTCGCAGTGTCCTATGACTGAGCGACTTCAACCTTGGGGCAATGCCGTTGGTGTAGAAATGACCGAACGTCGCTTGAGCGATGCGACCCAGACTGAGGCTGAAAGATCGAAGACCTGACATGTCGAGTCAAGTGCGAGAGTTGCCCGACGATCATCATCGGATTTCTAGCAATCCGATTTCGGCATGAACAAACGACACAGATTTTGTTGCAATCTGTTTGCAAGTAGATGAAACAGGTCGGGCTGCCCACAGGCCACCCGCAATGAAACATACTGAGAGCGCAGAGGGGGAGCTTCTGGGATTTGTGGCCGATGTCAATGAATCCAGCCCAATCACCGCTTGGCATCATCGTGCTCAACACCCTGACTGTCTGAGCTACTTCGACGGTGCGTACACCAGGATCGCAAAGGTTCCCGGCTTCACGCTGGGCCAACGCTGTCCTTCGGCAGGTGGGCCTAGTTCGGCAGCTGGCAAGAAAACTCTGTGTGAGCGCGGATCGATAGCCATGGTTCGGGCGCTGCGTTGCGTGGTCAAATTTTCAGCGACGGCATAGTTTCCGTCCTTGGAAGTCCTCACCACAGTCAGCGTGCCGTCTGCACCATTTGAGGCAAACGCGTATCCCAGTTCCGGGTCAAATCCGCTTCCGTCCGTCCCTGCACCTGTGTCGAGCGTCGCGAGGATTTTTCCGTTGGTCGTGTCAACAACCACCATCTTCTTGTTTCCACAAACACTGAACAACTGATGCTTCCTTTGATCAATTCCCATGCCGGATGGCTCCTCGCATCCTGCCAGCTTCCAGCGATGATCCTCTTTCCAACTCTTCGAATCGACCGAAGCAATTTCAGCAGTGTCTTCTACATTGACGTAAACATGGGTTGGATCGGAAGTTGCTGCCTCGAGTTTGCCACCGAGCGGCACGGTGGCAACGACCTTCAGCGAATCCGGGTCGATCACCATCAGGTCTTTGCTGCGGCCATTCATCACCACTATCTTCTTTGCATATTCGTCGTACATGATGGCGTCCGGGTTTTCCCCAGCCTTGATCTGCTCCTTAGGCTGCAATGTTTTCAAATCGAAGACAGTCACGGTGCCAGCTCGCCCGTTGGTGCTGAAACCGAGATTCTTCTCCGGAACTATGGCGGCTCCATGCGCTCCATTCGCAGGGACGCTTCCTGTTTTTTGGCCAGTGCTGGCGTCGACGACGGTGATTTCCATACTATGGCCCACAAACAGCCGGTTGGAACTCGCGTCGTAGGTGATGTAGTCCCATCCACCTTCGCCGCCGACTGAAAATCTTGCTACCTGTTTGTAGAGGGCGGGTGCAGATTGCGCCAAGGCCGCTCCACTAAGAATCAGCACTACTGCGAACAACCGTTGAAGACTGGTCATAACATCCTCCTTAATCCATAATCCATTAGAAATTTTCGCCCTAGTCCTGCTCGGGTGCCCGTACTAAACGACGGAGGTCCCTGTTGAGGTCAACAACCGCGACGTTATTGTCCGCACTCACTACAACATAGGCAATCGATCCGTCGGGCACAATGAGGATACCCGCACATCCACGTCCAAGCGGTCACGTTACTAAAGGAGAAGGCGTTATGTCTTAATAACAAAAAAGGGCAGATTGTCAGCACGCCACACGCTGCCCACGATATAGATTGTAAGGACCCGGCGGTCGACACCGCGCCGCAACGCCAATTCATCTAGCACGCAGAAGCTCTCCGACAAATTGCTCCAGATCAAGCGCCTCAACTCCTTAGCAATCGCAGCTGTAGGCACTTGCAGGCGCGACTTCCGATGGACGAGGATCAATCTTGCTGCACAATTCCAAGCACAACTTCGCCCCCCGCGATTGCGAGCTGTTTGAGACGGTCCAACAGATTCGGCGTCAAAATCGGCGCTGTGAATCGTTTTCGGCAGCTAATCACTTTACAATAGGTGAGACGCATTTCTTCGAACTCGCTTATGGCTGATCCTCTTCACCTCAGTTTGTGGTTCCCTAATCTCGAACTCGATGAACTGCTTCCCCGCATGCTGGCGGTGATGCAGCAGTTCCCCTTTTCTGCGCAAAATCTCGGGATCAACGACCTGTCTCTGCATCCAGTTTCGTGGAACGAAGCTACCGTGCTTGAGCAACGATTTAGCCCGGGCATTCCGCCAGAACAAGCTGTCCTGATTGCATCCGATTTGTTGCATGAGGACTACGGCTATCTTTTCGAAGCTGCGTGGGATTTGTGGTTGCCCTCCGACGATGCCAGGCAGTGGGTCCAGCGTCCTTCACCGGTCAAGTTTATTGCTTACGGGCCCGAATTCGAGGAGCGAGCGTACGAGCAGGAAGGTCACGTGTCGGTTGATTTCGGATTGGACTCTCTCTTCTTGCAGGAGGAAGTGAAGCTGACCTCCGAAACCGAGAGCAA
>Ga0163162_10005771_pt1 | contig 11975 bp, 7 predicted proteins | sample S55metaG_FD_115310 | JGI IMG/M metagenome (GOLD analysis project Ga0163162, IMG submission 115310) | Switchgrass rhizosphere microbial communities from Kellogg Biological Station, Michigan, USA - S5-5 metaG | ecosystem: Host-associated > Plants > Roots > Rhizosphere > Soil | place: USA: Michigan...
GAAGACTCCCATTTGGGTGACTTCATCGAAGACTCGACCATGCAGTCGCCAATCGATGTCGCCACTGTTGAGAGCCTTAAAGAAGCGACTCGCGAAGTGCTGTCCGGCCTCACTGCACGTGAAGCCAAGGTTCTGCGCATGCGCTTCGGTATCGACATGAATACCGACCACACCCTTGAGGAAGTTGGTAAGCAGTTCGACGTGACCCGTGAACGGATTCGTCAGATCGAAGCCAAGGCACTGCGCAAGCTGCGCCACCCGACGAGAAGCGAGCATTTGCGCTCCTTCCTCGACGAGTAACAACAGAACCCCCGGCCCAGGCCGGGGGTTTTGCTTTATGCAGATTAAATCCCCCGCACATCCCCCCCACCGCTTAGCCCGTCTACACTCGAAACATTCCCCCGAGCCATAACGAGACCGTTATGCCCAGACTGCCGACCGTGCTTTTTTTGCTGTCGCTGATGACCTGGACCGCAACGGCTGGCGCGCTGACTCTGACCGACGACGAACGTAGCTGGCTGGCCGCACACCCGGATTTACGCCTGGGTGTGGACGCGTCATGGCCGCCATTTGAGTTCCGCGACGAACAGGGCCGCTATCAAGGCCTGGCCGCGGACTACATCAACGTGATCCGCCAAAGGCTGGCGATCAAACTCACGCCCATCGAGCCGGTCAGTTGGACGGTCGTACTGGAACAGGCCAAGCAAGGCAAGCTAGACATGTTACCGGGCATCATGTCGACCCCGGAACGCCAGTCATACCTGTCGTTTACGCGCCCCTACCTCGACTTTCCGATTGTCATCCTGGCCCATGTCGGCGGCGCCCAACCGCACAAGCTCGAAGACCTGTACGGGCTAAAGATTGCCGTGGTGGAAAACTATGCGCCGCATGAGCTACTGCGCACCCACCACCCAGACTTGAATCTGGTGCCGATGTCCAATGTGAGTTCAGCCTTGCAGGCGCTGGCCACCGATGAAGTAGACGCCGTGGTGGGCGACCTCGCTTCCAGCGTCTGGAGCCTTCGTCAGCTCAAGCTCGAAGGGTTGTATGTCAGCGGCGAAACCCCGTATCGCTATCAATTGGCAATGGCCGTGCCCCCCAACAACAAGGTGCTGGTCGGCATTCTGGATAAAGTGCTGGCGGACATGAGCCCGAGTGAAATCAGCGCCATTCAGGAACACTGGGTCGGAAATGTCCTGGATCACCGTAGCTTCTGGTCGGATCTGCTGGCTTACGGCTTGCCGGGGCTGCTGTTTCTGATGGTCATGCTGGCCGTGGTGATTCGGATCAATCGTCGACTGAGTTCTGAAATTGCTCGTCGGGTCGACCTCGAACAGGAGCTGCGCAGCAGCGAGTACCACTATCGCGGGCTGGTCGAGAGTCTGTCGGCCATCGCGTGGGAAGCACGGATCAGCGATTACACCTACAGCTACGTGTCGCCACACGCCGAAGACCTGCTGGGATATCCCCTGTCCCATTGGCTGATTCCGGGGTTCTGGCGCAATATCATCCACCCTGCGGACCTGACAAGGGCTCAAACCTACTGCGATCACGAAGTGCTGGCCGGGCGCGATCACAGCGTTGATTACCGGGTCATCACCGCCGATGGCCGCTGCCTGTGGGTGCGCGACATCGTCAGCCTGATCGAGCACGGCCATGAGCCGGTGTTGCGCGGGTTGATGATCGACATCAGTGATGCCAAGCGCACTGAAGAGGCGCTAAGCCTTTCCGAGCAAAAATTCGCCTCGGTATTCCAGCAGTGCCCGGACATCCTGGTGATCGCGCGGCTTAGTGACGGTTGTCTGCTAGAGGTCAACAAAGCGTTCGAAGAACAGATTGGTCTCAAGGCCGAAGAGGTCATCGGCCAGACCGCCACCGACCTGAACATCTGGGGCATACCCGGTGTGGGTCCCGGCCTGCTGCAACGTCTGCAGGCCGGCAGTATCCGCAACCTGGAAATGCCCTTTCGTCGCAGTAATGGCCACGTGTTTACCGGCCTGATTTCCGCCGAACCCTTTGATCTCGATACCACTCCCGCCCTCGTAGTGGTGGTGCGTGACATCAGCCAGCTAAAAGAAACCCAGCAACAACTGCAAACCTCCGAAGAGAAATTCGCCAAGGCCTTTCATGCTTCCCCAGACGGTTTGTTGCTGTCGCGCCAGAGCGACGGGTTACTGCTGGAGGTCAATGAAGGATTCAGCCGCATTACCGGTTTCAACAGCGCAATGTCCGTGGACCGGTCGGCCCTGGACCTGGGGATATGGGTCAACCTCAACGAACGCAAGCAAATGCTCGACCTGCTGCACCGCGATGGCTTCGTCCGCGACTTCAGCTGCCACATCCGCCGCAGCGACGGGCAGATCCGCCTCTGCGAGGTATCGAGCCGTCCGCTGCCGATCGGCGATGAAGATTGCATGCTGACCATTGCCCGGGATATTACCGAGCGGCACCTCATGCAGGAAAAGCTGCAACAGGCCGCCACCGTGTTCGAAAGCACGGCCGAAGGTGTGTTGATCACCGACACCCAACAGCACATCAGCGCGGTCAACCGTGCCTTTACCGAGATTACCGGCTACAGCGAGAGCGAAGCACTGGGCCACACCCCTCGCCTGCTCGCTTCGGGCCTCCACGACAGCGCATTCTATGCCGCGATGTGGCATCAGTTGACAGCCGAAGGTCATTGGCAAGGCGAGATTTCCAACCGCCGCAAGAACGGCGAACTCTATCCGAGCTGGCTGACCATCAACGCTGTGCGCAACCGGGAAAAATTCATCACCCACTTTGTGGCGGTATTTGCCGATATTTCCAGCCTCAAACACGCCCAGGCCAAACTCGACTACCAGGCGCATCACGACCCACTGACCGGCCTGCCAAACCGCACGCTGTTCGAAAGCCGACTACAAACCGCACTCAACTCGCAGAAGGAAAACGGCGGCCAGGGCGCAGTGCTGTTCCTCGACCTGGACCGCTTCAAGCACATCAACGACAGCCTCGGCCACCCGGTCGGTGACCTGCTGCTCAAAGGCATCGCCGTGCGCCTCAAAGAGCAGTTGCGCGATATCGATACCGTTGCGCGCCTTGGTGGTGACGAATTCATCATTCTGCTACCGGGCCTTCAGCAATCCAGCGATGCCGACAATATTGCGACCAAGCTGCTCAACTGTTTCTCCGCGCCCTTCCAGGCCGGGGAGCATGAGTTTTTCATCAGCGCCAGTATCGGCACCAGCCTGTACCCCAACGACGGCTGGGACGTCGCCACGCTGGTCAAAAACGCCGACGCGGCGATGTACCGCTCCAAGGCCAAGGGGCGTAACCGGGTTGAAAGCTACACCCGCGACCTCACCGCACAGGCCAGCGAACGCGTGGCGCTGGAACATGAGCTGCGGCGCGCCATCGAGCGCAACGAACTGTTCCTGCATTACCAACCGAAAATCAGCCTCGCCGACCATCGACTGGTCGGCGCCGAAGCGCTGATTCGCTGGCATCACCCGACCTTCGGCACCGTGCCGCCGGAACACTTCATTCCCCTGGCCGAAGAAAACGGCATGATTCTGCAAATTGGCGACTGGGTACTCGAGACGGCTTGCCGGCAGATGCAAGAGTGGAATCAGGTGTATGAATGCCTCGGCCCGCTCTCGGTCAACCTCGCAGGCGCCCAACTGCGCCAACCGAACCTGTTGGGGCGGATCGAACAACTGCTCAAGGACAGCCATCTCGCGCCGGGTTTTCTGCAACTGGAGATTACCGAAAACTTCATCATGAGCCAGGCCGAAGAAGCGCTGGCGGTGCTGCACCAACTCAAACAACTGGGTGTTCAGTTGGCCATCGATGACTTCGGTACGGGCTATTCGTCGCTGAGCTACCTCAAGCGCTTGCCGCTGGATATTCTCAAGATCGATCAGTCGTTCGTCCGCGGCCTGCCTGACGATCCGCACGATGCGGCGATCGTTCGCGCGATCATCGCGCTGGGCCGCAGCATGCAATTTACCGTCATTGCCGAAGGCGTCGAGACCGTGGCCCAACAGGAATTCCTCACTGCCGAAGGCTGTGAACAGATCCAGGGCTACATCGTCAGCCTGCCGCTGCCCCCCGACGAATTTGCCGCGACGTTTCTTCGTATAGCCGTATCCGATTTTTCGGATAGCACAGCCGAGAAACCGTCGCTATAATCCGCGACCTACTGAGGGCCTATAGCTCAGTTGGTTAGAGCAGAGGACTCATAATCCTTTGGTCCACGGTTCAAGTCCGTGTGGGCCCACCAAACAAAAAAGCCGCGCTAATGCGCGGCTTTTTCGTATGCGACGAGCTGGTTTTCTTTAAGTTGTATGTCGCAGCTATCAGATGACGCCCGCCAAGGTTGTAGGCAACATCTGATTATCTTGTGATGGGCACTTTGCTGCCTTGTTGCGCTTTTGTTCGACGGGATACTCTCCGGACGTCACTGCCAATGCAGTGATCGGGCTTGGAAACCCGTCGAATCAAAACGTAACAGCGCCCCTGATTACGATTGCAGCAGCTTATCTGCAACCTGAGTTATGGCGGCTGTGCGCGGGACGTCTTAGGGCGTGCCGGTTCCTTGATTCCCGGTTTTCCAACCTGCGCACAGCTGCCACCCATTCGCTTGGAAACGAAATTGGCATCTCCTCAAATCAAGGAAGTTGACCATGAACAACCAATCAGAACTAAAAACCATTGGCTTCACTCCGTTCATATACTGCTCGGATCAGGCGTTATTCAACGTCAGGCCCGGTGTCCCCATCGTCGAAGCATTGGCACAGGCCTCCAATCTGCTATTCCTCGCCAAGGCATTTGCCGAGGATGCCGCCTACACAAAGGACACCGACCACCACGCTTGGGCCGCGCATTATCTGACGGCGATGAGCAAGGCGGTAATTGATGATGTGGTGAAAGTGCTGACACCGCGACCTGCGCGGACCGCGACGGAATCCGAGTAACAGCACTCAACAGGATTATGCCCCGAGTATTCGAGACCTTCAGCTCATCGTCACGAGTGTCGTGACGCATTCGCCGATACGCGACCTGGCACTCACTACTGGCCAATCACTATCAACGTTGTGTATGTTCGCGCCTCATCGTCGAAGGGCACGTTCGACTCAATCGAGACAAAAGGAATTTGCGGATGAAGAAAGCCATTTTTACCAGCCTGTTCACAGCACTGATTGTTGCAGGCAGCCCTGCGATTGCCCAAGCGAAAGCCAGCGTTGCCGATGTTTTTAATGGAAAAATGTTGGGCACTAATCTGCGTCACTTCGAATCGGTTGCCGGCGTCGCACGTGAGAGTTCGGGCGATCATCACTCTTATGAGGTTCAAGGTTGCCAAATTACGGCGACTGCCGGTGGCGGCACAATAAGTGAACTGCGCATGGAGCTTTCGCCGACCTGCCAAGCCGACTTGAAATCCTTCATCGGTGAATCGTTCGCACCGGCCGCCAACAAGCCCCTGACCTTCGGTAACTTTCAACAAGCGGCTGGGGACCTGAATTTCTACGCAGACTGCCTGACCATGTGCGGCAACGCTGCCGATCCGTCGGTTTTTGCGCTATGGGACGGCCCACGAGCTGTGGACTTCCGTCAGGTGTTGCTGGAAGTTGTGCTGGTCAGCGATCAAGCGCTGAAAGCCTCTAACCAGTGGCAGGCCAGCATGACCAAGGTCAAGGGCGAAGATTTTGTCACCGATACTCGTTTTAACTGTGAGAGAGATTTCGACGCGCAGGCGCAGCAAAGCTTCCAGGCTGTGCAGGTTACCGCGATTACCATCGGCTCCGAACTGCCGACTCCTGGCTGCTGAGCGGCCAAACAGAAAAGCCGCGCTAATGCGCGGCTTTTTCACGCCCGTGATTCAGCCGTCACTTGGGCAATGTCTAGCAATCACATAGCCCCAGTTCGAATATCGACCACAAGCGCCCCGCCGAACGAGTCTGTAACATGCTCAGCCATTGAACCGTGCCACTGGAGCCACCCCTTGCCTGACATCCGCCCGCCCGTGCTTGATGAAATCGACCGCCAATTGATCGCAGCCTTGCAGATCAACGCCCGCGAGAGCGTGGCCATGCTGGCCCGGCAATTGGGCATCGCGCGCACGACCGTCACGTCGCGACTGGCGCGCCTGGAAAAGGCCAAAGTCATCACCGGTTATGGCGTGCGCCTCGGTCAGCGCGTGGTCGATGGCGGATTGCAGGCGTATGTCGGGATTACCGTGCAACCGCGCTCTGGCAAGGAAGTGCTGCGCCGGCTCAGTGCGATGGCTCAGGTTCAGCAGTTGTGTGCGGTAAGTGGCGAATTTGATTATGTGGCGTGGTTGCGTACCGACTCGCCAGAGCAGCTGGATCAGTTGCTGGATCAGATCGGCAGTGTGGATGGGGTGGAGAAGACGACGACTTCGATCATTCTGAGCAGCAAGATTGATCGGGGGCAGCCGGTTTGACATTCCAACTCAGGTTTCATAGGCGCCTGAGCTGACGCCATCGCGAGCACGCTCGCGCCTACAGGGGATCGAATTGTCACTTTGATTCAACGTCACGTCATATTGACCATTAAAATGGCAAATCGACGACATATTGCGTCTTATTAACGTGTTCTACGCTCACTAGAATGGCTGCCATCTTTTCCTATACTCAGACGCGCATCCCGCGTCGGGTCGCCAGCAAGGTCAGCCATGAACAAGAACAATCGCCATCCTGCAGACGGTAAAAAACCAGTCACCATTTTCGGCCCGGACTTTCCTTTCGCCTTCGACGACTGGATCGAACACCCGGCGGGTCTGGGCAGCATTCCTGCGCACAACCACGGTGCCGAAGTAGCGATTGTCGGTGCTGGTATCGCCGGCTTGGTGGCGGCTTACGAATTGATGAAACTGGGCCTCAAACCCGTCGTCTACGAAGCCTCGAAAATGGGCGGGCGCCTGCGTTCCCAAGCGTTCAATGGCGCTGAAGGCATCATCGCCGAGCTCGGTGGCATGCGTTTTCCGGTCTCGTCCACTGCGTTCTATCACTACGTCGACAAGCTCGGTCTTGAGACCAAACCCTTCCCGAACCCGCTGACACCCGCGTCGGGCAGCACCGTGATCGATCTGGAAGGCAAAACCCATTACGCACAAAAACTGGCAGATCTTCCTGCACTGTTCCAGGAAGTAGCTGACGCCTGGGCCGACGCCCTGGAAGCCGGCTCGCAGTTCTCCGATATCCAGCAAGCGATCCGCGACCGCGACGTGCCACGCCTCAAGGAACTGTGGAACACCCTCGTCCCGCTGTGGGACGACCGCACTTTCTACGACTTCGTCGCCACCTCCAAAGCGTTCGCCAAGCTGTCGTTCCATCACCGCGAAGTGTTCGGCCAGGTCGGTTTCGGCACCGGCGGCTGGGACTCGGATTTCCCCAACTCGATGCTGGAAATCTTCCGCGTGGTGATGACCAACTGCGACGATCATCAGCACTTGGTGGTCGGTGGGGTGGAACAGGTGCCACAGGGTATCTGGCGCCATGTGCCGGAACGTTGCGTGCACTGGCCTGAAGGCACCAGCCTCAGCTCCCTGCACAACGGAGCACCGCGTACCGGCGTGAAGAAGATTGCCCATGCACCGGGTGGCCGTTTCGCCGTCACCGACAACTGGGGTGATACCCGCGAATACGCCGCGGTGCTGACCACTTGCCAGAGCTGGCTGCTGACCACCCAGATCGAATGCGACGAAAGCCTGTTCTCGCAAAAAATGTGGATGGCGCTGGATCGCACGCGCTACATGCAATCGTCGAAGACGTTCGTGATGGTCGACCGCCCGTTCTGGAAGGACAAGGACCCGGAAACCGGCCGCGACTTGATGAGCATGACGCTCACCGATCGCCTGACCCGTGGCACCTACCTGTTCGATAACGGCGACGATAAGCCGGGGGTGATTTGCCTGTCGTACTCGTGGATGAGCGACGCACTGAAAATGTTGCCGCAGCCGGTGGAAAAACGCGTGAAGCTGGCGCTGGACGCGTTGAAAAAGATCTACCCGAAAGTCGACATCGCAGCGCGCATCATCGGCGATCCGATCACCGTATCCTGGGAAGCCGACCCGCATTTCCTCGGGGCCTTCAAAGGCGCCCTGCCCGGCCACTATCGCTATAACCAGCGCATGTACGCGCATTTCATGCAAGACGAGATGCCAGCCGAGCAACGCGGGATTTTCATCGCTGGCGACGACGTTTCGTGGACGCCGGCCTGGGTTGAAGGCGCGGTGCAGACCTCACTCAACGCGGTGTGGGGCATCATGAAACATTTCGGCGGTGAAACTCACGCCGAGAACCCGGGTCCAGGTGATGTGTTCAACGAGATCGGACCGATCGCCCTGCCCGAGTAAGAGGAGTCCGAAATGCGCGTAGCCCTTTACCAATGTCCACCGCTGCCCCTGGACGTCGCCGGCAATCTGCAACGTCTGCAGCAATTGGCCCAGGAAGCGAAAGGCGCCGATTTGCTGGTAGTGCCGGAGATGTTCCTGACCGGCTACAACATCGGCGTCGACGCCGTCAGCGTCCTCGCGGAGGTGCACAACGGTGAATCGGCGCAACACATTGCGCGCATTGCCAAGTCTGCCGGGATCGCCATTTTATATGGCTACCCGGAGCGCACCGAAGACGGGCAGATCTACAACGCCGTGCAGTTGATCGACGCCCAGGGCGAGCGGTTGTGCAACTACCGCAAGACTCACTTGTTCGGCGACCTCGATCACTCGATGTTCAGTGCTGGCGAAGATGACTTTCCAGTGATTGAGCTCAATGGCTGGAAGCTGGGCTTCCTGATTTGCTACGACATGGAGTTTCCGGAAAACGCTCGACGCCTGGCGCTGGCCGGTGCCGAGCTGATCCTGGTGCCGACGGCAAACATGATTCCCTTCGACTTCGTCGCCGACGTCACCGTCCGCGCCCGTGCTTTCGAAAACCAGTGCTATGTGGCCTACGCCAATTACTGCGGCCATGAAGGCGACATCCACTACTGCGGCCAGAGCAGCATCGCCGCGCCGGATGGCAGCCGCATCGCCCAGGCTGGCCTCGATGAAGCGCTGATCGTCGGCGAGCTGGATCGGCAGTTGATGACCGACTCTCGCGCCGCCAATCGCTACTTGCTGGACCGCCGTCCCGAGCTTTACGGCGACCTTAACAAGCGCTGAGCCCCTGTAATCCGCTAGCATTAGCGCTTCTCTGTTCTGGAAGTGCTCATGCCTGCGCTGAATCACCCTCGCCCCCACACTGAAACCCTGGCCAACGGCTTGCGGGTGACGCTGCGTCATGCCCCGAATTTGAAGCGCTGCGCGGCGGCACTCCGGGTTGCGGCGGGCAGTCACGATGTGCCGCTGGCCTGGCCCGGCCTGGCGCATTTTCTGGAGCATTTGCTGTTTCTGGGGACTGAGCGCTTTCCTGCGGGCCAAGGGCTGATGGCCTATGTGCAACGTCACGGCGGGCAGGTCAACGCACGAACCAGCGAACGCACGACCGACTTCTTTTTCGAACTGCCGCCTCAGGCATTTCTCGGCGGGCTGGAGCGTCTGTCAGACATGCTCGCCCATCCACGTATGAATCCGGAGGATCAGTTGCGCGAGCGCGAAGTGTTGCAAGCCGAGTTTGTCGCCTGGTCACAGGACGCGGCGGCGCAACGGCAATTGACGCTGCTCGATGGGTTGACGTCGACCCATCCCTTGCGCGGTTTCCATGCCGGAAATCGCGATAGCCTGCCGGTGGAGCTCCCTGAGTTTCAGCAGGCCTTGAAGGATTTTCATCAACGGTTTTATCAGACCGGGCAACTGACACTGAGCCTCGCCGGGCCGCAGAGTCTCGATGAATTACGCGAGATGGCTCAGCGTTTTGGCGCCGAGATTCCCGTCGGGGACAAGGTCGCACAACAAACGCCCGGCGCGCTGATGAACGCATCGCAGAACACTTATCAACAGGCTGGCGAGCGTCGCCTGGATCTTCTGTTCGCGTTCGAAGCATTGCCCGACTCATCGCGTGAAGCGCTGGCCTTTCTGTGTCACTGGCTGAATGCCGCGAAACCTGGCGGTCTGATGTCGACGCTGCAAGAGCAGGGGCTGGCGGACAGCCTGAAAGCCGCGCCGCTGTATCAGTTCGCGGGGCAAGCGTTGCTGCACATTGAACTCGCTACGGCGGAATCGGCGAGTGTGATTCGCCAGAAGCTTCTCGACTGGCTGGGCTTTTTTGCCGCCCATCAAGACTGGACCGACTTGCGCGAAGAATACGCCGCCTTGCTGCAACGCCAGCAGCAAGTCGGCGCTGCCTTGCCATTGGCCCAACGGGACAGCGAGCAGCTCGAAACCGGGCTGTCCGAGCAGGGGGTTGCAGCGCTTAAAGACCTCCTGAAAAAAATCGGCGCTGTGGATAACTTCAGCGGCGCTTGGCAATTGCCGACGCCAAATCCGTTTTTGCGCGACGAAGCACCCACCGCCAATGCCGGGTTGATTCGCGGTCAGACCAGCAAACACCGAGGCCTGCGCACGTTTGCCCAGGACCGTTCGCGCAGTCGTCGTGAAAACTCGCCGATGCAATTCAGTCAGGCCTTGGCGGACAACAGCGATGAAGGGGCGATTTTTCTGCGCTGGCGCCTCGATTTCAAACCGCTGCCCAGCCTTCAATCGAGCCTGGAAAATCGCCTGCAGCCATTACGCGAGGATGCGCGCCAGGCCGGCGTCGACTTTTCCTTCACTGCATCGGGCAATGAATGGCTGCTGAAAATGACCGGACTCCAGGAGCCGATGCCGACTGTCCTCGAACACGCGCTGAAAGTGCTGACCGAACCTGAGGTCGTTGCCCCACAAGAACAACCGGCAAGCGCTGCGCTGATACCGATTCGGCAGTTGCTGAAGGCGCTGCCCGACGAGTGTCTTGAGCGCACCGACGACTCAGACGACCTCCAGCAACTCTGGTCGAGCGCGCGCTGGGACGGCCTGGCGGTTGGCCTGTCCACCCAGACACAAGCCGCGATGGGCCTGGCCTTGAGCCGTATTCCCGGCACCGCGGACAATCAACTGACACTGCCGCCCTCGATCAGCGCCCGGCATCTGTGGACGACCGTCGATACCGGCGCCAGCGAGCACGCGTTGCTGCTCTTCTGTCCGACGCCGACTCAGGACATCGCCGATGAAGCGGCCTGGCGTTTGCTCGCGCATCTGGCTCAGACACCGTTCTACCAGCGCCTGCGGGTGGAGTTGCAACTCGGCTATGCGGTGTTCAGCGCCCTGCGACAGATTCATGGGCAAACCGGGATCCTGTTCGGCGTGCAATCGCCCAGCGGTGCGCCAGTGGACGTGCTGGAACATATCCAGGCGTTTCTGAACGGCTTCACTTCGATGATTCAAAGCCTCGACGACGCCACTTTCATCGCTCAGCGCCAGGCCTTGGCCGATCAGTTTGATAGCGCCGCACTGCCCACCGTCCAGGCAACGGAACTACTCTGGCAGAGCAAATTAGCCGGCCATTCGTCGGATTATCTGAAGCAACTGGCCCAGGCCATTTTGACGATTGACCACCGTTCATTGCTGGCTGCGGCACAGCGGCTGAATCAGGCGCAGGGTGGCTGGCGCGCCCTGGCCAGCGCGCCTTGCCCGAACCCGCTTTGGCAAGCGACAAAATGATCATTACCAAGGCTGCAATTAGCTTTCTCACACATTGGCAGCCAATTACTTTGAAATTTTAAGTAACATAGCTACCTAACTATCTGAACATCTCCGACTGGAGGTGGACTATATGTATAGATCTGAACTGTCCCATCACCTGAAGGAATGCTCCCATGTCCTGGTCCAAACCTGCTTACACCGACCTGCGTATCGGCTTTGAAGTCACCATGTACTTCGCAAGCCGCTAATCTTTTTGTAGCGCAGTGCAACGCCTCGGCTCGCCGAGGCGTTTTTATTTTCAGTTTTCGAATGATGGAGCGGCCATGTTTGTCCAGATTCTAGGTTCCGCCGC
>Ga0163162_10005772_pt1 | contig 11974 bp, 9 predicted proteins | sample S55metaG_FD_115310 | JGI IMG/M metagenome (GOLD analysis project Ga0163162, IMG submission 115310) | Switchgrass rhizosphere microbial communities from Kellogg Biological Station, Michigan, USA - S5-5 metaG | ecosystem: Host-associated > Plants > Roots > Rhizosphere > Soil | place: USA: Michigan...
GAGACAATAAGAAAATGCAACCTAATGAAGACAATAACATCCGACGTTTGGGAGAGTTTCTCATTCGCTATGGTCTAGTGCTCGTGCTGGGTTGGATTGGGGTAATGAAGTTTACGCACTACGAGGCAGAAGGTATTCAAGGGCTGGTGGCATCCAGCCCATTGATGAGCTGGATGTACCGAGTGTTCAGTCTTCAAGCTACTTCAAACATTCTTGGAGTCACCGAGATAACTTCAGCTCTATTGATTGCTATAAAACCTATCTATGCGAGACTCTCGGCAATAGGCAGCTTAATTGCTGTATTGACCTTCCTTGCAACGTTGACTTTCCTTTTTTCACTACCTGGTTGGGAAAAAAGTCTCGGCGGCTTCCCTGCCCTTTCCGGTTCGGGAGGGTTTCTCTTGAAAGATGTCGTCTTGCTTGGCGCTGCCGTTTGGACTTTGGGTGATTCGTTGTCGAACCAAAAACTTAAACCCCCGAGTTTTCGGTAAGGATTTCATGAGCTCAACAGTTATCTCAGGACCGCTTGCATTGGGTCGCTCAAGGAGATTTCGGTTAACAGCCGCTTACTTCGCAGCATTCGTAGCGCTGGGTCTAACTACGGGCTCACTCGGTCCAACGCTGACTAGCTTGGCTGAACAAAGTCACGTCGGCTTAAGCGCGATCAGTTACGTTTTTACCGCGCGCTCGTTGGGTTATCTGCTCGGCTCAGTTCGTGTTGGCAAGTTGTTTGATCGCAGAGCGGGCAATCCGGTAATGGCGGCGATGCTCATGATGATGTCCATCGCGATGGCGCTCATTCCCCTGACTTCCACACTTTGGCTGTTACTTCTTGCGATGTTAGTACTCGGTGCCGCCGAAGCCGGACTCGACGTAGGGGCAAATACTTTGCTCGGATGGGTGCACGGAAATCGTGTCGCACCGTTTATGAACGCGATGCATTCATTTTTTGGCGTCGGCGCTCTGCTTTCCCCAATTGTCGTTGCTCAGACTGCATTACTTAGCTATCCAACGTCTCGAAGTTATTTTGTTTTGGCTCTGCTTCTATTGCCCGCTGCCGCGTTCACGCTCTACTTGCCAAGTCCCATTGCCGCAACACGCAAGAATCATGATGGGCCAAGGAAAAGCAACGGACGCCTGGTCCTCCTGATCGCACTCTTTCTTTTTCTTTACGTCGGCGCAGAGGTTGGCTTCGCAGGATGGATAGTTACTTATGCCATCAAGCTAAAACTGAGCGGTGAAACGACAGCCACATATTTGGCATCGTTGTTTTGGGGTTCGCTTACTCTCGGTCGCATTCTGACTATTCCAGCGACGACCAGATTTAAATCACGAACGATCCTGGTAAGTAGTCTGACGGGATGCTTTCTTAGTCTCGCCGTATTGTGGTTGCTGCACGACTCATTCTCCGCAGCGTTAGTTGGCACGACGGGTCTAGGTCTTTCAATGGCCTCGATTTTCCCTACCACCCTTTCTTTTGCCGGGCATCAAGTGAAACTGACTGGTCGTGTCACTGGTTGGTTTGTATTCGGAGCGAGCGCGGGTTCGATGCTTATTCCTTTGGGAATCGGACAGGCTTTTCAAGTCGTCGGGCCGCGCGTAGTGATTTTGGTCACATCGGTAACGATGTTGGTTGCTGTCTGTGTTTTGGCTGCAATGATTCGAATTTCAAAGGGTGTTGAGATCAATCCATGAACGAACAAAAGCGCACACGAGTGGTAATTCTTGGCGGAGGCTTTGGCGGCATCTACACGGCGCTGCATCTCGAGAAAGAGCTCCGAAAACGGGACGACTTTGAAATAACTCTCGTCAACAAAGAAAACTATTTCGTCTTTCAGCCAATGCTCGCTGAAGTTGTCTCGGGAAACATCGGAATCCTCGATACGGTCAGTCCAATTCGAAGGATGTTGCCGCGAACAGACTTGCAGGTGCGCGACGTTGAGTCTATCGACACAAAGCAGCAGACGGTGACTACTACTCCCGGGTTCCGGCAACAGCCAAACGTGATTCATTACGATCACCTCGTGCTAGCTCTCGGAAACGTCACAGACTTTCGCGGTCTGCGCGGATTGCCGGAGCATGCCATACCTTTCAAAAACCTCAGCGATGCGCTTTACATTCGCAACCACGTGATACACGTTTTAGAGGAGGCGGCGATTGAGCACAAGGATGAACAACTACGACAGCAACTGTTGACTTTTGTAGTGGCTGGTGGCGGGTTTTCAGGAGTCGAGGTGGTCGCAGAACTTAACGACTTCGTGCGAGATGTGGTCAGAAACTATCCACAAATCAACAGCAACGAGGTGCGCGTTGTATTACTCCACGCTCTGGACCGCATCCTGCCGGAACTGGACGAGAAGCTGGCGATCTATGCGCAGAGGATTCTACAGAAACGCGGCGTCGATATCCGACTTAACACACTGCTCCAGGCTGCCAGCGGCGAAGAGGCAGTTCTCTCAGACGGAACACAAATTCCCACGCGCACTTTGATCTCGACCGTGCCGTCTTCTCCAAACCCTCTCATTGATGCGCTCGAACTTCCGAAAGAGCGCGGACGACTCCAGGCCGATTCCTCACTTCTGGTTGAAGGAACAAATAACGTTTGGGCTCTTGGCGATTGCGCTCTTATTCGGACGACAGATGGTGGCTTCTGCCCGCCCACAGCGCAGTTTGCAACGCGACAAGGAAGGACTGCAGCTCACAACATCGTAGCGGCAATTCGCGGCGGTGAACCACAGGTCTTTCAGTTTAAGGAGCTTGGTAAACTCGCCGCTCTTGGTCATCGATCGGCGGTGGCGCAAGTATTTGGCCTTAACATCTCAGGCTTTCTTGCCTGGTTCATGTGGCGCACGATTTATTTGATGAAACTGCCGGGCTGGGGCCGTCGTCTGAAAGTGGCAGCATCATGGACGTTTGAACTATTTCTGCCGCCGGATCTGGTCCAACTCAAACTGTCGAATGCAACTGGCGTTTCTCATGAACACTTCGAACCTGGAGAAGAAGTATTTCATCAGGGAGATCTGGGTGACCGCATCTACATCATCGCCAGGGGCCACGCAGAAGTAGCGCGCAAGGAAAACGGAAATGAAACTTTCCTCGCGCGCCTCGGACCAGGTGAATATTTCGGCGAGATGGCTTTGCTCAATCACACTACTCGGAACGCAACGGTCCGTTGTCTGGAGCCACTCGACGTGCTAAGCATTCACAAACGCGAATTTGCTGTGCTGGCCGAGAACCTGCCCGCAATGCGTGAGAGCTTTGAACAATTGATGAAACAGAGAAAGATAGCCACCGACAACAAGCTTGCTCTGTCTGCATAGTTTCAGCTCAAACTTCGAAATACACTCCTGAATTCGTCAATGTAACCCGCAAAAAGTCACTTAGCCTTGACGGTCCATTCCAGCTGGTCGTAGCATCATTAAGCTTTTCTACCCAGACAGAATCCGCTCCGGAACTATTAGCAAGGAGTGACTATGAGTTTCCTTGGCAATCTCCCATTTGAAGAAAAGGACTTTCCAACGCTCCAGCTCATCAAACAGGATTACGGTTTTATCCCCAACTTTTTTCTTGCTCAAACCTTGCGCCCTGACTTCCTCGACGCTGAGGTGCAGCTAGTCGATGCAGTCCTTATCAGGGAAGGCGCTTTAACCCGCCAGCAGAAGGAATACATCTTCCTGGTTTGTTCGGCGGCTAATCTCAGCACCTATTGCGTAACGGCACACTGCGAGATCATTCGGATGCTCCGCCTCGAAGGTCCTGAGCCTGAACAGATTGCGCTAGACCATACCGCTAGTAATTTACCAATAATAGACAAGGCCCTATTGAACTTTGCCGTTAAGTTAAATAATCATCCCTTGAAGATCAGTCAGGCAGACATCGACACCTTACGAACCTACGATTTTACGGACCAGGCAATATTGGAAGCTGTCTCATGTGTGGGGCTTGCGAAATGGGCCAATTACATCGGCTTTGGCCTCGGTACCGTGCCGGACTTCAAGACTCTGCAGATGGATTTGAGCAAGAGCGTGGCTGCTAATGCCTAGCGTGAGCCGCTCTTCCTTAGCGTGAGATCTTCAGCTCAACTGACGACGGATTGCTGAGCACTTGTGAAAATCTATTCGGTCGGGGACTGATCTGTATCACAGGAGCTGCGGATTCGTGACATGATTCTCTCAACCATGGGCTCAGCTATCGGGTGGGGATAGTCAAATGAGCCACTCTCGGTAACGATGCGTAGTGTCTTGCGCGTTGAGTCATAAAGCACCTGACAACTACGGCAATGAGCTAAATGTAATTCGAGCTGCTGTCGAATCTCTACTGCTACCTCGTCGTCGAGCAGGCTGCCCAATTCAGTGATGAACTCATCGCACCTTATCATGCAGTTACTCCCGTGCTCTCCTTGGAGAAGTATGGAACCAGAGCTTCACGCAGCATCAAGCGTCCACGGACAAGGCGCGCCTTCACAGCTGGGACTCCCAGTCCCAGTGCGTTAGCGGCCTCAGCAGTTGAAAGTTCTTCGACATCCCGTAACATAAGCACAAGACGATATTTCATTGGCAGCTTGATGATCTCTTTCTCTATCAACCTGCGCATTTCTTCCTTAGAGCAACATTGCTCTGGGTCATCCTGCCACGCCTGAATGTTGCGCGGTCTAAACTCACCATCTTCATCTTCAAGACTGCCGATCGCTTTGCGTCCGCGTACACGCTGGATCGCAGTATTGATCGCAATGCGCACCAGCCAGGTCGAGAATCTTGAGCGCCCCTCGAAGTCTCCGATGTGCTGGTAGGCCTTCATAAACACGTCCTGCATAACATCTTCGGCTTCATCAGCACTGCCGAGAATTCCAACCAGACTTCGATAAATCCTGCGTCCATGCTTACGGACTAACTCCTCAAAAGCATCCGTTTCTCCAGCCCGCACTCGGGCCACAATTTCTGTGTCCGGATCTTCACAGGGAAAATCCTCAGCCAAAGGCTGCTCAATTGTTGGACGCCCCGAGTCCGAAGAAAGATTCACTTCTTTTTTTAGAGGAAATACTACAAGCGGCGGAAAATCAGGGACAGCGCCAAGACCTATCTGCACTGTGTTAAGAAAATTCGCCAGGCCAGCTATTAGGATGGATTCGAGAATCTGCTCGTCTGTAAAGCCGTGACGGCGCAACGACTCGATATCTGGTTTGGAAAACGCGGCGGGAGTTTCTGCCAGTTTCTTTATGGCTTCAAGAAGTGCCTTGTCTGCCTCACCACAGTTTGAATTCTGAAGGTCGACTGCAATCCGCTCAGACTGCTCACGGGAAGTACCCAGAATCTCAAGGGTTTGGCCGAACAAAGCGACCGAGTAAGTATTCGAATTCGCCGCTGAAACGACCAATAAAATACATTCCTTTTGGAAACGGGTGAGCGCCCCTTGCTTCAGCAAGACCGAATCGATCAAGTTCGCTTCAGCTTGGACAATATCGGAACGGAGCATTTGGTCGCGGAAGACATTGGGCACGAATCCGAAATTGCTCTTGAAGAAAGCGAGCACCGGGGAATTTCTTGGGCCATTGTCTTCGAAGTGCAGGAAGGTCACGTTGCCTTCTCCCGATCGGAGGATCTAAGCGGGCGGATCATACTCCACCGGATGGGCCCGGCCAAGGGAGAGTTTCGGAGCAGGATTATCCCGACTGCTTACAGATTCTGCATCCTCTTGAACTTCTCGCCGTCTAACTATACAGAACGGCTTTTTAGAGCGGATCTCCAAATATCGACGACAGTCGGGTGGAATTTTAAATGACAGCTATTCTGAACAATGAAGTCATGGCGAAGCCGGCCGTGTGGTTGGAGGCACACGGCGACTGTCTTTACCAGTATGCAATGTTCCGGTTGCGTCATGTGTCTGCCGCAGAGGTCGCCGTGCAGGAGACCCTGCTGGCAGCACAAAGTTCAACTAATACAAGTCAGAGTGAAGGTTCAGAGCGAACCTGGTTAATAGCAATACTTAGGCACCAGATCATTGCTCATTGTGGTCGAAGCGCCGGAAAACCTGACGAATTCGCCGGAGACGAAGATGAGAAGGCCTGCGCGTTTTTTGAAACGTCGGGAGATTGGCTTGGACACTGGCGAGAAGAAATGGCGCCAACTGACTGGCAGTTCGACACAACGTCAGCAGTGAAAAGAAATAGTGTCCGGCAGACCTTGGACCGTTGTCTCTCTGAGCTTCCACGCACAATGTCGCTCGCGTTCATGCTTAGAGAGATCGACGGCCTGAGCCTAGAAGATGTTTGTGACGTACTCCATATCTCTCGCAGCAATCTTTGTTCGTTGCTACATCAAGCACGCCTGAGGTTGAGACATTCGCTTGAAGCGGAATGGATCCGTGGCAACCCGCCCGAGCCAACTTCGAAAGGAATAGCCAGAGATACCGGAACCTTGAAAAGCGCCGGACTTGAGCAGCTAAGATCGGACCAAAAGCGCTTTTGGACCTTTGTAAGGTTTCCCAAAGTACTGCGACTAATTGGCTGGAGCGAGTAGTTCGACTCCTAGTAGTCAGAACGCTTCCAACTAGACCCAAGGACAACGAAACGAACCAGGAGGGGTGATGAATCCCTGGCCGGAGGCCTGTCTCCCGGTCCGGAGAAAGCTTCAAAGTATTCGGAGTAGAAAATGACAAACACTGATCACTACGACGTCATCATAATAGGGACTGGAGCCGGCGGTGGCACACTCGCTTACAAATTGGCACCCTCCGGCAAAAAGATTCTGCTACTTGAGCGCGGAGACTACGTACCCAGAGAAAAGGATAACTGGAGCACGAAGGCCGTTAATCTCGACGCTCGTTACAACACAAAAGAAACGTGGCTCGATGCCGGTGGTGGCACTCTCCATCCGCACACAAATTACTTCGTAGGTGGCAACACTAAATTCTACGGTGCCGCGCTCTTTCGTCTTCGTGAAAAAGACTTTGGCGAGATTCGCCATCACGGTGGGATGTCGCCAGCATGGCCGATTGCCTACAACGATCTGGAGCCTTACTACACCCAGGCCGAACACCTCTATCAAGTACATGGAACTCGCGGTGAAGATCCAACCGAACCTTGGTCGAGCGCGCCATATCGCTTTCCAGCCGTAAGCCACGAACAGCGTATTCAGCACCTTTCCGACGATCTGGAACGCGGCGGTCTGAAACCATTCCATGTGCCGCTAGGAATCAAATTAAACGAAAGCAATCCGCGCAGCAGCGCCTGCATCAGGTGCAACACCTGTGACGGCCATCCGTGCTTGATCAATGCAAAGGCCGACGCGCAGACAATCTGTGTTGATCCCGCGCTGGAGTATGCAAACGTTTCGCTGCTGACAAACGCTCATGTGGTGCAGCTGGAGACTAATGGGAACGCACGTGAAGTCAGCAACGTCGTCGTCGAGCGCAACGGCACAGTAGAAAAGTATTCGAGCGACATCGTCGTCGTCTCATGTGGCGCGGTTAATTCCGCAGCCTTGCTCTTGCGTTCAGCGAATGACAAACATCCGCGGGGTCTTGCCAACAGTTCTGATGTTGTGGGCCGCCACTACATGGGTCACATCAATTCGGTCTTGATGGCGCTTTCAAAATGCCCGAATGAAACCGTTTTTCAGAAGACCCTGGCAATCAATGATTTCTATTTCGGTTCGAGAGAGTGGGACTACCCAATGGGCCATATCTCATTCGTAGGCAAACTCGACGCCGATACTTTGAAGGCGGGAGCGCCGGCAATTGCGCCGGGGTGGACCCTCGAGTTGATGGCCAAACACTCTTTGGATTTTTGGCTAACGTCTGAAGATCTGCCCGACCCGAATAATCAAGTGACCGTGAATCGCGACGGGAAAATCATGGTCAGTTACAAACTCAATAACGTCGAAGGCCACGACCGTTTAAAGGCGAATCTACAGAAGGCTATGAAACAAACCAATTGCGACATTCACGGGCATGAGTGTCATCAAGGTTTGTTTGCGCGAAATCTTTACCTGGGCCAACGACTTCCACTGGCAGCAGTGGCCCACCAAAACGGTACCATTCGATTCGGCCACAATCCTAAGACTTCAGCACTTGATGTGAACTGCAAAGCCCATGACCTGGACAATCTGTACGTAGTTGACGCGAGCTTCTTTCCATCGAGTGGCGCTGTGAATCCAGCGCTAACCATCATGGCAAACGCCTTGCGCGTCGGCGACCACCTTCTGGAACGCATGAAGTAAGAACGAGAAGCGAGAAGAGCCATGAACGAACGACGTCATAAACAGAGCGCGATCACAGTGATTAGGCTTGTTAACTACCTTTTGCTTTTTTCCCTTTTCCTTTTTCCTGCTACTTCCCTGCCAACGGACGCGCGTGCTGCAACGCTGATAGCAACCAGCTCGCGCGTCCCCTTCCTATCATCGTCCGATGATACTGACCTGGCGTCACCAAGGGTTAAGGAGGTAGCAGCTGTCGGCATGACAGTTTCCGATATGGACGCTTCAGTCTCTTTTTATTCCAGGATTTTGTCGTTTGAGAAAGTCTCGGACGTGGAGGTGACTGGTGAAGATTACGAAAGATTGCAAGGAGTTTTCGGATTGCGTATGCGAGTCGTTCGTATGCGACTCGGTAGCGAGTTCATTGAGCTGACTGAGTATCTAGCCCCGAAGGGCCGGCCGGTTCCGGTTGACTCTCGTAGCAACGACCACTGGTTCCAACACATTGCGATCATTACTAACGATATGGAAAGAGCTTATGCCTGGCTTAGAGAAAATAAGGTCGAACATGCCTCGACCGGGCCCCAGCTTCTTCCCGAGTGGAACAAGAACGCGGCCGGAATCAAAGCCTTTTATTTCAAGGATCCAGATAAGCATGCGCTTGAAATCTTGCAGTTCCCCGAAGGGAAAGGTGACGCGAAATGGCATCACGCAAACAACAAGCTCTTCCTAGGAATCGATCACACCGCCATCGTTGTCAGTAACACTGAAGAGAGTTTGAAGTTTTATCGCGACGTCCTCGGATTAAGCATCGCGGGGACCAGCGAGAACTATGGCACCGAACAAGAACACCTCAATAACGTTTTCGGCGCAAGGCTACGCATCACGAGTCTTCGAGCCAACGGCGGGGGGCCTGGCATCGAGTTTCTCGAGTACCTTGCGCCGCGCGATGGGCGGCCAGCACCGGCTGACGAGCGTGCCGATGATTTATTTCACTGGCAAACAACCTTGCGTGTTGGATCAACCGAACAGAGCGCCGTGCGCTTAGCCGAAGCGCGCTTTCGTTTCGTTTCACCAGGTGCCGTTTCGATCAGAGATAGAGCGCTGAATTTCAGCAAAGGCTTGCTGGTGCGCGATCCGGACGGTCACGTGATGGCGTTGATTGAGAACTGAACTAGAACAATGAACAACAGATCCCTATTCATTCCGGTAATTCTGGGGACGGCGCGGAAAGGACGCGCCAGCGAGAACGTGGCTCGTTTCGTTTACGGCGAGCTGCAGAAACGTGAAGGTGTCGAAACTGAACTGATCGACATTCTGGGATTGGAGTTTCCTAATACGGACGCGGGTGAGGCGCTCAAGCACGCAGGCTTCTCCGAAACTGTTGCCCGCGCTGACGGCCTTATTCTGATCGTTCCCGAATACAACCACGGCTATCCAGGATTGCTCAAGCATGTACTGGATTCAAATCTTAAGGAGTACATCCATAAGGCCGTCGGCGTGTGCGGTGTTTCTGCCGGCGGTTTCGGAGGCACACGCGTTATCGAGAACTTACTGCCTGTGCTTAGAGAGTTAGGTCTCGTGACGATCTTTTGGGATGGGAACTTCTCCGGTGCGCATAAGCTTTTTGATGAAGAAGGAAGAATTCTAGATGACGGTTATGTAAAGCGCATTGACAAATTTCTTGGTGAGCTTACCTGGATGAGCAAAGTATTGAGATACGGCCGGGAGAATGTCGGAATCTAACACCAGCTCGCTTTCAAACACGAATGTAAGGTTTCACGAAGCAGGCTCGACTAAAACTTCAATCAAGGAGTGGAGTTCAAAACTCGATGCAGCCAACAACAAAAATGATTTGTCCTGATTGCGGCGCGGAGATGAATCACCACGCAATGAGAATTGACTACGGCATCGATGATCCAACGCTTGTAGATAATGTCTTTGGAGGCGTGTTGAAAGAGGTGCATAGCTGCCCTGGATGCGGCAAAACGGAATGGCGAGCCGCTTAGCTATTAATAATGCCGTTTTAAATTAAAGTTATGACCCTACAAATTTCCAAACCGCGAAGCTTCGATACAAAGATGTCAATCGTGAATGCAGAGCTGAAGCCCCAAACTGCCGAAGAGCGGCGACTCGAAGAGTCGCGTCAGCGTAAGGCGCACTGGAAACGTTGGGGGCCATACCTCAGCGAGCGCGCCTGGGGCACAGTTCGTGAAGACTACAGTGCGTATGGCACGGCATGGGACTACCTGCCACACGACCACGCACGGTCGCGCGCTTATCGCTGGAATGAAGATGGTCTCGCAGGGATCTGCGATAGACATCAAATGATCTGTTTCGCGCTGGCGCTCTGGAATGGTCGCGACCCGATCCTGAAAGAGCGCGCATTTGGCTTGACTGGCAGCGAAGGCAATCACGGGGAAGATCTTAAGGAGTACTACTTCTATCTCGACTCCACACCCACGCATTCGTACATGAAGTACTTGTACAAGTATCCGCAGGCCGAGTTCCCGTACGCACAACTTGTCGAAGAGAATCGTCGACGCGGCAAAACTGCTCCCGAATTTGAGTTGATTGATACCGGCATATTCAATGAGGACCGTTACTTCGATGTCTTTGTTGAATATGCGAAAGCCGACGTCGAGGATCTGCTCATCAAGATCAGCGCAGTCAATCGCGGTCCCGACGCGGCGCAGATAAACCTCTTGCCCACAGTCTGGTTTCGTAACACCTGGTCGTGGAACAACCAGAATGGAAAATCTCGCCCAAGACTCACTCGGGATGGGTCCATGATCGAACTAGACCATCCCGAGTTGGGCCGGCGTAGGCTTTATTGTGACGGCGCACCCGAACTTCTCTTCACCGAGAACGATACAAACGCAGAGCGGCTCTTCAACGTGCCGAATGCGTCGCCATTCGTGAAGGACGGAATTAACGAATACATCGTTCATCGCGAACATGAGGCGGTCAATCCCGCACAGATGGGGACAAAGGCCGCCGCAAACTACGCAATCACGATCAAGCCAGGTGAGACAGCGACAATCCGGTTGCGGTTAACTGACAAGGACCCTAAGAAATCTCGTGCTGCGCTATTTGGTCGCGAGTTTGATCAGTTGTTCGCTGACCGTATTCGTGAGGCGGATGACTTTTATCAAACAGTAATTCCCGCCAATCTCTCCGACGATGCGCGCTCGGTGATGCGTCAGTCGATGGGAGGCTTACTCTGGTCCAAGCAGTTTTATCATTATGTAGTTGAGGAGTGGCTTAATGGAGATTCGGCGGCACCGAAGCCTCCAGCCGAGAGAGTGAAAGGCAGAAATCACGAGTGGCGGCACCTCTATAACGCCGATGTGATCTCAATGCCGGACAAATGGGAATATCCCTGGTATGCCGCCTGGGACCTCGCCTTTCACTGTGTGCCCTTGGCGTTGGTTGATTCGGAGTTCGCGAAAGAGCAATTGGTGTTGATGCTGCGCGAATGGTACATGCATCCGAATGGACAATTGCCCGCTTACGAATGGGCACTTGGCGACGTCAATCCACCAGTGCATGCGTGGGCCGCCTGGCGCGTCTATAAAATTGAAAAGAAACGCCGCGGCGTCGGCGACACAGTCTTTCTAAAGCGCGTCTTCAAAAAACTTCTTCTCAACTTCACCTGGTGGGTCAATCGCAAAGACGCCGAAGGCATGAATATCTTCCAAGGGGGCTTTCTCGGTCTCGACAACATTGGCGTGTTTGATCGTAGTGCTCCGCTTCCGACCGGTGGACATATTGCGCAGTCC
>Ga0163162_10005773_pt1 | contig 11974 bp, 13 predicted proteins | sample S55metaG_FD_115310 | JGI IMG/M metagenome (GOLD analysis project Ga0163162, IMG submission 115310) | Switchgrass rhizosphere microbial communities from Kellogg Biological Station, Michigan, USA - S5-5 metaG | ecosystem: Host-associated > Plants > Roots > Rhizosphere > Soil | place: USA...
CAGACTGCCGAAGAAGTTAGTGAGTTGATCGCTACTTTCGATCAGTTGGCGCGTTTATATCGCAAGTACTCACCTAAGGGAGCGATGAAGTCAGCGGCTTGGCGAGCAAATGAAAAGTATCTGAGAAGTAGGAGCGGGATGGATCACTCAGGCGTGTTGAATGGTGATCCGACGTTCTGTATTCCAGAGGGTACAAATGTTCATATAGTTGATCGAGGCATCTTCTATTTTTACATCATGGAAGAGGGGAATCGGATGAAAGTTGCCGGTCTCGGAATCGATTAGCAGAAGGAGCGTCCGTATTCCACGCGATGCCGAACAAGCGCTTGGAGCGGACTCGCCGGTGAGCGGCCTTTATTCGTAGTTGCGTGGGCGAGCCGCTCAAGCGCAACGTTACGCTTCTGCGTTTTTCTTAAAAGGTGAACTTGAACAGTAATAAACTTCTAAAAATTTTCACTCACATCTTCTTCTTAACGTTGCTTCTTTCCTTTAAAGAAATGACTTTAGCCGACCAACGTCCAGCACCGCCGCCTTCGTGTAAAATCAAGCGAGAGAAGTTGGAAGAAAATATTGAAAAATACCGCAGGGGCGAAACTCCATTTGTTGACGACAAATCATATTTTATGTTTTGTCGCTCGGCGCGTCCTGTCCTTGCAAAATACAATCTTGACGCTGACCGCATGATTCGCAACACCATTGCTGGATTTCTTAGTTACACCTATTCAGAATTCAATATGCGGCTACTTGCCGCACAGGTTGAAACGTATCCACTGCAATACGCCTTTGCGGTTAGGCATCTCTCAAACTACAAATGTAAGGACCTTCTTAAACTCAAAGCCAAGAGACGAGAAAGTTTAAGAGATGCGCTTCTTAAGGAAGTGCAGAACGACCCGGATGTTTTGGAAAATGGAGCGAGAACATTACTACAATGCTTTGCAGAAAAGGACGAACAAGCACGACAATTTTTAGCGGAAAGAAAAAGCAAACGCTAATCGAAGGCGAAGCCCAACAAAGCCTTGCAGCTGACGGCGCGATAGCATCGTTCTCTAGTAGTTTTGTTCCACCCTGGTTGAGTGCTGATCGCGCGCCGCAGCTGAAGGCCGGCGTTGGATTGCTTCCAAGAAAGCAAGGCACTCTCTAAGAAACAATTGCTTATGTCATTCAGAGTCATGTTAGGCGTGTGGATGGCAGCGTTGGCGTTGTCCTTTCTCCCAACCGTGATTATGGGGTCGCTCATTCAGACTCGTGTTGCGAGACAGGATGGCTGGCGCGCTCTTCGTGAAAGACCGTTCGTTGAGACTTATTGGAAAAATCTAACGTTAGTAGAGAGGTCGCTTTTCTGGCCGGGGATTATCATGTTCTTTCTGACGCTAATCGGCGCGACGGCGTGGAAGGTGATCGAATCTGGACATTGAGTCGAGGCAAACCGAAGCACGATCGCTTCTAAAGTGGAGCACCAAACGTTCGGCGGCTGAAACTTAGTAAGTCTAAGAGTCTGAAGTAGAGCTATGAGAAGAGTGCTTGCCGCGACGATTTTCTGTCTCTGCGGCGGGACAGCGGACGCACAGTTGCCAACCACCGAAGGGCTAGGTAACCGGGTGGACGCGATTGCGAAGCAGTTACTCTCGCGTCACACCGCCGGAGTATCGGTCGCAGTGGCGCGTGATGGTCGTGTTATTCTCGCGCGCGGCTACGGTATGGCCAACGTCGAGCACTCCGTTGCGGTGACCCCAGAGACGGTCTTCCACATCGCCTCGATCTCCAAGAACATCTTGGCGGCGGTAGTCCTGCAACTGGTTGACCAAGGCAAGCTGCGGCTCGACGACGACGTAACGAAGTATGTGCCGGAGGCGCCGACGCAGGGACGGCGCGTCACCGTGCGGCAACTACTGAATCATACTTCGGGCATCTACAGCTTCACTTCGCTGCCCAACGCCGCCGACAACGAGCGACTCGAACTAACGCATGAGCAGGTGCTTGGGCTGTTCAAAGACAGGCCGTTCGATTTCGAGCCGGGAACGCGTTGGCGCTACGACAATTCCGCCTTCTACCTCGCGGGCATGGTCGTTGAGCGGGTGACGAAGCAGGAGTACGGCGCATACGTGCGCGAGCACGTCTTCAAACCGCTGGGGATGAGTTCGGCCTCACTGTGCTATGCACGCATGGTCGTGCCGCACCTCGCGTCGGGTTATGAGGTGGATGGCGGCGCGCTGGTCAACGCAGCATTCATGACTTGGAAGTTGCCTTTCGCCGCCGGGGCTGTCTGCGCTACCGCCACCGATCTCGCGAAGTGGCAGGCGGCGCTGGATTCGGGACGCGTTCTCACTCCGTCATCACTGGCGCTCATCCGTACACCCACCACACTGGCCGACGGGACGAAGATAGACTATGGATTGGGCACGCGACTGGGATCGCTCGATGGGCATCGGGTGCTCGGGCATTACGGAGGCGAGGGCCGGGGCGGGTTCCGCCCGCTCTTGGAGTCGTTTCCGGATGACCATCTGACCATTGTGATACTGATGAATATGGGAGATGCCGCATCGCCTTCGCCTGTGGCGGTAGCTCCAGAGATTGCGCGGGCCGCGCTTCGACTGAAGAAGAATGCGCTGCTCGATCTGCCCGTGCCCGGCGCAGAACTCGCGGCGCTTAGCGGAAAGTACGATTCTGACGAGGGCCCCGTGGAGATTTTCGCCCGCGATGGAAAGCTGCATTATCGAATTCCTGACAGTCAGATTGAAGGCGTGCTGCTAAGACAAGCAGAGAACGTGTACGCGATCGACGAGAACGTAGAGGTTCACTTCCTGGTGAGGGGCGGTCGCGCGGAGTGGAGTATGGTGTACATTGGCGGGCTATTAATGGATGCCAAGTACCGTGTCAACTGATTCACCGCCGAACAACCCATCTGAGGCTGACGGTCAAGAGTTTTTCTTCTCACGCAGCGTGTGTCGCAACGTAAGACAACAAGGTAGAGCCCTTCCTTCGTAGTGCCTCGAGATACTTCACTTCACTGTAGGGCGTGCGCGTTTGCCAACACTTCCAAATGATTCTGATCCACTTGTAAGCGAGTGCTCTGACCGCGGCCTGACGCGATTTACCTTTGGCGATCTGCTGCTCATAGTACGCTCTGGCCCAGAAGGAATGCTTGACTGACTCACCCGCGTATTCATGAAAGCTCTGCCGCATGAACTTGGGGCAGAAGTAACGCCAGCGGATCCAGACCGACTGGCCACTGCGTTCCAGCACCGGAGCGATACCCGACAAACAGGCGAGCTCGTTAGCCGTGGTCCAACGATCGCGTTGCGTGCCCATCATGGCTAACAGGCGCGCGGCGTAGACTTGGCCCGCACCAGGCAAAGACTGAAACAGAGGAAAGTCCGGATGAACCACACACAGCTTGGTAATCGCTTCATCAAACTGTTTGATAGCGCCAATAGTGGTTTTCATTTGCGCTGCCAACGCCGTGATCATCAACACCGAGGAGTCGATGATGGCGCGGTCGGTAGTCAGCGGCACACTCGCTTTGATGGCCGCCAGCCTTTTCTCCAACGTGTCAGCGCGCATGGAGTGATGCGCGCGAAAAAAGTTCAGCAGCGTCGAGCGCTTCACGCCGGGCAGTAGTTCCAGCGCCGGCCAGCGCAAGAGAAAGTCGCAGACCAGCACCGTGGCTAGGTCCGGAAACCAGGACAATACGTGAGGAAAATAGCATTTCAGCAAAGAGGTCATCCGGTTACTGGTCCGCGTGCGATCACCAATCAGTCGCCGCCGCTGCTCCACCAGATAACGCAAAGTGCGGGTCTGGTCATCGTCCGGATGCCAGGCCTTGAGCCGGTCGTTGTGTTTCATTATCAACTCGGTGGCATAGTCGGCATCCGTTGGATCATCTTTAGCGCGTGACGGGGTGAAGGCTTCCCGGTACTTCGCTAACGTCGTCGGGTTGAGTGGATAGAGCACCAGAAAGTCATACTGCAAGAGCGCAAACAATAATGGGCCACGCGACTGCTCCAGACCCACCGCGATCAGTTGGCCCGGGTACTGGGCGCTCAATTTGTGGAAGCACTCGGCCAGGGCTTGCGGGGTGTGCGCTAATACTAGTTTTGTTTTCTTTCCGGTCGTCGCGTCGACTAAACACAGGTCGTGCTTTTTGTCGGCCCAGTCGATGCCCAGGTAGGCGGCGTATTGCGTCATCTTTCGTCCTCCGTTGCGAACTGAAATTAAGAAAGCGTGCTCTGCTGCCAACATGCTTTTCTTCAGCCCGCCGAAAGACTTATAGTGGAGCCGCTCAGTGCGACATCATTTGAGGATTCGTGATTGGGCTAAAGCGGAGAGCGGGTGTGCGAAAGACTTGTTCTAAGCGTTCGTGCGCTTCTGCTTGCAGATTCGTCACATCCGCTCCGCATGTTCCTTGCTACCGCTGCTCAACCTAAAACAAAAAACCGGTCGACAAAAGTAAAAAGGAACCGCGTCAACCTATAAGCGCTTGCAGCGGACGCGCCTGAGCGTTGATTATTAATGGAGTTGGTTGGGCGCGCCGCTGAAGCGCAGCGTTCGATAGCTTCAAGTGAATTCGTTGGCTTGGAATCGTAGTTGGACACCGACCACATAAAGCGGTTGCGGCAACGTTCTCTTCTCCCAGAGAAGAGTAGAAATCTTCCGACGCTTTCTTCAGGTTATTGATGTGGCAGCACATTTTTTTGAGATGCAAGTCAGCAAAAAACAAATTGTGATGAGGCCTAAGTCTAGACGAGAATTCATCCTGTGCGTCTTGGTCACTGTTCTGTTGTCCCTTCCCGTTGCTTCAGCTCAAGAGCAGGTGATGATTGAAGTTGCTCGCGGAAATTGGCGGGTCGAATATGAGGGAAACGTCATGGAGGTACGAGGAATCGAACGGGTTATCGAGTACCAACCCTATTTTGAAAATAGTACCAGGGCTCGTGGACCTAAGATGGAGGCGCCTCCAGGCTCGGAACTCGCAGTTCTTTTTCTGCGAACTGAACGAGTCACCGCGAAGTCGGGATTCTATTCGCGTAACGTGATTCTCATTTCAGTAGACGGTAAAACATTCGAGCAGGGTACAGTAGCCATAGGTGGACCAGGGGAGAACCGATTCGATCGAGCGCAGCACCTTTACGAAATACCGATAGCTGTACCGAAAGGAACAAAATTTAGTCAGGTCGTTTTATATAGACAGAAATATGAGCCAAGCCGTCGTGAGTCCGTCGTTATCGACATACCTAGTGGGCTTTAATCATACCTGTGCCGACAAGGCGAGAGGCCACTATGAATCATCGCGCTATCGAAGAAGCGCTTGACGCGAACTCGCCACGAGCGGGCTTCTTTATTAAGTTGCGTGGGCGAGCCGTTCAAGCGCAGCTTTCGCTGGACAAGTCGGATCATCTTGGAAAAGCCAAATCATCCTGTCTGGCTCAAACACGCTGGCAGGTACTACTCCAAATTGGTTGGGAGTCGGCCGATCCTGTAAGCTTAACAGGCGCAGAGACGATACGAGTAAAGGCGTCGAGATAAGGAAGCGAGAGCTAAAGGAGCGATCTGATGTCCATTGATTTCAAAGACATCACAATACTTGCCAACCCAGAACAGGCCCAGGTGCGCGATGGCTCCAGAAGACATTCCAAAAAGTTTCCCTTCCAACTTTCTGAGGCGCCGACACCTGAGTGGGTTGCTATTTTCAATAGGGAATGGGCAATGAGGACGGTATCGAATAGGGCGGCGAGCGTTCATGGTGACATCCTCGTTCTAGAATGTGCCATTGAAGAACTGCCTTTGCTTGCTGAGAATTTAGAAGTTGACATGACAGCCGCCAATCAACAGTATCGCGAGCGGCTGTCACGACAGAAAGTAAAGGAACATCAAGCAGGTTACCAGGAGCAGGAGCGAGAGCGTACTGACGATGATGACGCTATTAGTGAAGCTCTGGCGAAGCTCAAAGAAAGATGAAGATGTATGCCCACCTTTAACCGAAGATTTAAGCCAATCGAATTCAATTGAAGTTAACGGCCTATAATTAGAAGTTGGTTGATGAGCTCTATGTGAGGGCCGCCGAACAACGTTCGGAGTGGACTCGCCGTCGGCGGGTTTCTGTTACGTAACGTGGGTGAGCCGCACAAACGCAAAATTCGGTGCTAAATAAATAAAATGAAAATGCTGTTGGTTTCAGGGCGAGTTGCGGGGATATTCTCGACAATACTTCTCTTAGTAGTTTGCTGTTCGGGTGTTGCGCAAACGTCTTCCTCGGTAAACGTGGATGCCAATCGAAGGTGGGTCGGTTTTTGGCGGCAGTTCACTGTGGCCATAAACAAGAAGGATAGGGATGCGATTAAGAAGATGATGTCCGAGGATTTCTTCGATGGTGGTGGTGGCCTGACTCCATCTGAATGGTTGCGGTTCATTGATGAAAATGAGCGAAATGGATCTTGGAAGGATCTGCAGGGCTCTGTAGCGAAGGGAACGGTAAAGAATCGTAATTGGAGCAGCAAGGGTATACCGACCAGAGTTACAAAAGACAATAGCTATTATTTCGAGTTCCGCAAGGGCCGCTGGTTCTTTGCGGGCGTGGTTGGTGATTAGATTTGAATCGCCGCGCAGAACAAGAGCCTGGAGCGGACTCGCCATGCGAGGCGTACGCTTAAGGTACGGGCCGTAGAAATTCCGCTTTGTTTTCCCTCTTCGATCAGTCGAAACGTATTCCTCACTTACCCACGCGACGCAGCCTAAAAGAGAGCTATTCCTCCTCTTGAGCAAAACCTGATTCATCTTTCTGTGTTTAGGGGACTGCGGTATCGATTTTGCAGCTTGACTCGAACGCAAGATGAGAAGGTTAGAACTATGGATGCTTTTTGAACTTGAAAGCCGACCAAGAAAGTCGCGGAGCTTTTTGCGGCAGTTCAAAGAAGCGAAGTGCGGCGAGTCATGCGAAAAAGAACGCCAAAACGCGCGCTAGTTCAAATAGGTAAACGTGCCCCGTAAGACTTCGGAACAAATCTATGTAAGGAGAGAAAACTTATGCCCAATGATGCTTTGTTAGCGAACGTACCGGTAGACCTGCTCTACCAGGCACTTGAGACTGAAAAGGGCGGAGTGCAGATCTATTCGACTGCGCTGAGATGCGTCATCAACGAAGACTTGAAGGAGGAATGGAACAAGTACCTAGATCAAACGAAGACGCACGTGCAGGTAGTGTCAGCTATTTTGCGAGAGCTTGGACTTGATCCCAATGCCGAAACCCCAGGGCGCAAAGTGGTGCGCTACATCGGTACGTCGCTCGTGAAGGCAATGGAACTGGCGCTACGTTGCGCCGATCCTAAAGCTGCTCAGATTGTCGCGGCGGAATGTGTCGTGCTAGCGGAAACGAAGGACCATCTCAATTGGGAATTGTTCGGTGAACTCATTAAGAACGCAAACGCTGATCTTCTGAAGCCGGCTTATGAGCAAGTTGAAGAGGAAGAGGACGAGCATCTCTACCATACGACAGGTTGGGCTCGCGAACTTTGGATTGAAGCCTTGAAGATGCCGGCAGTTCTGCCTCCGCCCGAAGAAGTGAGAAAGGTTGATACTGCAATCGAAGCGGCAAAAGCCAAAAAGTCGAGAGCGCCAAAGGCAAAGGCCAAGAAAGCCGGCACACTATAGTCCTGAAGAGTCGAACAACAGATTTGCCCCACAGATTAAATGCATTCGATGTTCACTACGTCGGAAAATCAATAAGTCCTCTAACCGAAGCTAAAGGGAAACAAATGAACAAAGGGAAGAAACAAAAGAAGACCGAGGTCGACTCCGACTCACGAGCGAACGCTGGTTACGGCGCGACAGATCCGAAAGCAGATGACCTCGCAAAAAACATCGAAGACAGTGCCGGGGAATTTCTCACAACTAATCAAGGGGTTCGCGTTAATGACAATCAAAACTCATTGAAGGCCGGCGACCGTGGTCCGACTCTCCTGGAAGATTTCATCCTGCGCGAAAAGATTACTCACTTCGACCATGAGCGAATTCCTGAGCGAGTCGTTCACGCCAGGGGTTCGGCCGCGCATGGCTATTTTCAGGTTTACGAATCGATGGCTGAATACACAAAGGCAAATTTCCTACAAGACCCTTCGGTAAAGACGCCGGTGTTCGTACGCTTTTCGACGGTGGCCGGATCTCGCGGCTCGTCGGATCTGGCGCGGGACGTACGTGGCTTCGCGGTGAAGTTCTATACGCAGGAAGGGAACTATGATCTGGTAGGGAATAACATGCCGGTCTTCTTTATTCAGGACGCGATCAAGTTTCCTGATCTAATCCATGCGGTCAAACCCGAACCGCACAACGAAATTCCGCAAGCGGCGTCTGCTCACGATACATTTTGGGATTTCATTTCGTTGATGCCGGAATCGATGCACATGGTTATGTGGGTCATGTCTGACCGCGCAATTCCCAGAAGCCTGCGCATGATGGAAGGCTTCGGAGTGCATACCTTCCGGCTAATCAATGAACGAGGCAAGGCGCGCTTTGTGAAGTTTCACTGGAAGCCGCTCCTGGGTATGCATGCAGTTGTTTGGGACGAGGCGCAAAAGATCTCCGGCAAAGATCCTGACTTTCATCGTCGCGACCTTTGGGAAGCAATCGAAAACGGCGACTATCCGGAGTGGGAATTGGGAGTTCAGATCGTCGAAGAGAAAGATGAACACAAGTTCGATTTCGATCTACTCGATCCAACGAAGCTCATTCCTGAAGAGATTGTGCCAGTGCGTCGTATCGGGAAGATGACTCTGAATCGCAATCCCGATAATTTCTTTGCCGAGACAGAACAGGTTGCTTTTCATACTGGCAACATCGTGCCGGGCATCGACTTTACGAACGACCCCTTACTGCAAGGCCGACTCTTTTCATATCTCGATACGCAGTTAATTCGGCTCGGTGGCCCAAACTTTCATGAGATCCCTATTAATCGTCCCATATCTCCGTTGCACAACAACCAACGTGACGGCTACATGCGTCAGACCGTAAATCGAGGACAAACAAGTTACGAACCCAACAGTCTTAAAGGTGGTTGTCCTTTCCAGGCAGGAATGGACATGGGCGGCTTTACGAGTTATGCGGAACGAATTGACGCGAAGAAGATTCGCGAGCGTAGCGCCAGTTTCTTCGATCACTTTAGTCAGGCGACACTCTTTTTCAATAGTCAGACTGAGCCAGAACAAAACCACATCATCAGGGCCCTTCGTTTTGAACTCGGCAAAGTTGAGACGCCGCACATTCGCGAGCGGATGTTGTTCCTTCTTTCACAGGTCGACAAGAGCCTGGCAAAAAGAGTCGCAGAAGGACTGGGCGCGAAGGTTCCAGCGAAACTCGACAAACCGATGAATATGAGTTTTCCAGCCGACGCAGATCCGAAGAAATTTCAACCCAAGCGCACAACGCAAGCAGTCGAAACTTCTCCGAGATTGAGCATGGTCGATAATCCGAACTTTCCGAAAGACAACATCAAGACACGCAAGATAGCGTTTCTGGTTGCGGACGGTTTTGATGACGCAGCAGTTTCTGAAATGAAGAAAGCATTGTTGACCGCGGGAGCAGCGGTGATGACAGTTGCGCCACGGCTGGGGACACTGACCGGCGCCAACGGTGAACAAATCAAAGCCGATCTTAGTTTCCTGACGGGTTCGTCTGTCATGTTCGACGCGGTCTACGTACCTGGCGGAGAAGAAAGCGTGGCCGCGCTCAAAAAGGAAAACGAGTCGGAGAACTTTCTGAAGGAAGCATACCAGCACTGTAAGACAATCGCGGCCAGTGGTGCGGGAGTCGAATTGTTAGAGATGGCGGGCATCGTTCGACAGTCGACCGACGAAAGCGCTAAAGCCGGATCATCATCTGCGCAAGTTGGCGTGGTCACTAGAGGAGAAGCTGCCGGCAACATTGCCTCCGTCTTTATCAAGAACATCGCGCAACATCGGCATTGGGATCGGGAACTAGCTCCATGAGCGAGATGAAGAGTTCGAAGGTTGAAGCGACCAGGCGAGGTGGCTCAAAACAGGAGTCGGCGGATGAACTCACCCAACGAAATGTCGAGTTGATCCGCCAAATCGAACAAGCTGCAAAACGGGAAACGACGCGGTCAGATCTTGTTGCCGAAGCTGGCGCAAATTTTTGCGGCAGCATGACTTTCGTCCAGAGCAATTCGTCAGCGAACAAGAGAATACGACGATGATTGCCATGAAGAAGCATGAGCAACGGGCTAGGATTCGATCACTCTGAATCGATCCTCGTATACTCGGGAACGCAGGCAAGCTGCAAAACTCAATCGCAACAAAAAGGCGAAGGACGCTACGCCCTTCGCCTTTTCGTCAGTACCAGAATGTCGTTACTGATTTTTGTTAGCGGGCTTCTGGTTCTGATTACTGTTGTTAGCGTTTATGGGACGAACGCCTGAGGTGTTCTCATTCCCATTATTATTTGTGACCACACCCGTATTCGCAGGAACCGAGTTGGCATTTAGATTTTGGTTAGAGTTGACGTTCGTTTGAACCGGCGCATTACTACTGCTACAAGCTCCAACGAGGCCAACCGTCGAAAGTAGGAAAACTAAGACTATGATTCGATTCATTCTGTTTCCTTTCGCGACCTGACTAGCGATAGACTTCCTCGCCGCGATTCCTCTTCCAGTCTTCCTCGAAATAAGCAGCATCTTCGGCGTTGCGTGGCGTTACACCCATCATGATGCCGCCATTTTTTATGCCATCCTCATATTTCTTGACGCGTTCTTCGGGAATACCTGCGCCAACCAAAGCTCCTATCAGTCCGCCTGTAGCGCCGCCTGCGCCTGCGCCAGCCAGGCCCGCGGCAATCGGACCAGCGATAAGCAATCCGAGCCCGGGTAAAGCCAGGGTTGTTCCGATAGCCGCAATTGCTGCCAATGTAGCGCCGACTGCGCCACCGATTGCCGCTCCCGTTCCGGCACCCTCTAAAGCTTTGCTACCTAATTCAGTTTCACGACCATCGACTGCGAAATGTTTTTTTCTAGTTTCATCCGACATCACCAGATTGACGTCGTCTTGTCCATAGCCTCGTTCTGTGAGCGAACCGTATGCTCGTTCAGCACTTTCTCTGTCCCGGAATAGTCCAGTAACCATGCCTGACTGTGCTGTTCTTGAACCTGTTGTATTTGCCATTTTGATTCCCCTCTGTTCGTTTGGTGTTTTAAGTGGGTTTGTAATTCATCCCACGTGTTGTCGTCGTCACGAGCAGCAAATTTAACGCCAGCTATTCATCTCGAGCAGAATTCATGAGGGACGAATTGCCCTACCAGAGTGGATGTTTGTGAATTGACACTACCAAACAGTCCCGTAACTGCTAGGGAAGGTGGCGGCGTTGAATGAGTTGTCTTAGAATTCAGGTTAATCGCGGGACAACTGACAGAGAAGGATTTGAGAGGATTGCCCAATGACCAGCTGGGAAAATGCCACTGGGCGGCGCACAAGCCATTTTTCACGAGGTGAAACTTGCTTCGAGAATCCTATATGTCAGATCGCTGAAAAAGGAGGGGATTATGCGCATACCAAGGTTCATCTGTAAGCGACTCATTAGTGTGACATTGTTGACCTTTCTTAGTTGGACAATCGCGGACGCTTACACCATCGTGTTCCACAGCGGAAACCGGGTTGAGATTCCAGATAATTTCATTGTTACTTCGAACGCGGTTGTTTACGAGGCTGCTCCAAACATTAATGTTTCGTTTCGTTTGATATCAATCGATATTGAAGCGACCGAACATGCTAACAATGATTCCGCTGGAAGTTTTCTGCGTCGCGCTGATGCTCATCGAGTTCAGGCGCCCCAATCAACTACGGCAACCAAGAATGCTCCCCGGACCATAACCAACCGAGACCTGGAGCCTTACGAACGTGCTCGACTCAGAAGTGAGGAGACTTGGGAAAAGCGTCGAAAGGAACTGGGCCTGCCTTCCCTTGAGGAAACGCGGCGC
>Ga0163162_10005774_pt1 | contig 11973 bp, 6 predicted proteins | sample S55metaG_FD_115310 | JGI IMG/M metagenome (GOLD analysis project Ga0163162, IMG submission 115310) | Switchgrass rhizosphere microbial communities from Kellogg Biological Station, Michigan, USA - S5-5 metaG | ecosystem: Host-associated > Plants > Roots > Rhizosphere > Soil | place: USA: Michigan...
AGCGCCGCACCGACATCGGCGTATGGCATCGGCCCGCCCGGGAGCGCGATGTTCGGAAAACTCATCAAGCCGCCGTCGCCGAGATAGGCCGAGAGCCACCGCGGGCGCGCCAGGAATTGGCCGATGTAAGGCAGCATCGCGAACGGCTGCCCGGAGACCAGTTCCTTGCTGCCGTTGCGCACGTCGCGTTCGCGCAGGCCGGCGACCGGCGTATCGATCGTGACCACCAGCGCGGAGCAGCCGGCGGTTTTGGCGCGCTCGATTGCGCCCAGCGCAACCTCGCGCCCGCCGATGAGGTAGAGCTGATACCAGACGGGACCGGTCGTCGCCGTTTTCACATCGTGCACGCGGCAGCCGGAGAGCGTCGAGAGAATGTACGCGGTGCCCGCCTGGCCCGCCGCACGGGCCGCCACCTCCTCACCGCGCGGCCAGAACATCCGGCTGCTGCCGACCGGGGCCAGCAGGACGGGCAGACTGAGCTTGTGGCCAAGCACGGTGGTCGAGAGGTCACAGCGCTTCGTCGCGACTGCGGACCGGGGCCGCAGCACCACGTCCTCGAAGGCGCGGCAGTTCTCGCGGAGCGTGACTTCCGCGTCTGCGCCGCCGTCGATGTAATCGAAGACGACGCGGGGCAGACGCCGCTTCGCGGCGATCCGGAGGTCGGCGATGTTGACGGTGCGAGGGGGCGCGACGGACATGCGTGCGTAATTCTACTGCCCGCCGCAGCCGCTCACCACTTCGGCCGCGCCAGCCCTCCGGCATCCTCGTAGAACTGGATCGAGCCGGGCGCGCGCAGCTTTACGACGTAGATGATCTGTCCCAGATGAAACGAGAAGTGCTCGACGACGTGGAATACCGCGTCCTGCACCGTGATGTGGCGTCCCTGGATATCGCGGTGTTCGGCCAGGTCCCGAGCGCTGAGCCGGGCCAGCACGGCGTCGACCTCGTCGAGTGCGGTGTCGAGGCCCGCGAGCAGTTCAGTCAACGACCCGCCGGCCTGCGCGGCGAACTCCGCGGCCCGATCTCGCTCGTTCGGCGACAGGCCGACGCCGCCGACGATCCACTGACGGATGTTGCCGGTGAGATGGAGGAGGAGGTTGCCGACGCTGTTCGCCTGGGGATGTGGCCGCCACCACAGAGACTCTTCGGGCAGCGCGTTCAGGGCCTGTCGCAACTTCGCGCGGTATTCGGTATTCAGGTAATATCGCGCACGCGAAACGAACGCTCCCTCAATCGTCGTCATCCACGAAGTATAGGATCGGAGTGTCATGCCTGCAGCCGCGCGAATGTTCCTGGCATTGCTGCTCTTGCCTGTTGCGGTCGCCGGCCGGCAGTCGCCGGACGCAGCGTCCATTCTCGCTGCCGCCCGGACGGCTCTCGGCGGAGACGCTGCGCTCAACGCCGTGGCGTCGTTCACCGTCAGCGGCACGTTGAACGTGAATGTCGACGCCGGCCGAACAGCCACGAGCTCGATCGCCGTCTACTCCCAGCTTCCGGACAAGTTCGTCCGGATCAGGCGTCAGGACTTCACGAATCCTGTCGGCAGCTTCACGCTCACCGAGTATCGCGGTTTCAACGGCGACGACGGCATCCAGGAAATAGTCGCGCCGGGCGCCCCGTTCCCTGTCGTCATGTCGGGCGGGCGAGTAGGACCAGTGCCGACGACGCCCGAGGAGATTGCGGCCGCGCGACAGAAGGCGATCCACATGGCCAAACACCCATGTATCGAATTCGCGCTGCCGTTGTTTGCCGGGCTGGCGCTGAGTGGGTTTCCACTCGAGCCGACTGTGGCGGCGTCGGCGGGCAGCGCCGCGGAGGACGCCGTCGAGTTCAAGGGGCCGGACGGCTTTGTGTGGCGGTTGTTCCTGAGCCGTTCGTCGCACCTGCCTGTTCGCATGACGTGGATGGCGAAGCCACGGGTGATTGCGACGACGACATCCAGGACCGTGGTGTCGTCGGGAGGTCAGGTGAAGTCCTCGGAGGGCCCGACAAGTCTTCCCACGGGTGACCCGTCGGCCGGCTTGGCCGACGTCGAGTGGCAGGTGGTCGTGGCGGACTACAAGGTTGCCGACGGGCTGAACTGGCCCCACCGGATGACGACCTCGTACGGCGGCCTCAAGGTCGATGATCTACAGCTCGGCAAGTTCAAAATCAATCCGAAGATCGACCCGGCTGTATTTACGCCGCGAAAACAACGGTGACGCCGCGCCAGGGTTAGAGACTCCGCTTCCAGAACTCCAGCATCGTCCGATAGAGGTGCAGCGTGGCGTCGCGGTCGCCGATGTCGTGCTTGCGCATCGGGTAGGCCATCATTTCGAACATCTTTCCGGCCTTGATGAGCGCGTCCATGAACACCTGCTCGTTCTGTGGATGCACGTTGTCGTCGTAGGTGCCGTAGACGATCAGCAATCGTCCGTGCAGATTGGCGGCGCGGGGAATCACGGACGATCGGTCGTAGAAGTCCGGATGCTCGGCCGGCATGCCATTGAATGCTTCCGCCCACTTGTTGTCGTAGTGGCGCCAATCGGTGACAGGAGCAACCGCGATGCCGGCCTTGAACGCGGAGGAGCGGGTGAGCAGGTTCAACGTCATGTACCCGCCGTTGCTCCAGCCCCACACGCCGATACGGTCGGGGTCGACCCAGGGCTGCTGCTTCAGCCACGTCGTCGCATCGACGAAGTCGGCGGTTTCTGTTTCGCCTAAGTGTCCGTAGACGGTGTTCTCGATGCGCTTGCTGATCGCGGTTGCCGTGCGATTGTCGACGCGAAGCACGGCGTAGCCCGCGGCCAGTAACTGCTGGTCGTAGAGCAGCGTCGATTGCCACGCGTCCGTGACGGTGGCCGACGACGCGCCGCCGTAGACGTTCATGATGACCGGGTACTTGCGGCCGGGCTCGAGGACTTTCGGTTTCAGGAGCCGCGCGGGCATCTGGAATCCATCGCGCGTCGGAATCCGCAGGGTCTCCGGGTACTGGACGTCGAACCCCGTTAGCAGTTCCGGGCGCGGTCGCGCGAGCGTCAGCGCGAGCGTGCCGTCGGCCTTGCGCACCGTGAGCGCGGGCAGGGTCCGCGCATTCGAGAAGTTGTCGGTGTAGAACCGCGCATCGGGCGGCATCGTGATGCGATGCACGCCGGCTTCGGTTGACAGCTGTGTCATGCCCGATCCATCGGGCTTGATGCGGTAGAGATGGCGCTCGAGCGGGTTGTGCTCCATCGACATGAAGTACACCCAGCCGTCGGCGTCGATACCGGTCACCGATTGGCGCACCCAGAACAATCCGCCGGCCGACGTGAGCGCGAAGGGCCCGCGCGTCACCTGATTCACGAGCCGGCCGTCCATCGTGTAGCGATACAGGTGGTAGTAGTCGTCGCGCTCGGAGGCCCATAGAAAGTGCTGACCGTCGGCCAGGAAATGCAGGTCGTCGTGGATGTTGATCCATGCCGGATCGGTTTCGGTCAGGATTCGCGTGGCCGCGCCCGTGGTCCGGTCGGCGAAGTACAAACCCATCTCATGCTGGTCGCGTGTCTCTGCCTCGACGCTGACGCGGCGACTGTCGGGCAGCCATTTCACGCGCAGGATCCAGTCGAACGGGCGGTCGGCGATCTTTACCCATGTCGTGGATGTGCCGCCGATGTCCACGATGCCGACGCGAACCTTCGGGTTCGGCTGACCGGCCATGGGGTAGTGCTGCGTGATGACGCGCGGCGTCTCGGGCTGAAAGTCGACGAACGTCGCAATCGGCACGGGCGATTCGTCGCTCTGGAGATACGCCAGCGAGGTTGAATCGGGCGACCACCAGAATCCGATGTCCCGCCGCCCGAAGATCTCTTCCCAGTAGATCCACGACAGCGTGCCGTTCAGCGTCGTCTGGGATCCATCTTTGGTCAGGCGCGTCTCGGTCTTCGCGTCGAGGTCCGCGACGTACAGATCGTTTGCGCGCACGAAGGCGAGGCGCCGGCCATCCGGCGAGAACTCCGCCGTGCCTTCCACTTCCTTGGTCCGGGTGACCCGGGTGAACCGCGCGGTGGGGAAGTCGAGCACGAACAGGTCGCCATCGAATACGTACAGGCCGCGGCGGCCGGACGGATCGAACGACTGCGGCCAGCCGACAACCGTCACGGCCATCGACGCCGGCAGGAGCCCGTTGAGGCTCGTCACCGCGGCCGGCATGTTGAGCGCGGGCCGGCGCGCGCCGGTGGCCGGGGCGAGAAGCTCGAATGCTCGCTGCGCCGCCGGCTGCCGTCCGTCGTACAGCATCAGCATGCCGTCGGAAAGCCATTGCGTCGATGGGACGCTCGCGACCCGCCGGCCATCGCCGTCGAAGATCCATTCGATCGATGGCGCGGGCTGCGCCGGCGCCTGGCGTGCGACCGCAAGCGCGGCGGAACCAACCACGGCGACCGCGGCGAGTCCGGCCAGGCAGGCACCGCTCCGTGACCAGCGGGAATGGGCATTCATAGGTGTCCTCGGGAATCCGATCCTAGTGCAAATCGACTGTGCTACCCTTCGCCGCACAGCCGTTTTCCGGGGAGCAACATGCGTACACGACTGGCCGTCGTTGTCGCCTTCGGAGTCGCGCTGGCCCCTTGGCCGCGCGTGTCGGCACAACTGCCGCTCGCGCCCGCCCCCAGGTCAGGCGCCGCCGTCAATCCCGTGTTCGAGGGCTGGTATCCGAACCCCGACGGCACCCGCAGCATCTCGTTCGGCTACTTCAACCGCAACACCGAGGAGGCCCTCGACGTTCCCATTGGCCCGAACAACCTCGTCGAGCCCGGTCAACCTAATCAGAATCAGCCGACCCACTTCGAGCCGAGGCGGCATTGGGGCGTCTTCGCCGTGAAGGTGCCGGCGGATTTCGGTTCGAAAGAAGTCCTCTGGACGTTGAAAGTCCGCGGTCAGACATACGCCATTCCTGGCAACCTCCATCCCAACTGGCAAATCGACGCGCTCGAAGGCGAGGCCGGCTCGGGCAACACGCCGCCGGTGTTGCGAGTGATCGCGAACGGCCCGGAGGCTCGCGGGCCCATGGGCATCCTGTCCGACGCGCTGGCCGCGACGATCGGGAAGCCGCTGGCCATCACGATCTGGGCGAAAGACGACGGCAAGGCGGCGGGCAGCGTGGCAAGCGCCGGTCGTGACGCGGTGCCTGTGACGCTGACGTGGTTTCTGCACCAGGGGGCCGGCAAGGTCGTGTTCGATCCCCCGACGTCGCGCGTGCCGTCCGCCGGGGGATCGGCTTCGACCAACGCGACGTTCAGCGAGCCGGGCGACTACGTGCTGCGTGTGCGCGCCAACGATGCGTCGGGTGTCGCCGGCGCCGGCCACGCCCAGTGCTGCTGGACCAATGCCTTCGTGAGAGTGACCGTAAGCAGGTGACGTCATGACCCGATCAACGATCGTCGGCGGCGCGGTGATCTTCGTGGTGACGGCGGGAATGGTTGCGCCCACCGGTCTTCGAGCGCAGCAGAGCGCCAGCCCGGTCACGTACACCAGAAATGTGGCGCCCATCATCCCGCAGAAGTGTCAGGTGTGCCATCAGCCGGAGTCGATTGGGCCGATGTCCCTGCTCACCTATGACGACGCCAAGCAGAACGCGCAAGCGATCAAGAACCGCGTGGCGAAGCGGCTGATGCCGCCGTGGTACATCGACAAGACCGTCGGCGTCCAGCATTTCAAGAACGATCGCAGCCTCACCGACGCGGAGATCGCGACGATCTCAGCGTGGGTGGATGCCGGCGCGCCGCAGGGCGATCCCAAGGACGCGCCGCCGGCCGTGGCGGCGACGACGGATTCCAATGACTGGCAGTTCGCGAAGGTATACGGCAAGCCGGACCTCGTCCTGAAGTCGCCGCCGTACACGCTCGCTGCCCGCACGCAGGACAAGTGGTTCCGCCCTGTGAGCGACACGGGCTTGACCGAACCGCGATGGGTGCGCGCGATCGAAATCCGGCCGGCCACGCTCGACGGCCGCAAGATCGTGCATCACGTGCTCACCATGCTCGAGCAGCCCGAGATGGGCGTCACCAATCTCGCCGAAAGCGCGCACGACATGCAGATGACCGCCGGCCTCTTCATGGAATGGGCGGTCGGGAAGACCGGTGAGCTCTTCAATCCGGACGCCGGCAAGCTCATGCTGCCGGGATCGAAGATCCACTGGGAAATCCACATGTATGCGATCGGCCGGGAGATCAAGGACAACCAGATCGAGCTCGCCGTCTACTTCTATCCGAAGGACGTGGTGCCGCCGCACCGCACGGTGCTCAAGATGTTCGACGTGAGCCGCGGCTCCGAGCTCGACATCCCGCCCAACTCCACGGCGATGACGCAGAACTTCTACGTGCTGCAGGCGCCGGCGCGAATCGAGAACTTCCAGCCGCACATGCACATGCGCGGCAAGGCGATGTCGATGGAGGCGGTGTATCCCGACGGCAAGCGCGAGGTGCTGAGCGCCGTCAACAATTTCCAGTGGCGATGGCACGTGAATTACATCTTCGCGGACGACGTCGCGCCGCTCTTGCCGAAGGGCACGACGCTGGTGTTCACGGCGTGGCACGACAACACGGCCGCCAACCCGAACAATCCGGATCCCCGCCAATGGGTCGGGTGGGGCGATCGGACCGTGGACGAAATGGCCCACGCCTGGGTGGACGTGACCTATCTGGAGCCGGCAGAGCTGGACAAGCTCGTGGCCGCGCGCAAGGCCGCCGCCGCGGTGAAGAAGCTGCCGTAACCCTCCTGGGGTATACAATGGCGGCCGCTTTACCAAGGAGGGCAGAGCTTGCCGCTGAGTTCGGGTGCGCGCCTCGGGCCGTATGAGATCGTCGCCGCCGTCGGAGACGCCATCAATGAGACCTACAAGGCCGCCGACACCGAGCAGAAACGCACGGTTGTCCTCAAGATCCTTCCCCCGAGCCTGACCGGCGACGCCGAGCGGCGTGCGCGCCTGGAGCGCTACGCTCGAACGCTCAGTGCAATGACCTCGGAGGTCATTTCCTGGAGCGCGGTGGAAATGACCTCCGAGGCCTGGATCGCCGTCTCGCCATTTTTCGAAGGCGTGACGCTCGCCGACCGGCTGAAGAAAGGTCCATTGCCGCTGGATGAAGCGGTGGGTGCGGCAATCGCCATCGCCGACGCGTTGAACGCCGCGAATCGTTCGGATGTCATCCACGGCAATCTCAAACCGACGAACATCATGTTCACGCCGGACGGCGTGAAACTCCTCGACTTCGGACTCGCGCGATGGGAGCAGCCGGCGGCCGTTCCCGCTTCCAGCTCCGACAAGCGCGCCAAGGCCACGCTGCCCGACGTGCCGGACGACATCGTCCGGTATCTCGCGCCGGAGCGCATCGAGGGGCAGGCCGCGGACGCAAGGTCGGACATCTTCGGCTTCGGCGCCGTCGTCTACGAGATGATCACCGGGACGAAGGCCTTCGAAGGCCGGAACCGCCCGATGCTCGTCGCGGCGATTGGGACACTCGACCCGTATCCGCTCTCGAAGACGCAACCCGATTCGCCGCCGATGCTCGATCACATCGTGCAGCGCTGCCTCGCGAAGGATCCCGACGATCGTTGGCAGACCGCGCATGATCTACTTGTCCAGTTGCGATGGGTGGCCGAGGGCGGCGACGTGCTGCTCGCGCGGGCGCGGCAGAAGCGCGAGCGGCGGACGGTGGCCGTGCTCGCGACTGCCACCTTCCTCGTCACGGTCCTCGTCGGCGTGGCGTTCTCCTGGCGCGGATCCGGCGAGACGGAGAGTTTTCAGTTTCGGGTGCCGGTCACAGGGCTGAGCACGGCCGACATTGCAATTTCTCCGGACGGCAAACTGTTGGCGTTCGTCGCGCGCCCGAACACGGCCGATGCCTCGTCACTCTACGTGCGTCCAACCGGCTCGACGGCGTTTACGCGACTCGTGGGCACTGACGACGCCGCGCAGCCCTTCTGGTCGCCCAACAGCCGGTCGATAGGATTCGCCGCCGCAGGACGATTGAAGACCGTCGACGCGACGGGCGGCGCGCCGAAGGACCTCGGCCCGGCGCCCGGGTTCACCGGTGGGACGTGGGGCACGAACCAGATCATTTTGTTCGGATCGGCAAAGGGCCTGGTTCGCGTGTCGGCCCAGGGCGGGCAAACGGAAGCCGCCACGACCATCGACAAGGACGAAGCCGGTCATTATTGGCCGTCGTTTCTGCCTGACGGTCAGCGCTACATGTACTTGAGCTGGTCCGCGACTCCGGCGAATCGCGCCGTCTATGTGGGATCGCTCGCGTCGAAGGACAAGACGAAACTCATGTCGGCTGACTCCAACGCGACGTACGCCGCACCCGGCTTCGTCGTCTTTCATCGAGAAGCGACGCTTTTCGCGCAAGCCTTCGATGCCGGGACGCTGAAGCTCTCCGGAGATCCGCTCCACATCGCGGATCAAGTCGAGTTCAGCCCGAGCAACGGCCACGGCAGCTTCGACGTCGGCGGGCAAGGCGCTTTGGTCTATTTTCAGGGCCAGGGTGGCAGGGGCGGTGCCGCAGGTCGCGGCAACATGGTCAACAGCGTGCAATTTGGCTGGCGAGACCGAACCGGAAAGGCATTGGCGCTTGCCGGCGAAAACAACGCCACCGTCGGCGACATCGATCTGTCGCCGGACGGCAGGCAGATCGCCATCACCCTGCCAGACCCGGCGTCAGCGGGTGCGGATATCTATGTCATCGACTGGCAGCGCGCGGGCGTGGCCGCTCGACTGTCCTTGGATCCGGGTGACGACATCAACCCCGTCTTTTCCAGGCCCACCGGCGACAAGGTTGCGTTCACCACGTACCGGAAGGGGAACGCCGACATCTACATCAGGAACACGAACGGCACCGGCGACGAGACGCCGCTGCTCGCGACGCCCGCCGACGAATCCATCGAGGCCTGGTCCAACGACGGCCGCTACATCGCGTACAAGTTGGGCCATGACGGCACGGAAGACATTTGGGTGCTGCCGTTGTTCGGCGACAAGAAGCCCTTTCCGATGGTGGAGGGCCCGTTCCACAAAGACGAGCCGCAGTTCTCGTACGACGGCAAGTGGCTGGCGTACGCGTCCGACGAAGCCAACGGGAAGTTCCAGGTGTTCGTCACCTCGTTCCCGGACCGAGGGCAGAAGATCCTGATCTCCAAGGACGGCGGCGGGCAGCCGCGCTGGCGCGAGAACGGCAAGGAGCTCTTCTTTCGGAGTCCCGACAACGGCGTGATGGCCGCCGACATCCTGACCGTCCCGAAGCTCGATGCCCACGTGCCGCATTTGTTGTTCACGGGAATGAACTCCGGAAGTGGTAGAGACCCCGTCCGACACATGTGGGCCGTGACGCCGGATGGCGAACGGTTCCTGCTGAAGGTTCCGGCCGGCGCCGCATCGGCCGGTGGGTCCACGCCGCTCGTCCAGTTTGGCGCCACTCTCGGGGCACCGACCGCCGGCCCGCCCGTACAGCAGGCTGTGGTCTCGAGCGGGCTGACGGTCATCCGCAACTGGCCGGCGCTATTCAAGAAGGGGGCCCAATGACGCCAACCCTCTCCGCGGGCACGCGACTCGGGCCCTATGAAGTTGTCGAGGCCGCCGGCGCCGGCGGCATGGGCGAAGTCTACAAAGCCACGGACACGCGGCTCGACCGCATCGTCGCCGTCAAAGTGCTGCCCGTCCACTGGGCCGCCAACGAGGAAATGAAGCAGCGGTTCGGGCGCGAGGCGCAAACGCTTGCCTCTCTGAACCACCCGCACATCTGCGTGCTCTACGACATTGGTAAACAAGCCGATCTCGACTTTCTTGTCATGGAGTACCTGGAAGGCGAGACGCTCGCCGCCAGGATCGCGCGCGGTGCGCTCGGTCTCGACGAGGCGCTGAAAGTCGGCCTCGAGATTGTCGACGCGCTCGACAAGGCGCATCGACACGGAGTGGTCCATCGCGACCTGAAGCCCGCCAACGTGATGCTGACGAAGAGCGGGACAAAGCTGCTCGACTTTGGCCTGGCCAAGTGGGCGAAGGACGGCAGCGTCGGCGTCTCATCAGATTCGCCGACCACAATGCGGAGCGGCACGGACCTGACGTCACCGGGCACCGTCATCGGGACGTTGCAGTACATGGCGCCCGAGCAGTTGGAAGGTCTCGACGCCGACCCGAGGACCGACATCTTCTCGTTCGGCGTCTTGCTGCACGAGATGATCACGGGGAAGCGAGCGTTTCAGGCTAAGAGCCGCGTGCTGCTGATTTCCGCGATCGCGACGTCCGAGCCCCCGCCGGTTTCGTCGCTCGAGCCCTCGGCGTCTTCGGCGCTCGATCACGTCATCAAGACCTGCATCGCCAAGGAGCCAGCCGATCGCTGGCAGACGGCGCGCGACCTGTTGGCAGAACTCGAGTGGGTTGCCGAAGGCGGAGCCGAGGCGACAGCGGGAGCGCCGGTGGCCTCGGCCACGACGCGACGACGATGGCTCACGCGTGCGGCGTTTGTCGGAGCGGGTCTCGCGGCCGGTGCGTTGGTCGCGGCCGCGTCGCTCTATTGGCGTGGATCGCCAACTGGCGATGAACTGCGCTTTCGAGTGCCAGTCCAGTTGACAGCCGACACGCCCGTCGTCGGAGGCCGCGGCCGAGGCGGATCTGCGCAGGGGGCTTTGGGCGTGTCCGGCCCGGGCGTGTTCAACCCGGCCAACAGCGCCATCTCGCCCGACGGACGCCTGATCGCCTTCGTCGCTCGGCAGAACACAAACGATCCCTGGTTGCTCTACGTGCGTCCGGTCGGCGCCGTCACGCCGCAACGGCTGCCGGGGACGGAGGAGGCGACACTGCCGTTCTGGTCGGCAAACAGCCGGTCGATCGGTTTCGTGGCCGGCGGAAAACTGAAACGCGTCGAGGCGAGTGGGGGGCCGCCCCAGCCGGTCTGCGACGCGGCCGACTTTCAAGGCGGTACCTGGAACGAGGCAGGCGTCATCCTCTTCGGTTCCGGGCGCGGCGTGTTCCGTGTGCCGGCTGAAGGCGGAAAGGCGCCGGAGGCCGTCACGCATCTTGCGGAATCAGAAGCCGGCCATTACTGGCCGCACTTCTTGCCGGACGGACGGCACTTCCTTTATTCGGTGTGGTCCAGCCAGGCCGCCAATCGCGCCATCGTGGCGGGCAGCATCGATGATCCGCAGCTGAAGACCCGCGTGCTCGTGGCCGGATCGAACGCGGCATATGCCGAACCCGGCTACCTCGTGTTTCATCGCGAGAGCGCCGTGTACGCTCAGGCGTTCAGTGCCTCCACCCTCTCCGTCTCTGGAGACGCGCCGAGAATTGCCGACGCCATTACGTTCGACGCGAGCACGGGCCTCGGCGGGTTCTCCGTTTCGAGGACCGGAGCGCTTCTTTACTTCTTCAGCGCGACCGACAACTCCGGCCAGGGCGGCCCGAATTCGGACTTGTCGGAATGGCAGCTCTCCTGGGCGAACCGCTCCGGTCAGGTCCTCGACCCGGTCGGGCCTCCGGGCGTCTACCGTGGCGTCGACGTGTCGCCGGATACCAAACGCGTCGCCGTCCATCGGCATGACGTCAACGGCGGCGACATCGTGGTGTTCGAGCCGCGGGGCTCCGTCACTCGTTTGACGTTTACCGCCGCTCAGCACAACTCGGCGCCGATCTGGTCCCCGCCGCCGGGAGACTTCATCGTGTTCGCGTCGTTGAGGAATGGCAAGTGGGGATTGTACAAGACGCTCTCAACGCGGTCCGGCCAGGAGGAGCTGCTGTACGAAACCGATCTGCCGATCGCCCCGACATCGTGGTCGCCGGACGGCAAGCGCATCGTGTTTTGGCTGCAGGATGCCAAGACGGCCGGCGACCTGTGGGTGCTGCCGCTCGACGGCGACAAGAAGCCGACGCCGTTCCTCGCGACGCCGTTCAACGAGATGCACGGCCAGATTTCGCCGGATGGCAAGTGGATCGCGTACACGGACAATTCCAAGGACGGCCGGAACGAG
>Ga0163162_10005775_pt1 | contig 11971 bp, 10 predicted proteins | sample S55metaG_FD_115310 | JGI IMG/M metagenome (GOLD analysis project Ga0163162, IMG submission 115310) | Switchgrass rhizosphere microbial communities from Kellogg Biological Station, Michigan, USA - S5-5 metaG | ecosystem: Host-associated > Plants > Roots > Rhizosphere > Soil | place: USA...
TCCGCCTCCTGCCTCATAAGAAACTGTGGCGTAATTAACATATGAATCGAACAGTTTGAGGTAGTCCGCAATTTCCCACTTAATGCCAAACCCACCTCAACAGCAGATACTGCCTGGCGCGAAAAATTGGTTAGTAAAAGAATCGTTTTCATATGATGTGCAATTTGTAAAATCCGCCAAACCAAAGAAAATTTAACTCAAAAATTGATATACTTTTTAACTTATATACAAAAGTTTGCGCTTTAGGATAATTGCTTAAAAAATGATTTAACAGACTTAAAATCAGCCAAAAGCTCCCCTATCACCTTCAAACTACCGTACTGAATCAAGTAATTTTCCCTGCCGAATATATTCAAGAAAACACTTGGCAGGTTTTCACGATTTACTTCCCACTTTCCATTGCCAATTCCTTATCTCGAGCATATCATCGCCATGAGCGCAGATAAATTGTTTATGTTCAACTAACTTATCCATTAATTTTTGTTTTAAATAAGTGCCTTTGCTGCCAAGGGTAGCCACGCGGTCAATAACATCAATAGTTAAATGAAACCTGTCCATTTCATTTAAAACAGTCATATCAAATGAGGTGGTAATTGTACCTTCTTCCTTGTATCCCCTTACGTGAATATTATTGTTATTGGTGCGGTTATAGGTAAGCCGGTGAATAAGCCAGGGATATCCATGAAAAGCAAAAATCACTGGCTTATTGGCAGTAAATAGCGCGTCAAAATCATGATCATTCAAGCCATGAGGATGCCCGGATTGCCTTTCGAGCTTCAAAAGGTCAACTACATTTACAACCCTTATTTTTAAATCCGGTAGGTGTTCCCTTAAAATGGATACCGCAGCAAGGGTTTCCAGTGTAGGGATATCTCCGCAACACGCCATTACTACATCCGGATCACACTCCTGATCATTACTCGCCCAGTCCCAAATCCCTATTCCTCTGGTACAATGATCTACAGCATCTTTCATATTCAACCATTGTGGGGAAGGATGTTTTCCAGCCACCATAACATTTACATAATGACTACTCCGCAGGCAATGATCCATTACAGATAAGAGGCAATTAGAATCGGGCGGTAAATAAACTCTCACAATCTCTGATTTTTTGTTGATCACATGATCTATAAAACCCGGGTCCTGGTGGGTAAAACCGTTATGGTCCTGGCGCCAAACGGTAGATGTAAGTAGGATATTTAATGACGCTATCTTTCTTCGCCATGGGATCTCGCTGGTCATTTTGAGCCATTTGGCATGCTGATTAAACATCGAATCTACAATATGGATAAATGCTTCATAGCAGTTGAACAGGCCATGCCTGCCGGTAAGCAGGTATCCTTCCAGCCAGCCTTCGCATTGATGTTCACTCAACATTTCCATTACCCTTCCGGTTGCGGCCAGGTATTCATCATTTGAATCAACATCGGCGTTCCATTGCCTGTTGGTTACCTCAAAAACAGCTTCCAGTTTATTCGAAACCGTTTCATCTGGACCAAAAACGCGGAAATTTTGAGGATTAAGGGATATAGCGTCCCGTAAAAAACGTCCGGATACGTGTACGTCACCCTCCCCCGCAACACCAGGGGCAGGTACATTTACGGCGTATTGCTGGAAATCCGGAAGGCGGAGTTCTTTCAATAATAGCCCGCCATTCGCATGAGGGTTCGCCCCCATCCGGCGGTTCCCTTTCGGTGCTATCTCCGCTATCTCCTTTTTCAAGCTGCCGTTGATATCAAATAATTCTTCAGGCCGATAGCTTTTCATCCAGCTTTCAAGCATTTGCAAATGGCTTTCGGAAGCTGGTGACACTGTAAGCGGGATTTGATGAGAGCGGAACGTGCCCTCTATTTGTTTACCGTCAACAACTTTAGGTCCTGTCCAGCCTTTGGGTGACCGAAGAATAACCATCGGCCATTTTGGCCTCTCCATTCCGGGGTGTTCCGCGGCATTATATTTAATTTGCTTGAGGTAGTGTATCGCTTGCTCTAAAGCCGCGGCCATAGCCTGGTGCATAAATTCAGGATCTGATCCTTCAACAAATATCGGGCTATAACCGTAACCATAAAATAGCTGTTCCAGTTCATCGTGAGGTAAACGGGCTAATACGGTTGGGTTAGATATTTTATAGCCGTTGAGATGCAAAATAGGTAATACGGCACCATCGGTAAGCGGATTTAGAAATTTGTTGGAATGCCAGGCAGTTGCAAGCGGCCCGGTTTCGGCCTCACCATCGCCAACAACACAGGCAACGATTAAATCGGGGTTATCAAGTACAGCACCGAACGCGTGACTTAACGAATAACCAAGCTCTCCGCCTTCGTGCATCGATCCCGGTGTTTGCGGCGAGGCGTGGCTGGAGATACCACCGGGGAATGAGAACTGTTTGAATAGTTTTTTCATCCCTGCTTTATCCTGGCTAACTTCGGGATATATTTCACTATAGGTACCCTCAAGGTAGGTGCCTGCAACTACAGCAGGCCCCCCGTGCCCAGGACCGGAAATATAAAGCATGTTTAGGTCGTACCTGTTAATAAGCCTGTTGAGGTGTGTGTATATAAAATTTTGACCGGGTGTGGTTCCCCAATGCCCCAATTGCATCTTTTTTATATGCTTCATCTTTAAAGGCTCATTCAGCAGCGGATTATCGCACAGGTAAAGCTGGCCAACAGATAAATAGTTTGCTGCACGCCAATATGCATCCAATTTTGTTAAACAATCATCGGTTAACGGCGCATTCTCGTTTTGGGTAATATCCGTTATCATTTTCATTTCTTAACTTTTAAAAATTTAAATGTTCATTAATTCACTAACCGTCTCAGCCATCATTAGCTCTTCATCGGTTGGCATTACATAAACTTTAACCCCCGCTTCAGCTACCGATATGACATTTTCGTTTTTTTGGTTTGCTTCGTAATCAAGCTCGATTCCTAAAAATTCAAGCCCCGTGCATACCTTTTTTCGTATCACTGCTGCATTTTCCCCTATTCCACCTGTGAAAACCAAGGTATCAATGCCACCTAAAGCGGCAGTGAAGGCACCAACAGATTTCTTAACATAATAGCAGAACAGATCTACCGCTTCTACTGCAAAATAATCCGTTGCGTCCCGCGAAAGCAGGTCAAGCATATCGCCGCTGCTACCGGAGACACCCAAAAGTCCCGACTCGTGGTTGGTCATGTGGATAAATTGATCGGCAGTAAGCCGTTCATGCTTCATAATGTGCCAGGCCACGCCAGGGTCAATATCTCCCGACCGGGTGCTCATTGGCATCCCCGAAGCGGGGGTAAAACCCATGGTGGTATCCACGCTTTTGCCGTCCTTCACCGCTGCCAGGCTCGAACCACTACCTAAGTGCGCAATGATAGTTTTGCCTTCCCCGTTGCCCTCTGCCTTTAACTTTTGCATGATATATTGATACGAGAGGCCGTGGAAACCGTAACGCCTTATTCCAGATTGTGTAAAGCGCCTTGGCAATGGTAGTAATTTGGCTACGGCTGGCATATCCTGATGGAAATATGAATCGAAACAAACGTATTGAGGCAATTGCGGATAACGATACCTGAAAGCTTCGATCAGCTTAATTTCGTTTGGCAGATGCTCCGGATCATCACCGGCCTCCTGTTTTAAAGAGGATAACATGCGGTCATCAACAATAGCGGGTGAGCAATCCTCCATGCCATGTACCATCCTGTGCACTATAACTTTAACCTGGGTGAATGACGGTTGGCATTCCAACCAGTCAACAATGAATTTTATCGCCGATACATAATCACTAACATCATTAGGGAGTGGTTCAATTTCGGAGAACTGATTTCTTGTAAGTTCAAATGACATTCCGGGTAAGCCAATGCGGACTATCCGTCCGTCTCCTATTTTCTGAACATTATCACTTAGGCGGAATAAAGAGAATTTGATACTTGATGAGCCCGCATTAATTGCAAGCAATGCTGCCGGGGATGGAAATTTCGTGTTCATTTTCAGACATTTAAATACCGTAACAAATACTAAACGCCCAATATTCGTTAAATAAAACCGGGCTACTGATTATAAGAAAACTAATGACAATGTCACATATGGCCGGATACACGCCGGCTTATTTCCTTTATCTTTATTGAAATAACAATTCTGAATATTCCGGCCCCTAAAAAAGCAAGCCCGGTCCAAATGATCAAATTTGCTATTCCAAAAGCAGGATAGGCCAGTATCCCTACCGAGAAAAAAACAACAACAAGGCTGTTAAATAAGATCCAGCCCCAACTTGAAATACCATAAGCACGCATATCGATAGCACTTCCAATCCCCATTATCCCTCTAACCAGCAACCAAAAGCCAATAATGATCGGAAGCAGCATCATGGTTATTTGAGGATAGCTAAACAGGTAGCTCCCGATAGCGATATCAACAAGTCCGCTTGCCAAAAGCCATCCCCAGCGCTCGATGTGCCTGATGCTCATCAGGGATACAGCAGCTTCAAAAAAACCGGTCACTATTATACCTATCGCAAACGTAAGGCTGAGCGATAGGTAGGACTGTAGTGGCGATAAAATGACCCATATGCCAAGAACAGAAAGTAAAATCCCTGACAATAGCATCAACACCCAATATCGTGAAGGGACAACACCCCCTTTGTAAACTACTGCTTCCATTGCTTGTTTTTTTAGCTTTCGATCAAAGAAAAAGTTGCACCTATGCAACCAGGCACAGGCGCAACGTGGTTTGATCAGTCAATATTAATTTTCTTTTTCTCCGTTGTGTCCTGCTTTGTTTTGCGGATATCAATAGTCAGTAATCAGTGATTGTAGTTTGCTTTGATATGCTCGTTGTCCACATTATCGGGCAAGCGAAAAGTGCGGGTAAACGAAGTATTAGAAAACTCCTTACGGGTATAATTTTTCTTTTCTTCGTTATGCTCCTCGCTGGTTTCCGCACTTATAGTTAACAAGCCATTTTCGGTACTGATATTAAAATCATCTTTTTTAAAACCAGGAGCGGCAACTTCAAGCTCATAATTATCCTTTGTATCACGAATGTTTACCGCGGGCAATAATTCCTGATTTAAAAAAGGGAGTGTAAAAAACCGGTCGTTGTTCCAAAAATCTTCCATCATCGAACGTAATGAAGGTGTGCTGTTTGATTTTACTAATGTTGACATAGCGGTATGTATTAAGTTTATAGTCCAAAATTGGGAACAAACGATTTAACGTAACATGACGGCCGTCACAATAACGTATGATACTCAGCACCAAAGTGTTGCAGTGACAGAACAATCGATGCTGAACGTCAGTATTCCTGATGATCACGATCATTTGCAGCAGGACTTTTTATGCAAAAATTTGTATAAACAAATTCAATAACATTAAATTAATTCGTCATCATGAAAACTATCCTTGCACTTACCGATTTTTCTGATAATTCAGTAAACGCAGCTAACTCAGCTGTGTTGCTTGCGGGTAAACTACACGCCAACGTACTGTTGTGTAATAATTATGAAACCATTGCTGTAGCCTCCACTTTTTCTGGCGGTCCCTACGTAGATGAAGAATTTTTTTTAGCTACCACTGAAACGAAGAAAAAGCTTGACCACCAGCTAAACACCCTTCAATACATTGCCGATGACATTGATAAAATCTATCGGAAACCAACACTCAAAGGTTTGAGTGGTGACGGAAACCTGGAAGACAACCTCAAACAGGTAATTGATGAAAACCAAATCGAATTTATAACTATGGGCGCACCATCAAGTACGTCAATCGACCATTTGTTTTTTGGCAGTGAAACGAATAAAATAATAAGGCATGCTCAAAAACCCGTACTTGTTATACCTGCCAATGGTGCTTTAGCAGATATTAAAAATGTAGTATTCGCCACAACTTTTGATGAACCCGACATCCAGGCCCTGCACTATTTAATAAACCTTGGCAAAACCTTTCATTTTAGCATCGAAGTGGTACACGTAAATCAGCCGGTTAAGGACAAGCAGCAACAGATTGAAAAGGAAGCGGCATTCCAAAAGCACATAGCCAAATTTGGGTATGATAAAATCTCGTTCAGAAACCTTGGAGGTCATGATGTTGCAGACAGGCTGCACCGTCATTGTGCTGAAGTAAAACCCGATATTCTTGCTGTAGTTCATCATCAGCATTCATTCTTCAGGCGCTATTTTGAGCACAGCACAACTAAAGATGCTCTTGAAGATTTAAAACTGCCATTATTCATTTTTCCTGCAACTGTATAACGGGTACCGGCATTAAGGATCTGTTATCTAAATTAAACGGCTTACATCAAAAGAATACCAAACCGGCTTTCTTTTGATGTAAGCCGTTAGCATGAAGCCATTTCTTTGCCGTCTGAAATTTATTAAACCAGCAAACGTGATTAAAATATGGTACGGAGATAACAAAATGTGTTTATAGTGCACCTTTGTTTTTCAGCAAAACGCCCGATCTGTATATACTGGAGAAAGCATATTAATATGATCGGTTATACTCGACGGGAAATCTCATCTCAAAAATTGTACCTCGCCCCATTTCGCTTTCAAAACCGATGGTGCCCTGCATTAGTTCAACGTAACGCTTAACTATGTTCAGGCCCAAACCAGAGCCTTCAACGTCCGCGGTATTGGCCGCCCTAAAAAATGGTTGAAATATTTGGGTGCAATCATCTTCCGGAATCCCAATACCGTTATCCTTTACTTTAATAATACATTGGTCTTTATCACTTTGAGCGTGTATTGTGATTAAACCATTTTCTCCCGAATATTTAATTGCATTTGAAATAAGGTTAACAAGACAATGCCTTATCAAATTTGCATCGAGTTTGACGTAAATCGCATCACTGCTGTGATCAAAAACAATACACTGGCTGCTTTTTGCAAGCAGGCTCATTTCCGAAACGATATCATCTACCAGGGGACACAGGTTAAAGGATTTAAAATCGATTTTTACTTTGCCGGATTCAATATGCTCTATCGACAAAAAATCATTAAGAATATTGGTGAGGTCGGCCACTGCCCCTTTTATCTTCAACAGATGCCTGAATATTTTTTCTTTATTCAATCTGTCGTAATATTTTTCAATCAAGGACGCTGATAGTTGGATGCTACTGAGTGGCGTCCTAAACTCATGGGAGGCAATTGAAACGAAGCGTGTTTTCATTTTATTAACCTCTTTTTCTTTGAGCAAAGATGCACTTACCTCCTCTTTGGCCTGTTCCAGTGTTTGGACAATATTTGTCAGGAAACTTGTACGCTTATCAACAATTGCCTCCAGTCCGGATGTGTATTCCCTTTGTTGTTCTTCAATATTCTTTTCAAGAGTAAGATCATGTATGACACCCGCATAAACTGTTTGCCCGCGAAATTGGACTTCACTAACCGATAACCTTGCAGGAAAAGAGGTTTGGTCTTCTTTAAGGGCTGTAATCTCGCGCCCTTTATTGATCATATTCGCCTGCCCTGTTTCGTTATATCTACTAATACTCCTGTTATGAGAAATGCGTAGATGAGCCGGCATTAAACAATCCACATTTAATCCGCATAACCCGCCTGGCTGATACCCAAATAATTCGTGGGCAGCAGGATTAGCAAAAATAATCTGCCCGGATTGATCGATAATTATTATACCATCTATCACATGTTGTATAACCGCTTTAATTAAATTAAAATCATCCATAACGATAGCGTATTAATATCATCAGATAATTTAAATGTGCTCAAGCAGCCATTTCATTGGCTTTATGGGGTTAGCAGGTTTTAAACCGAAAGCTTTGATACTCTTCTCTGCTATCAGGCTAACTGCTTCTTGTATATCATCGGTAATCAGGTATAATTTCGTGTCATTTGGCCCAATGGTTCCATTCGCCTTCATCTGGTTGATATGTTCCACAAGCTCCCTGTGATAAGCTTTGCCGAAAATAATAACGGGAAAATTTTCTATTTTATGGGTTTGAATCAGGGTAAGCGCCTCAAAATACTCATCCATGGTACCGTAACCGCCCGGCATTACTACAAAGGCAAAAGAATATTTGACCAGCAATACTTTCCTGATAAAAAAATGCTTCATATAAACCCACTTATCAAGGTAACGATTGGGTTTCTGCTCCACCGGTAACTGAATATTACAAGCTACCGATTTACCGCCAACATCCTTAGCTCCACGATTGGCTGCTTCCATAAGTCCCGGCCCCCCTCCGGTCATTATGGTAAACCCAAGTTTGGCAAATTCGGCTGCGGCTTTTCTGGTAAGTTCATAATAGGGATGATCTTCGTTAAACCTGGCCGAACCGAAGACTGTAATACAAGGGCCGATAAAATGCAAAGCACGAAAGCCCTTTATAAACTCCCACATGGTTTCTAAAGTAAAACGCAACTCCTTGAACCTGGAGTGGGGGCCTTCCAGGAACACGATCTCTGATTTATTTATACCGTTAGCCATAACAGGTTGTTTTAATCAAATCTGTTGATTAAAACAGAATTTTGAAATGATCTTAGTCAATGACTTATTTGACAGATATCATATTAAAGCGGTTTTTTGCATCAAAAACTGAGGTGACATAAAATCATTTAAAGCTTCAAGATAATGGCAGCCGGCTTGATTTGAGCTTTTCATTTTTGTGGCTGTTTCATTCAAAATTTGCTGTATCCTTTGTTGCTCTTCAAAAACAATAGGGCTACCTGTACCATGGGCAAGCAATGATTGACTTATACAAATGGAGGTTAGTTTTCCTTTAATAGTATTTACCAATAAAAGGCTTTTACGAATTTCACACCACTCCATAAACTTGTCAATAAAGTATTCATTGATCTTTTGGGCGGCGCACACGTCCCCTTGTCTTTTTTGTAACGTTTTACTATTAATCAGCGATACCTTATCAATATTAACTAAATCAATATGAGGCAATTTTGCTGCTTCCGGGTCAACATTATAGGGCATGGACAAATCTATAACCAGTTTTTTACCCGGGCATTCAAGGTCTCCTTTTAAAATAATGGGATAAGGTGCTCCTGTAGCTACAATGATAATGTCAGAAGATCCTATCAGGCTATTCAACTCGTCAACAGCTGCGTAATCAGCATTCATTTCACCTGCAACCTCTCTTGCCTTATCTACAGAACGGTTAACTATTGTAATACTAACCTTCCCCAGGCATTCGGTTATGTTTTTACATGTAAGCCGTGCCATTTTTCCGGCGCCTACGAGCAATATTTTACTATCAATATTAAAAAGGCTATGTTTTTTTATGAGTTGAACAGTTGCGAAAGACACGGACGTAGATCCCTTACTCAGGCCGGTTTGATTTTTAACCTGCTTCGATGCCTGCAAAACGGTGTTATAAAGCTTCTCTAAAAAACTATCGATAAAGCCACGTTCTTTGGCAAATTTAACAGCTTGTTTTAACTGCCCTACAATTTCATAATCGCCCAGTATCTGTGAGTCTAAACCTGCCGCAACATTAAATAAATGCCTAACTGCATTCACGTTCTCTTTCACATAACAATAAGCGGCAAATTCATTCTTTTTGCCAACGGTAACACTACATAATAAATCAATAAGCTTGTTTGCATTGTCTGTTAACCCATAAATTTCGGTACGGTTACATGTTGACAGAACAAATATCGAATTGATTCCATAGTTATTTGCCCTTTTTAATAAAACTTCATATTGCCCGCTGCTTATTGCAAATTTACCCCTGTTATCGGCATCTGTTTTTTTGTAACTTATCCCAATGACATAAAAATTACGGATATCCGCCATGCTGTTAATTGTTTTCAAAATATTCGCTCAGTTAAAAGTGTACAGCAGGCAGGCCTTCAGGCAGCATTAGCAGGGGTATTTCAATATGATGTGAAAGCTTTTGAGTGTAACTAAAACCTAAAAGCTGTCCGAGTGGGCTTAGCCTCCGGTGTACCATAACCAGCATATCAATTACACCGTGTTCACAAAGCCAGTCGAGTCCATGCATTACATCTATACTTTTTATGTGCTTGTAATAGATTTTGGAATAATTGGTTTTACAGGTAACCTCTTTTAAAAATTCATCAACTTTTCGTTTATCATCACCTGTTTCAAATTTTTCGTCGGTAATATGGGCTATTAACAACTCGGCGTTGAAATAGTAAGCCAGGCTTGCTGCCGAATGGATCAGTTCGATATCTCCCCTACTCAAATCAGTAGCAAACGCTATTTTAAATATCGGACGAAAACGGGCCTCCGCCGGGATCAGCAGTACGGGGAATGTTGCTTTATTAATGATCTCCTGGGTATTACTCCCTAAAAAGAACCTGCTTACAGCTCCCTCTCCCGACATCCCCATTACAACCATTACACATTTTTGTTCTTCAAATGTGTTTCTTATCACATCGGTTACTTCACCGGTAGCGCTATGAGTGCCGATAAATTCGCGACCAGAGGCTATTTTCTCAAAAGGGACTTCATGTCGTAAAGTTACCGACAAGTGCTTCAGTTCCTGGTCCGCTTCTTCCTTCAAAGAGGCATAATCCTCCAGCGGCCAGGCAACCTGCGCCGCCATGGGGGCCTCCGACGGCACTTTAATAGCATGGCACAAGGTTACCCCGGCCCTTATATTTTTTGCAAGGTTTAAAGCGTAGCTTGCCGCATTGTGAGCAGGAGCTGAAAAATCGGTTGGTACTAAGATCGTTTTCATAACTTAACAACTATTAATAATATGATCATTTAGTTTTATTGTTAGGCTTAATATCATAAAGCATGTTTTCAATCGTGCTGTCCAAATTGTAAACATCATTGTATTTAACAATCTGGCCGTTTACAATAGCCGCTGTAATGTAGGTGATCCTGATTGGGATGGGCTTTTTTAACGAAAAAACCTTAACTTCACGGTTCATCAAAGCGCGGTGAACTGATTTTATATCATTTTTATCGCCGCCTGTTATCAGTAATTGCTTTGCAAGTTCCTCCCCCCGCTCAATCTTTATAGCTCCGTCGCTTGCAGCCCTTTCCCCTTTGCCGAATAAACTTTTATCTGATACTCCCTGTAGTTCAATACCTGCTTTATTGCCTGGCATAAAGTATATATATGCCCCTTTTCTTTCGTTAGGTGTAGCGGCTTTGAATGAAAAATCCCCGGAATTAAATTTATCCCGGCTCTCGTTTTTTATAACCCGAGGTCCTGCCGAAGTTGCAAAATCTGTAAGCATACTAACCATTAATGGAGTTGGTGTCGCACGTTTTCCCACAATAACTTTGAAGTTAAATGTTGTATCCGGCCGTACCAGTTTTAATGAATAAGTTGGAATGTTGACCTGGATATAAGTACTGTCATTAATTTCAGCCCATCGCAGCCTTTCCATATTGACGGCTATTTTCCTCACGTCGGCTTCAGGCGTTTCATAGCAATCGCCTTCATAAACCCCTTTTATCATGTGTAACTGATGCTGAAAAGTCTTATAATCTTCATTAGTTGGCTGCACTTTTACTATCGCGTCCATAAAGGCAGGTTGGTTGAGCGCATTAGCTAAAATATCGCTGCCATTGAAACCATTTACAGTTTCCCTATCAATTTTTGCAGGTGAATAATATGGGTTTAATTTGCCGAAATGCAGGTTATTCATGAAGGTAAGCATGGCATCTGTAAGCAGTATTTCAAACCGGGCTTTTTGGCTGTTGCTTATTTTTTCGGGCTGTTCAAGTATTTTATGAAGTAGTGGGTACAGTAAGTCTTTCGGGTGATAATCCTCGTGCCTTAAACCAAACTGTAATACACAATCAACCAATAGCATGGCGGCCCAGGTTTTATTCTGGTCTTTTTGCTCTAATGTCCAAATAGGTGCAAAATTACGCTTAAGATAAAAACGCTTTGTTGACAAAGGGAAATATAACACGCTATTTACCGCCCTGTCATTCAGTTGCGTGGCTATCTCCGCCTTTACCGAAGTATCGGTTCTTAAAATTGCTAAGCCCCTGGCCTGAACATTGGCAGCAGTAAGAATGCA
>Ga0163162_10005776_pt1 | contig 11971 bp, 9 predicted proteins | sample S55metaG_FD_115310 | JGI IMG/M metagenome (GOLD analysis project Ga0163162, IMG submission 115310) | Switchgrass rhizosphere microbial communities from Kellogg Biological Station, Michigan, USA - S5-5 metaG | ecosystem: Host-associated > Plants > Roots > Rhizosphere > Soil | place: USA: Michigan...
ACCTCAATTGACCAATGCAACTCAGTATGCTACCTTAAGGAACGAGTCGAAAACAAACGATGGTGCAGCAGCTCCTTTTGCAAACCCGTCATCATACGGCGTTGGTACTAACTGGCAAAATGAGATCTTTAATGGTAACGCCATTATCCAAAACCATAACCTGAGCATCAGCGGCGCTTCGGATAAAGCTAACTACTACACTTCATTTGGTTACCTTGATCAGCAGGGTGTTGTTATGCCTTCAATTTCGGGTTATAAGAAATTTAACTTTACCGTTAATACTTCATACAAACTTAAAAAATGGCTTACCGTGGGCGAAAACTTTACTTACGCCTATAGCAAGAACAAAGCTTTTGGTAATACCAACAGTGTATTTGGCGGTCCGTTAAGTTCTGCTTTGAACCTTGATCCTATTACCCCGGTTACCGTAAATAATGTTAGCGGCCAGCCAAATGCCAGCGATTATAACAATGCAAATATCGTTCGTAACGCGCAGGGCTTACCTTACGGCATCTCGGGCTATGTAGGTCAGGAAATCACCAACCCGCTTGCCTATGCGCAAACAATTACGGGTAACTATAATGATGCTACCAACCTGTTAGGTAGCGCTTTTGTTGAGGTTGAACCTATCCGCGGTTTAAAGATCCGTTCACAGATCAGCGCTAAGCAGGCTTACTACGGTTCTGACGCTTTTACGCCATTGTACTACCTTAACTCAAGTACCTCAAATACTACAACATCGCAGGTAACTGCCTATAACAGGAACCTTACCTGGAACTGGGATAACACAGCTACTTATACCCGTTCATTTGGTAAACACAACCTTACCGCTTTAGTAGGTACAAGTGCGCAAAAAACTACTTCATCTGGCTTGCAGGGAACATTTTTGGGCGAACCGGTAAGCTCACTGGATGATGCTTCTATCAACTTCGCTTTGCCTGCTGCCAATAGGATTGCAGCAAGTGCGCTTGGTTTAGATGCTGTACAGCCGCATACTTTGGCCTCTTATTTTGGCAGGGTAACTTATGATTACGATCAGAAATACCTTTTCTCAGGTATCATCCGTCGTGATGGCTCATCAAAATTTGGCAGCAACAATATTTATGGTGTATTCCCGGCCGGTCAAATCGGTTACGTAATGAGCCGTGAGGACTGGTTCCCTAAAAACTCATTTATTGATTTCTTCAAACTGCGCGCCTCATACGGCTCGGTAGGTAATGAAATGGCGCTTCAGCCGTTCAGGTATGCTGCTACAATCGGCAGCGGCCGCAACGCGGTATTTGGCGACCAGGTGTATATCGGCTACAGTCCTAACGCACCGGCAAACCCTAACCTGAAATGGGAAGAAACCCACACTACCGATATCGGTTTTGATGCAACCCTGTTAAATAACCTGAGTGTAACTGTTGATGTATACCGCAAGCTTACCAAAGGTATGTTACAGCAGGTATCACTGCCTTCATATGCAGGTTTCTCTGATCAGCCTTACGATAACGTAGGTGATATGGAGAATAAGGGTGTAGAGTTAAGCCTTAACTATAATAACAAGATTGGTGATTTTAACTATAACGTAGGTGGTAACATCTCTTATAACAAAAATACTGTATTGAGTTTAGGTAACCAGATAGATCATTTTACACTTGGTACTGTACAAAGTTCAACCTATGAAATTGGCCGTGTTACTCCGGGACAACCCCTGGGCGAATTTTACGGTTTCAAAGAGTTGGGCGTATTCCATTCACAGGCCGAAATTGATGCTTATACCAAAAATGGTCAGCTGATCCAGCCAAACGCTAAACCAGGTGATTTCAAATGGCAGGATACCGACGGTGATGGCAAAATAACCCAGGCCGACCGTCAGTTTTTAGGTAACCCGCTGCCAACTTTCACTTATGGTATTAACCTGAGTGCCAACTACAAAAACTTTGACTTCAAACTGTTTGGGCAAGGTGTTTGGGGCAACAAAATTTATCAGGCTTACCGCAGGTTAGATATCCCTGCTGCTAACTATCCAATTGAAGCGCTTAATGCATGGACAACTGCCAATAGCGGTAGCAACTATCCTCGTTTAAGTGATGCCGATCCGAACAACAACTTCAAAAACCCATCAAATTTCTATCTGCAAAATGGTGCCTATTTCCGCATCAAAACTTTGCAATTGGGTTACAGCTTACCGGCAGCATGGTTAAAAGCAGCCGATGTTAAAAGGGTTAGGGTATTCCTGAGCAGCAACAATTTGGTAACTATTACAGGTTACAAAGGATATGATCCTGAAATAAGCGGCGGCATTGATATGGGTATTTACCCTCAGGCACGCACATTTATGGCAGGTTTGGATATTACTTTATAACAGAAATCACAATTATCATGAAATCGAAATATTATCTATATACAGGGATCGTTTTATTGGGGATGGGTACGATAGTATCTTGTAAAAAGTCATTCCTTGAGCTTGATCCTAAAGGACAATTCTTAGAGTCAAACTATTACGCTAATCCCGATGAGGCGCTTACTGCTGTAGTAGCAGCATATGATCCGCTGGTTACTGAAACCGGTGGTATCGATAACACTTACTCTGATCCGCTTGGTGCACTCAACTCAGCGTCTGACGATTGTTATGCTGGTGGTGGCAGCTCGTCCGACGTACCACAATGGCAGGCTATCAACAACTACACACTTACACCGGCATTAGGTCCGCAAAACCAGTTTTGGGCAATCAACTTCCAGGGCGTTAACCGTACCGACGTATTGCTTTCGAAGTTGGCTAACGTACCAGGCTTAAGTGCAGATCTGTTAAAACGTTATACTGCCGAAGGTCAGTTTTTACGTGCGCATTATTATTTTGACCTGGTAAGGTTATTTAAAAATGTACCGTTGATATTAACCACGCTGAACATTACTAACGTATACGATCAGCCGCAGGCAACTCCTGAAGCTGTGTACACGCAGATCGAAACCGATCTTAAAGCTGCGATAGCCGGTTTGCCAACTACTGTTCCGGCAACTGAAGGCGGTCGTGTTACTCAGGGAGCTGCAAAAGCGCTGTTGGGCAAGGTTTATCTTTACGAAAAGAAATGGACCGATGCTGCAACTATGTTACAGGATGTTAATACTAATTATGGTTATAAACTATTGCCGAACTTTGGCGATATATTCAGCCCTAAAAATAAGTTTAACAGCGAATCGATATTTGAATTGGTTCACTCTGGTACACAAAGCTATACCTGGAGCAACTGGGATCAGTTTAAATCAAATATCTATACCCAGATGATCGGTCCGCGTAGCTATACCGGTCCGATATATTATGGTGGCGGTTATGGTTTTAACCCGGTTACAACTCAATTGGCTACCGCTTTAAAAGGCGATCCGCGTTATGGCTATACTGTTGTTAATATTGATAGCTTAACAAAAGCTACTAAAACAAGTTATTCGCCAAGCTATCAAAATACCGGTTACTTTATACAAAAGTATGCACCGGTGCTTGCCAATAAAGTAACAACAGGTACTACCGATCTGAACTGGCCTAACGATTACATTGAGATCCGTTTAGCCGATACCTACCTGATGGAAGCCGAAGCTGAATTGAACGGCGGCGGCGATCAAGGCCGTGCACAAACTTTGCTTGATGCGGTACGTTCACGTGTTGGTTTGGCTTCAAAACCGGCTACGCTTCAAAACATCTATGATGAAAGAAGACTTGAGCTGGCTACGGAAGGGCACCGTTGGTTTGACCTTGTACGCTGGGGCCAGGCACCAACCGTACTTGCGTTTAAAAACTTTAAGGCAGGTGTTAATGAGATATTGCCTATCCCGTTAAATGAAACGCTTAACGGTACCAAGCTTAAGCAAAATCCTGGTTATTAATTTAACCTGTATAACTAACTAATAAAAAGGCTGTCATGTTACATGGCAGCCTTTTTATCTTTATATAGAGGGGCATTGCATTGACCTCTTTGATTTTAGCGATAATATTATGCTTAAGCGCAGGACATTCTTTTTGGTTTTACTTTTATTGATACCCCTGAGCTTTTTATTGGTACAGTGCTTTAGTGATAAGCCGCAGGACCAGAGGGATGAGATCTTTGCCGGGTCGGCAAGTTGTGAAAAATGCCATAAGGATGTTTACGACAGTTATCTGCATACAGCGCATTATCTTTCATCAAGGCCAACATCTCCCGAAATTGTACACGGTAGTTTTAATCCTCATGATAATACTGTACAATATGCCGACGGTGCAGTTATAAAAATGGAGAAGCGCAACGGCGAACTTTACCAGGTGAGTTATACAAGGGGCAAAGAAAACATCGCCCATAAAATGGATATCACCTTTGGCGTAAGCAAAGCCCAAACCTATATGTACTGGCAGGATAAGCAACTGTTCGAATTACCGGTATCCTACTTTAGCGCGGTGCATGGCTGGGCAAACAGTCCGGGTTATGATGGTGGGAAACCGGATTTTAACAGGCCGATTTTACAAAGATGCTTTGAGTGCCATGCGTCGTTCATCAAGAAGGCTTCGCAGCAAAATGTAGATATGCAAAATCGTAAGATGGAGTTTGAGCCTGCGTCCATCATTTACGGCATTGATTGCGAACGCTGCCATGGGCCGGCAGCAAACCATGTAAACTATCATGAGGCTTATCCGGAGGAAAAGCAGGCAAAATACATCACCCGGTTTGCGTCGCTCAGCCGCGCTCAAAAAATGGATGCCTGTGGGGTTTGTCATTCAAGTAGTCATCAGGCTTTCCAGGTATCAACCTTTAAATTTAAGATGGGGGATACCCTGGCCCGGTTCAAGGAGCCCGATTATTTAAACATACAAACCAAAGCCGCCTCGCTTGATGTGCATGGAAACCAGAATGGATTGCTTACTGCCAGCAAATGTTATATGATGAGCAATATGGATTGCAGTACCTGCCATAATACGCATGTAAATAACGGAGGTAACCTTGCTCTGTATTCTAAAAAATGTGTGAGCTGCCATACCGAAGCCAATCATAACCTCTGCAAAGTAGCGCCGAAGCTGAGCGCAATGATGCAAAACAACTGCATCGACTGTCATATGCCGCTTAAGCCATCAAATACCATCGCTGTAAATGATACTGCTAATAGAAAATCATCGCCCTACATGGTGCGTACCCACCGTATTGCTATCTATCCAAATGAAACTAAAAAGATCCTGGCGTTTTTGCAGGCTGCCGGGAAGTAGCTTTTGGTTATCCAAATAAACAAAAGATACGTCATTGCGAGTAACCATCAGGGAAATCCTGAAAAAAAATGTGATGACGTGTTAAAAAAATAATATTGATAATCAATAACTTACAATCACGTCATTATAAGGTACGAAGCAATCGCATGCTATACAGGGTGGCTATGCTTACCTGCGATCGCTTCGTACCTTGCAATGACATGTTTTTTATTTTCCCGACACCGTGGTTTTGGGAAGTGACCACGATCACTTTTTTTAAGTGCCATGATCATGGTGCAGGTAAGCGGTACCGAGCATCTTTGTATCATTAAAAGATAACAATCATGGCAACTTTAAAAATAAATGCTCCTGAATGGACCGCTGCAAATACCAATACTGTTAATACTGCCAATACTAAAACCGGCAATAATATCTGGAATAAATTAATCGCTTTTGCCGATAGCCAGGCTCCTAACAAAACCATTTGGTTCATGTTTTCTCTTGTTTCACAAGGTGTTCTTTTTTTACCTATACCTGCTTTTCTGCTTTATTACTATAATGCTCCAATAGCTATACTGGCTGTTACACTGGTGTTATTCTTTAGCAACATCATAGCCGGCATGGGTGGTTTAGGTATCCGTAGCTTACTTGGATTGTTTGCATTCAGCGTGTTGGTACATATTACTATGTTGCTGGTATTCATACTATAAATATCGCTTATTTAACCCCTAATTTAATAATGTGCTGAAAGGCCGCCGGTTTCGCTCCCGGCGGCTTTGTTGTATCAGGGATAAAACAAAAAAGGGATTGCGCATCGCACAATCCCTTTTTTCATTTCTATTAAATGTAATTAAGCGTAAGTAACGCTTAAAGTAATTGGCACGCTCAGTGCTTTTGAAATAATGCAATTAGCTTTTGCACCTTCAGCAATTTGTTTAAACTGCTCTTCAGATACACCATCAATTGCTGAACCTTTAAGCTCCAGGTGGATGCCTGTAACCTCCAATGCCTGCATATCAAGGTCAAGGATAGCATCGGTGGTTAAATCGTTAGGGGTGAAGCCTGCCTGTGTTAAAGCAGCACCAACAGCCATAGTAAAGCAGCCTGCATGAGCGGCAGCTAATAACTCTTCCGGGTTGGTGCCAATACCATCGGCAAAGCGGGTTTTAAATGAATACTGGGTTTTGTTTAATACAGTGCTTTGGGTAGTGATCTCTCCCTGACCTGCCTGTAGTGTACCATTCCAATGGGCGTTTGCTGTACGTTTCATAGTGTGTTGTTTTTGTGTATTTAGTTCATAGTTTATGGTTCATAATTCATGGCTTAATTTGTGAGGCAATAGTTCCAGGGTTTGCTATGAACCATGAACTATTACCCGTAAATCAGTTAGTGCCATTTAGCGCGCTCGTACTGTACCGGCCATTTTATTTCCTCGCCAAGCTCGTGTGCTGCGCGTAAGGCAAAATGCGGATCACGGAGCATTTCTCTTGCGAAAAACACCAGATCGGCGCGTTCGTTTTTTATAATTTCGTTAGCCTGGTCGGCTTTGGTGATCAAGCCTACCGTACCTGTAAGTATACCGCTTTCTTTTTTAACTTTCTCAGCAAATTCAACTTGATAACCTGGTATTAACGGAATTTTAACATTTGGTATGTTGCCGCCGGTTGAGCAATCAATAAGGTCAACACCTTTGCTTTTTAAAATGTTGGCTAAGGCTACTGAATTATCGGCGGTCCAGCCGCCGTCTACCCATTCGGTAGCCGAAATGCGTACGAACAGTAAATTCTCTTCAGGCCAAACTTCTTTAACACTTTCAATTATCTCGAGCAGTAAGCGGATGCGGTTCTCAAAACTGCCGCCATATTCATCCGTACGCTGATTGCTGAACGGCGATAAGAATTGGTTGATCAGATAGCCGTGGGCACCGTGTAGTTCTATCACCTGAAACCCTGCAGCAACGGCCCTTACTGTAGCAGCTTTAAAATCTGCTTTCACTTTTTCAATTCCTGCTTTATCTAAAGCTATCGGTGGTTCTTCATTTTCAGAAAAAGGAACCGCACTGGCCGAAACGCTTTGCCATCCATTTGGTTGATTAGCAGGGATTTGCTTGCCGCCGTTCCAGGGCTCCTGGTGACTTGCCTTGCGACCAGCATGTGCCAGTTGTGTACCCGGAACAGCGCCTTGTGCCTTTATAAAATCGGTGATCTGTTTTAGTTTTTCAATGTGCTCGTCTTTGTATATACCCAAATCGGCAAAGGTAATGCGGCCTTCGGGTGATACTGCTGTAGCTTCGGTAATAATGAGCCCTACGCCACCTGTAGCAAAGCTGCCCAGATGTACCAGGTGCCAGTCGTTAGCGAAACCATCCTCACTCGAATATTCGCACATAGGCGATACTACGATGCGGTTTTTAAGTTCTATGTTTTTTATTTTAAGGGGAGAAAATAGTGTAGACATGTTGTTTGTTTTTACAAATATGCTCAAAACAAGCAGTGTGCGGGTACTGTTTTTGTAAAATAACAGGAACGATAATAAAATGATATTACGGTGAATTTGACGGCGGAAATTTGTCTGAAATCAGAATTTACAGAATTATGGAATTTTCAGAATAAGGTCATTCTTAAGTGCCAAATTTTGCGATATGCGGTAAAATATTACTTTTACCGCTATGTCTACTATAACAACACGCTCAGCAACTTTTAATGATATCCCCGAATTACAGGAACTTATAGCACTTTCTGTGCGCGGTTTGAGTTCCAATTATTATGATCAGCAGCAAATTGAAAGTGCCATCAAGTACATTTTTGGTGTGGATACACAGCTGGTTACGGATGGTACCTATTTCGTGGCCGAAATAGATGGCGTTACCGTTGGCTGCGGAGGCTGGAGCAAACGCAACACCCTTTATGGTGGCGATCAGCATAAAGAAACTGAAGATCCATTGCTCGACCCTAATCACGATGCCGCCAGGATCAGGGCATTTTTTGTTCATCCCGATTATGCCCGCCGGGGTATAGGAAGTTATATCATGAAGGTTTGTGAAACCGCAGCGCAGGATAACGGTTTTAAAAGCCTGCAATTAGGGGCAACATTACCAGGTGTGCCGCTTTATGAGTCTATGGGATATAAAGCAATGGAAAATATTGATCAGCCTATGCCCGATGGTGTGATATTGCCTTTGGTTAAGATGTTTAAGGTTTTATAGCTTAGGGATAGATCCAGGTTTAATATTAAACTGTCTGTTTCGGCGTTATAGCTAAAACCAAGCCCTCAATCATGCTCAAAAAAATACTGGTATCCATAATTTTATTGATAACTGCAATATCGGCATACGCCCAAACGGCCGAAGATACTTACAATAAATACCTCGATTTTAATTTAGCACGCTTACAGGGTGAACAGGATAAGGCGATGGACCTGTCCCGGCAGATCATGCAGGATACAGCTAAGTTAGCTGCCAAAGTGAAGATCAATTTTTTCAATTCATTGGCTAAGCTTTATGAAGATGATAATCAAAGCGTAAATGCAATACCCCTATACGAACGCGTCGTTACTGCCGAACCTGATTATTATGTAGCTCACCGGGCTTTGGGATATTTGTATCTTAAGAACTTCCCTGATGCCGATAAGGCTTTGAATAATCCATCCACAGACACCGAATATATTAAGGCTGTGAAGAAAGCTTTGCCCCAGCTGGAGAAAGCCCAGGCCTGTGACGCAGATGACAGTACGCTTACGCTGATCAAAACACTTTATAAAAATATAGGAGATGATGCCGGGTTAAGCAGGCTGGATAAACGTTTGAAAGTTTTGAAAGCGAAGTGTGAGGATATTTTGAGTGATTAGTATAAAAGGTGATTAGTATAAAATATGTCATTGCGAGGAGCCTGCCGGGATAGTGGTTTGGGGGCGACGTGGCAATCGCATGCTATACAGGGCGACTATGCTTCCGTGCGATTGCCACGCTGCGCTCGCAATGACATGGTTGATCAATTATTCACCTCCTACTTCTGCCTAAAGCTATCACCAATAAACGCCAATGCATCGGTAATGCCGGTTCGCCAGTAAGTCCATGTATGTGCGCCGTCGCGGATGCGAAATTCATGGGGCACTTTCTTTTCTGTGAACGCTATATGCAGCAGACTGTTCCCTTTGCTCAGGGCGTCATCGTCACCGCAGTCTATCCAGTAACGCACGTCATTTAAATCATCCGTTGTTTTACTTTGAACCAAACCCAGTATGGAGTTAGCCTGCCAGGTTGCATTAAGTCGTTCCTTCCCTTTAAGCTCGGGGCCGAATACTTTGCTATAAACTTCTTTCCAGCGTTCGTCGGTCACGGCCATAAAATCATCATCGCTGCGTACCGCCGCACTCAAGGCTGCCGCCGCTGAAAACATTTTGGGGTGTTTAAGGCTGTATACCAATGTACCAAATCCACCCATGGAAAGGCCTGCTACACCGCGATATTCTTTAGTGCCTTTTATGCGGTATTCTCTTTCGATAGCTGGTATAAACTCCTGGAAAAAGAAATCTTCATAGTTTAACTTGCCGTTAAAGGCATTGATATAAAAGCTTGTTCCCCCATCGGGCATAACAATGATCATAGGGGGGATGGTGCCATCGGCAATGGCTTTATCTGCATAGCGGTTAATTTCACCAAATTGCAGCCAGCCGGTATGGTCATCACCATAACCATGCAGCAGGTACACTACGGGATAGGTACGGTTTGAGGTTTCATAATCGGCAGGCAGGTAAACCGCGTATTTTACGTTATGATTTAAGATATCGCTTTTTACGTATTGCTCTTCAATTACCTTACCGGTAGTTTGCGCAAACGTATTTACAGAAACTAACAATAAGCAAACCAGCAAAATTCTTTTTATAATACTCATATTCTAATTTATTCAATCAATTATCATTTGCATATCTGCACACCTTAAATCTGCACATTTACTACTTCTGCCTGAAACTGTCGCCAATAAATTGCAGGGCATTGGTAATACCAGTGCGCCAGTAAGTCCAGGTGTGAGCACCGTCACGTACGCGGAACTCATGCGGTACATTTTTTTCGGTAAGGGCGATGTGCAGGAGGCAGTTGCCTTTACTCAGAAAATCGTCGTCACCGCAATCTATCCAGTACCTTACAGATTTAAGTTCGTCGGTAGTTTTGCTTTGTACCAGGTTTAAAACCGAATTGCTTTGCCATGCACTGTTCACCCTGTCTTTGCCTTTTAAACCACGTCCATAAAGCTGCGCGAATATTTTGTCATAAGTATCATCAGGAGTACTAATAAGCTGATCGTCGGGAAATACAGCAGCGCTTAAAGCCGCGCCGGCCGCAAACAGATCAGGGTGTTTAAGCGTATAGATCATCGTTCCATAACCACCCATTGAAAGCCCTGCTATACCGCGGTACTTTTTTTCGGCTTTAACGCGACATACTTTTTCTATATGCGGTATAAATTCTTTGAAGAAAAAATCCTCATATTTCTCCTTGCCATCGTAAGAATTGATGTACCAGCTCGAATCGGCATTGGGCATTACAATGATCATCGGCGGGATGGTGCCATCGGCTATGGCTTTATCAGCATAGCGGTTAACTTCACCAAATTGCAGCCAGCCGGTATGGTTATCAGTATAGCCATGGAGCAGGTAAACCACAGGGTAGGTGCGGTTGGCGGTTTCATAATCAGGCGGGAGGTAAACGGCATAGTTTACATTGCGCTTTAAAATTTTGCTTTTTATACTTTGTTCTTCAAGTACCTTGCCTTGCTGCGCAAACAAGCTGATGCTGCTGATCAGCAGCAGAAATAAAAAAGCGGGTTTTATTATTCTCATAGTGCAGATTTTTAGGTTTTAAAAATTAAGCGCTTTGCCCTGTTGAGGGTATACCAGGTTTAACTGTAATTTATTGGCTGCCTTTAACTGTACTTTAATTTTGCTGATGCTGGTAACGGGCGGCTTTAAATGTGTTACTACAATATTCAAACCTTTAACAGCATTGGCACCGGTAAGCGCGGCAAGCTTGTCCATCTCGGTCATCAGCCATTTCGGTGTAAGGTGACCAAACAGCGTTTTGTCCGGTTGCTCATTAGGGAAGGATACCTCTATTAAAATGGCTTTCAGTTTTTTGCTTTTTACCAATGGGGCAACGGCCTGCCACAAGTTTTGCATATTGCCGCTTTTCTCAATTTCGTCGGGCCCCGTATCGCCTAAATAAAGCAAATAGTTGTCATTACTGTTCACCAAAAAAGCAGTGCTTGTTAAATTGGAATGACTGAGTGGAAAAGCCTGAACCTTAAGTTCTGTATTTTCGATAACGGTTTCAGCGCCGGGTTCCAATACTTTATAATGATACTTTTTGAGAGCCGGTGTTTCGCCCTGATCAGCAAAGTTAGCCCAGCTTTTCCATGTAAAATAATGGGTTTTTATGGTTTCGATGCAATCATTAAGTGCGTAGATGTTTTTGGTACTATCTTCCGGCGAGTTAATGATAAGCCCTGCAATATGGTCAAGGTGCGAGTGGGAAATGAAATAGCCTTTGATATACTGCCTGAGCACAGTGCTTGCAGGTACGTTAAAGCTTTTATTGGCCACCGCCTTATCAATACCGTAATGCAGCGTACCCGCATCAAGGCAAATATAGTTGTTGCTCCCGGCGGGGGCAAGCATATAGGCCGATAGGTTACTTTCATCAATGCCGCCCAATACACCTAAAGGCACCAGTCTGAAAGCTGTGCCCTTTGAAGTTTGCGCTAATACAATTACGGGAAACAGGAAAAT
>Ga0163162_10005777_pt1 | contig 11970 bp, 4 predicted proteins | sample S55metaG_FD_115310 | JGI IMG/M metagenome (GOLD analysis project Ga0163162, IMG submission 115310) | Switchgrass rhizosphere microbial communities from Kellogg Biological Station, Michigan, USA - S5-5 metaG | ecosystem: Host-associated > Plants > Roots > Rhizosphere > Soil | place: USA: Michigan...
CCGCATTAAGCATGGTACTATCCTTGATAAAATCGGAGTTCAGTAATAAACAAAGTCCTGCGCCGGTATCAAAATAAAAACGTGTATCTACCTCATGATTGTCACGCAAAATACCACCCTGAACAGGGAGACTCACAATGGATGGTTTCAGCAGATAGCCACCCCGGGGATATTTAATGTATCCTTTGGAATAGACATACATCTGGCTGCTGTCGTAATCAATTTTTACAATGTACCGGGAAAAAAAACTGTATCCGATGATGCCATCGATACGATCCCCATAGACACTGCTTAAAATATCATAGTCACTTACGTGAAAATTGAGACTGTCAATGCGCAGGTTGCCGAGCATCAGCGATCTGTTATTGACATATCTCAGCTGACGGATGCCTCCAATTCCCATGATCAGTTTATCTGTCAGAACGGGAACGATATTAAGTCGGATACAAGTGGTGGAATCGAGCGAAATACCACCGCTTCCGGTGTCCATGATAAAATTCAATGTATCGGGAAATCCGACCAGCTGAGCCCGGATTACAACTACGCCACCGGTAAAAGTTGAAAAAGGAACCTGGGCAATCAGCCTCGCTGCATTGGCTGAATTTTTTTGGGCATTTACTCCGCTGAAAATGGTCAGTGTCAGGATAAAACCAAATAGGATTTTACGCATAAGAACATTCGAACAAACTATATTCGTTTTGTTGGCAGTATTCATGATTCAAAAGCGCTCGTTAGTTTGGTGTGGATCACAGAGAGATCCTGCCTGATAAATCTACTGATTTTTAAGCAGCTTTCTGCCCCTTTCATATAAATATTGAATTGAAAATCTGCTGTCCTAAATTTGCCGTATAATTAATTTGCAAAGATGGATCTGGCGAAATTGTATGAGAAAGCCCTGCAATTAGATTTTCTCTCGGTAGAAGAAGGTGTTACAATTTTTAATGAAGCACCGCTCGCGGAACTGATGTTTGTAGCCGACCAGCTCCGGCAAAAACAGGTTCCGCATGGAAAAGTTACCTGGCAGATAGATCGAAATGTGAATACCACCAATGTTTGCATAGCCAATTGTAAGTTTTGCAATTTTTATCGCGTTCCCGGTCATCCGGATGCCTATATAACGGACATCAATACCTACATAAAGAAAATAGAAGAAACATTCCGCTGGGGCGGGGATCAGTTATTACTGCAGGGAGGTCACCATCCTAAACTGGGATTGAGTTTTTATACTGATTTATTCCGTGAACTCAAGGCGCGTTATCCCCAGTTGAAATTGCACACACTCGGACCTCCGGAGATTGCGCATATCTGCAAACTTGAAAAAAAATCACACCGTGAAGTCATAACTGCCCTGCGGGAAGCGGGTATGGATTCGCTTCCGGGAGCAGGGGCCGAAATCCTGATTGACCGGGTCCGCCGGTTGGTTAGTAAGGGAAAATGCGGCGCCCAGGAATGGCTCGATATCATGCGCGAAGCGCATCAGCAGTATATTACCACTTCAGCTACAATGATGTTCGGACATGTAGAGACTATTGAGGAAAGATTCGAACACCTCGCCAGGATAAGGGAGGTGCAGTCTATGAAACCCAAAAATGCCAAGGGATTCCTCGCTTTTATTCCCTGGACTTTCCAGGATGCGGATACCCTCCTGGCCAGGATCCGGGGCGTGCATAACCTGACTACACCGGAAGAATATATACGGATGATCGCCATGAGCCGGATTATGCTTCCAAACATAAAAAATATACAAGCCTCCTGGCTTACTGTAGGTAAAGAGACAGCTCAGATCTGCCTCCGGGCGGGCGCCAATGATTTCGGAAGTATTATGCTGGAAGAAAATGTGGTGAGTGCCGCAGGTGCACCCCACCGGTTTACCAGTAAAACCATCCAGGCCGCTATTAAAGAGGCCGGCTTTGTCCCCCAGCTGAGAAACCAGCAATATGAATTCCGGGAAATCCCCGTTTTTATGGAAGAACAGGTGATAGATTATTGACACTGAAGCCGCCAACCCTGACTAAGTATTTTTTTATCAACTTTCCATAAGTTAAAATCGCGATTTCTGCGTTAAAAGGGTAATCCTTTACCATGCAGAGCCCCTTCCGGAAGTTAGTACGCATTTCCATCGTTTTATTTGCCACCGTATTGTTATGCAATTTCTTTGCATATTATCTGGTTAATAAAAAGTCAGTTGAGAATGAAGAACTTATAACGGCCAGATCCCTATCGGGCAGGCAGCAGACGCTTAGCCAGGTGATTGCAAAGCAGGCAGCCATCATTGCCGGCGGGCTTTATAGTCAGCAGGAAACCGATCGTATGAGGGACAGCCTAACAGTTACTCTGGCTTCCTTTAAAATACAGCAGGAACAATTACTGAAAAGAGTAGCGCAGTCCAAAACACCACTGCCCGCCCATGTTTTTAAAATACGTATTCTCTTCTCCTACATAAACCCATACTATAATAGTATCCTGCGCATCGGCCAGGATATTGTACAGGAGGACCCTGTTGTTTTTAATATCAACAGGCGCCTCTATCTGCAGCGGCTGATGGAAAGTGAAAATAAATTTTTGCCGCTCATGCGGGATATCACCAGCCAGTTCACCATCATACTGAATGAAAAAAATGAGGAATCATCTGCCATAGAATTCGGAAAATTTTTATCTCTTATAATAGCCATTATATGCCTTATAATCCTGGTGCTGGAACCCGCATTTAAAAAAGGGGAAACAAATTTCAGGGACCTGCAAAAAGCCCAGAATGAATTGCAGGTAGAGAAAAAATTGCTGGATTCCCTTCTTCAATCCCAGACAAACTACCTGATCCGCATTGACCGGAAGGGAAATTTCAGTTACGCCAATCAGGCTTTTCTGAAAGCGTTTGGTTATGAGGATGAAGATGTGCTGAATAAATTTTTTGTCGGGACTATTTTCCCGAGGGACCTGGTCCGTTGCCGGGAAGTTGCTAATGAATGCTGGAACAACCCGGGCAAAATTGTGAAGTTGCTGATCCGTAAGCCATTTAAAAATTCAAAGGAATATGTTTGGACAGACTGGGAACTCCTGGCATTAAGCGATGAAAGCGGACAGATAAAAGAAATACAGGGCATCGGACTAAACGTGACTGATAAAGTTCACGCACAGGAGGTCAAGGAAGAAGCTATCCGGACTCTTTCCTATGCAATGACCTATGCGCGTATGGGATCCTGGAAAGTGGATTTTGAAACCCAGGAGATTATCCTTGGAAATGAATTCAAGGAGCTGCTGGTGATGGAAGAAACCAATTCAGGTAAATTGTTACTGAATGAATTTCTCGAGCAGTTTGTCGTTCCGGAAGATTTTGACAGGGCAAAGGATGAATTTTCTGAAATATTCCTGAACCGCGATAATCTGGGTTATGAAAGTTCATTTTCCTTTCGCGTGATAACCTGCCATGGCTGGATGCGTTATTTATTTTTGAAGGGAAAGGTGGTAGATATAAACGGATGTTTTGGCATCGCACAGGATATTACATCCCAGAAAGAATCTGAGAATGCCCTGGTAAACAGCGAACAGAAATTCCGTCTCCTGGCAGAGAATTCTGAGGACATAATCAGTGTGCATGCTGCTGACGGAACTATCTGGTATCTCTCTCCATCGCTGACCTATGTACTGGGTTATGAAGTGGAAGAAGTAATCGGCACAGCGATCCTTGACTATGTTCACCCGGACGACCGCCATAAATTTTTCAAACCGGAAAAAGGAGTTGAACTATATAACCAGGAGTCGTTGATTATCCGTTACCGCGTTCGCAAAAAAGATAATTCCTATCTGTGGCTGGAAACAATTATCAAGCCCATTGTGGATCATAATGAAGTGATCAAGCTGGTTTGTACCTCACGGAATATTACCGGGCAGCGCATCGCTCAGGAAAAATTGAAAAAGAAGGATCAGCTGCTTTATGCTGTATCCCAGGCAACCCATTTATTACTGAGCAATACAGACCTTAATCAGGCCATCGCTTCAGGTATTAAAATACTTGGCACTAAAACAGTGGTAAACCGGGTATATGTTTTCAAAAATAAATACGAAGAGGAAACGGGCAAGTGGTTTACCTCCATCATTCATGAATGGAACTCCGGTGACCAGGAATCCCGTATTGACAATCCCCGCATGTCAAACCTCAGCTTCGAAACTATTGAGCCAATCATCAAACCGATGATGGACCGGCTTCCGTTTGTAAGTTACCGGTGGAAGGAAACGGATGAACGACTCATAGGTATTTTCGAAAGACATAAAGTAGAAGCCACTTTATCCATTCCGATTTTTGTAAATGATTTTTTCTGGGGATTTGTCGGTTTTGATGAATTTACCAAAGACAAGGAATGGACAGAAGGAGAATTTTCGATATTACAGTCCTTTGCCTCTTCCCTTAGTGCTGCCATACAGCGTAAGAAAATTGAGGACGAACTCATTCAGGCAAAAGTGCTTGCTGAAACAGCAAACCGCACCAAAAGCGAGTTTCTGGCCAACATGAGCCATGAACTCCGCACGCCGATGAACGGAATCATCGGATTTACTGACCTGGTCCTCACGACGGAATTGCAAAAGACTCAACGCGACTACCTGAAAAATGTAAAAAAATCAGCTTACGGTTTGCTGGAGATCATTAACGATATTCTTGACTTCTCCCGCATCGAAGCCGGTAAGCTTGATATTGATAATACGCTGTTCAAGCTCGACGAACTGGTAGAAGAAACCATCGACATCCTTACACTGAAAGCATTTGAGAAAAAGCTGGAAATGCTCTACCGGGTAGACCATGATATTCCTTCCCAGTTGCTGGGTGATCCTGTCCGGATACGGCAGATCATTGTAAATCTGCTGGGAAACGCAATTAAGTTTACTAAGGAAGGTGAAATCTATGTATCGATCCGAAAGCTTGGAGATGCATATCAGCACGAGGGGAAAAAATACCTGAATTTTATTATACAGGTAAAAGACACCGGAATAGGAATTCCAAAAGACAAATTGCAAAAGATCTTTGAAAGTTTTACGCAGGCAGACAATTCCACGACAAGAAAATATGGTGGTACGGGGCTTGGGCTGGCGATATCAAAAAGCCTGGCTGAACTCATGCACGGAACCCTTACGGTGGAAAGCGAGGCAGGCAAAGGAAGTTCGTTTACGCTCAGCCTGCCGCTTGAAGTGGCCAATGACCAGCCGGAAATGCAATTGCAGCCGAAACCCCTGCTAAAAAAAGTGCTTGTGGTGGACGACAATGTTACCAATCTGCATCTCATGGAAGAAACACTCGGTTATTTCCAGATTTACTGCGAAACCTCGGAAAACGGAGCCGATGCGTTGTTAAAAATTGAGTCTGCAAATTCATCGGGACAGCCATTTGATCTGATTATCACCGACCATCACATGCCCGGTATGGATGGGATAAGCCTGGTAAAGAAAATTAAACAGTTGACCCCCGCGGTCACCCAGCCATTTATACTCATGCTTTCTTCACTCGAAAAAAATCTTTACCAGCATGACGCAGATAAAACAGGGATTAATAAATTTATTTCGAAACCTGTAAAACTGCATGAGCTTAATAGTACACTGCTCACCTTATTTGAAAAAAATATGCAGAATGATTCACTGCATCCTTCTTTTGAAAGCATCGAGAAAATTACCCAGGCTGCGAGTATTATGGTGGTGGACGATGATCCGATCAATATGATGCTGATTTCTGAAGTGTTAAAGAGAATGGGATTTGATATTATCCAGATGCAGAATGGCCGAGAAGTAATAGAGGCACTTCCTCACTATGATCCGGTACTGATATTTATGGATGTCAATATGCCTGAGCTCGATGGCTATTCGACTACGCGGATAATACGCAAAATGCAGACAGGGCAGTCAAGAATTCCTATCATTGCGCTTACGGCCGATGCGATGAAGGGTGATAAGGAGCGATGCCTGGATGCGGGCATGAACAATTATATTTCCAAGCCTTTTAAACTCGAGGAGATAGAGGCGGTACTGAGGGAATATGTTTTACTGGTGTAATGACGTTTTATTGAATAGCGGCGGTTACCCCGTTTAATTTTTTCTCACCTTCGTACACATTCAGTTTAACCTTCCAGATATTCGATTCCTTTTCAAGGCTGAGATCGACCTTCAGGTTTCTCATTTCAGCGGTCAGAGGAAGTAATTCGAAACTGATCGAATTGACAGTGTGGAGCTCTGTCGGTGTGCGGTACTGGGCATTGAGGATAAAGGGTTTTTGCCCTTCTATTTTTATAATAGTATTTTCAATCTGGTCATATATTTCTTTAAACTTCACCCGGGCCTGCATAAAATTCGGCGAATTGAAAGTTGTACAGTTCCAGTTGTAGACTTCATTATTGGCAACATTGTATTTCCAAATGCTGCAATAACTGGCGCCCGGTACAGAGATGGTAGATTTATATTCTGCTACCTGAGCATGCTGGGAAATTATTTCACCCTTTATATTATGAAAACGGTTGGGATAGTCGCGGATTACTTTCTCCAGCGCCACATTGGTTTTGTTTGAAAAAACATCATCCTGCGAGAGGACCCAGGCAGCATTCAGCAGGAAAGCAATGGTTATGAGTATGCTTTTCATAGCAATGGATTTGGGAACTAAATTAATACAAAAAAAAGGTTGGCGCAATAGGGAAAATACGGCACTTTTTGACCGTTTTTTGCCGCCATTACTGTCCATTAGCTGAACAGGTATTCGACATCCTCGCGGGAAAGGCTCTTTACAAATCCATCATCATCGGCGATAAGGTCTTTTGCCAGGAGTCGCTTACGATCCTGCAGCTGAAGTATCTTATCCTCAATACTGTCCTTACAAATCATGCGGTAGGCGAAAATATTCTTGGTTTGACCGATACGGTGGGTCCGGTCGATGGCTTGTTGTTCAACAGCCGGGTTCCACCAGGGATCGACAATATATACATAGTCGGCCGCGGTCAGATTCAACCCTACACCCCCTGCTTTAAGCGAAATCAGGAAAACCCGGCAGCTGTCATTATCCTGGAATTCCCGGATCGCCTTTTCCCGGTCTGTAGCCGTGGTGCTACCATCAAAATAGGCATACGGAATTTCCAGTTCGATCAGTTTTTCCCTGATCAGCGCCAGCATACCCAGGAACTGGGAGAAAACAAGTGCTTTATGATTACCAATGTTTTCTGATATTTCACGGGCCAGTTCGTCGAGTTTGATGGAATGATTCGGATATTTTTCTGTTTCATTCAGGATGGCCGGGGAGTCACAGATCTGCCGCAATTTCATCAGGCCCTGTAATATGGTGAGCTGGGATTTTTGGATACCCTGTGATTCTATGGTGCCGAGAATCTTATCCCTGTAATCATTTCTGTACGCGTCGTAAACTTTGCGCTGTTCTTCTTCCATTTCACAAAACAGGATGGTTTCTGTTTTTTCGGGCAGGTCGCGGGCCACCTGTTCTTTGGTTCTGCGAAGGATGAAGGGATACAATAATTTCCGCAAATGGTCTTTGCGGTCAGGTTCACCGAATTTATCGATCGGAATAGCAAATTCCTGTCTGAAAAATTCAATACTGCCCAACATGCCCGGATTCAGAAAGTTCATTTGCGCAAAAATGTCGAAGGTATTATTCTGAAGCGGAGTACCGCTCATGCATAACCGGTGTTTGGCGCGGAGAAGGCAGGCTGCCTTCGTCACTTTGCTGGCCGGATTTTTAATTGCCTGTGATTCATCCAGTACCACATAATCCAGCGGCATATCCATAAGCAACTTGATATCGCTGCGCAGGGTGCCGTACGTAGTGATAATGACATCGAAATTATTCAGGGCTTCCTTATTTCTCAGTCGTTCTCCGCCGTGGTGGATACGGTAGGTCAGACTCGGTGCAAATTTTTTGATTTCATTTTCCCAGTTAAAGATCAGTGTGGTTGGACAAACAACAAGCGCTCGCAGGTGACCGTAGTGTTCTTTATAATGGTGGAGGAAGGATAATGCCTGTATGGTTTTACCGAGACCCATGTCATCTGCCAGGATGCCTCCCCAGTTTACTTCATGCAGGTAATTTAACCAGTGAAAGCCATGTACCTGGTAAGGTCGCAGAATCTGCGCCAGATGCGATGGCGGATCGATCTCCTTGATTTTTTTAAACTCCTTGAGCTGTTCGTATTTCTTTTCCAGGTGAATGATCAGTTCTTCCTCATTCCTGTTTTCATAGAGTTCGTCTATTACGCTGAGATGATAACGCGAAAGACGGAGCTCATTACTTTTTCCTTCGCCTACCCGGAATAAAAGCGCATAGCGCTTTACCCATTCGTCTGGCAGTACACCAAGTGTGCCATCATTCAGGGGAACAAACTGCTGTTTATTGGCGAGTGCTTTCTTTACATCTGCAATGGTAACTTTCTGGTCGCCGAAAATAATATCCACACGCGCATCAAACCAGTCGGTGCTGCTGCTGATATGAATTTTCGTTTGTGGACGGGACGTATTAAAACGGAAATTTTTTAATGCCTCGAAGCCCTGCACGGTTACTTTCATTTCCTGCATGGCATCCATAAAAAGGAAGAACCAATTGTTTTTTAAAACGTCATTTCCGCGTAAAGCAAGTCCGGAGGATCCCTGCGGTTGTATAAACTGTGAATGCAGGGATTGAAGCTGCGTGATGAAGGCTGTTTCTTTTTCTTTATTTCGCTGGATAAGCAAAACCTTATCTCCGTCCGGCACCACAAGCTGGTCTTTTCCAATGGATGTGGTCTCAAATCCTTTATAGGAAAATACAGGCTGGAATAATAAATAATCACCCTTTTCCTGGAGGAGGATTTTTCTTTCCGGATCTCCGCTTTTTACTTCCCGGATGAGTTCGCTCTCAAAGTCTACATGATATTCTTTCTGAAGAGGAATTACAAAGTTGCGCAGTTGTTCGGGCCATTCACCTTTGGGAATGTTCATCCGGCCTTCGTTGAATTTTGAAATCACGGCGATATCCTCCGGCTTATCCCAGAGATAAAGGCAATTATTCAAAAATAAAATAACCTGGCTGTTGCATTTATTTTGCGTGAGGTCAATCGACTGACCGGTAATGCGTGTGTATGCCCGGATCTCAATATTATTTTTATTGCTGGAAACTTTAAAGGAAGGACTAACAGGATCCGGGGAAAGATTTACCGTTTGAAGATTGGCAGTCTTAAACGGTTTGTGTCCGTTCAAAAAAAAGATGAATGGATTTTCACTTAATTCACTAAATAATTTGCGGTAGCGTGGATGAAGGTATTCTATGATCAGCGCCTTGGTATCGTCGGGCAGTTCCTCCCCTTCGGTATGAATGATATTTTCCCACATGCCGCTGAAGGGAGAGTTGCGGTTCAGGTACTTATTTACCTCCGTTTCCTGCGTTTTGCGAAGGGAAAGAACCAGCTGGCGGTCGGGTTCATTAAATTTCTCTGTGTTTACAAATTTCGCCAGTTCCAGTTTTTCCACTTTACCGACATAGGCGGTCTGTTGTTCATTACTTTCACCACTGATCGCATCCAGCAGAAAGCCGGGATAGGAATCGTGATTGAAATTAAATACCACGCCAAGACGCTGAACAGAACCTGATTTTTGCTCGGGCTCCATGACTTCCTCCACAACTTCATTATCGACTTCAGGTTTCGGCCTGGACAATGCCGCAGGATTCACCCGTTTAATGGAAATATCCAGCACCCGGAGAAAAGGTTTCCCGTCTTTATAAGAGAATTCAAATTTTCCCTTGAGGTCGTCAGACAAAGAATATCCGTATGCTTCCAGTAATTTATTTTTCTCCTTATCCCAATTGCGAATCGAGTCAAAATAATAAGAACCGTGAGCCTGCAATAACTGTAGGAACAAAATCACTTTAGGTAAACACAGCGGATGATCCGTGTCCGGATAAGTTGAACTGGTGTCGAAATTTCTTTCTTCGTTTTTCCGGATCAGTACGGGATATTTTATTCCATCCAGTTCCACGCTGGCTTTAACTGTTTCGTCAGCCGCGTGTAAAATGCTTGCCTTTTTGGATTGTAAAAATTTTCCTGCTTCTTCATATACTTCCCTTGAACAAAGCAGGCGTACAGTCTTCAGGTCGATCGACTTCATCTTAATAACGGTATGCGACTGATCATACCGGATTTCCTCGGCTTTCAGCATATTCCTGTCGAGCAGTTCCTGCAATTGAATCAGGGCTGCTGCCTCGTGCCTGCAGATATCGCCCAGGTTATATGGACAACTGCAACGAACCGACAGCGTTTTTGCATCGCGAAATTTCTGTACAAAAACTTTATAATAGGTGGAATAACTATCGTCTTTGATACGAAAAGTAACTGTTTCAAACAGCTCGTCGTATTCAATGAGTTCAACGTATCCTATCGCATGGATTTTTTTTCCCCGGCGGATAACTTCATCGGTTCCGTTCGTGTAAACGTATTTAATAAGGTGCGGTAGGGCCATTCAGCTGTTCTGTTTTCGTATAACCTAAAACCGTTATGTCCGTTCGGAAAAGGCTAATCTGCAAAAGTAAAGGAAAATTATTATGACTAGAAAGGTTAACCGTCGTTTTCCGGAATTTCTGCGTTTTTTTCAGTAATCGCTTAAATAAACCGTGTTTTCAACCGGGCGGGATTCGGTTTCCATTAGGAATGAACGGGTTGACCAGCAATCAAAATACCGGCGGCCGGTTGCCTGTTCGGGTATCAATCTGATCATTCCGGGCAAAGCGGGCAGTTCCATCATTTTGATCTTTACCCGCCGGATAGGAATCCATAACCTGCCGCAAACAAATTTCCAACCTGCCGGACAAAATTTTAATAAACTAACTGTAATTTCAGGCCGGCGTCCAGGCCGGGAGAATCCATTTTGGAATGGCGTTTGACTATATTATTTATACCCGGTCCTTCGTAAACAGATCTTCATGACACGAGGCATTTTAATTTTCCTGATTTTCAGCCATGTATTCTTTTTATCCGCCTTTTCTCAAAAACTTCGTAAAGCTGACAAAGCTATCATTGCCGAACTGCAAACAGATATCACCTATTTAGCAAACGAAAAACTGGAGGGCAGGAGATCGGGTACGCCGGGAGAAGGCCTGGCTTCAGGTTATATCATCGACGGTCTCTCTAAAGCCGGACTCAAACCCCTTGGAGATAGTGGAACCTGGCTTCAGCGTTTTGAGATTTACGATGGACGGGACATCAGCCATACCCGGTTCACCATTAATAATTCGGTATTGAACCTGACTTCTGAATATTTTCCACTTCCATTCAGCGCGGCCGGAAAGCTGGAAGGTTCTTCAGCCGTAGCACTGCAGGAAAGCGGCTCTCCCTGGTTTTATGATTTGAAAGAAATCACCGATGCGGCTCAGGCAAATCCGCATTTTGATTTGATGAAAGTGCTGCGTGAAAAAACCAGATTGTTTGCGGGCAAGGGTGCCAGTGCGGTGATTTTTTATAACAGTTCAAAAGCAGAAGACGGTCTTGTGTTTGACCCGGCGGAAGGTATCAAACCGGAAAAAATTCCGGCACTCTATATTACCAGGGCCGGAAGGAAAAAATATCTGAAAGATATTTCCCAATCCCTCGATGTGGAAATAGACGTGGAAATGGAAGAGAAAAAACGATGGGGTCACAATGTAATCGGATGGTTGGATAACAGCGCTCCTAATACTGTTGTGATCGGAGCTCATTATGATCATCTGGGATTTGGGGAAGACAGTAATACACTTTACCATGGACCCGATAAAGTGATTTATCCGGGCGCCGACGATAATGCAAGTGGTACGGCAGCCCTCCTGGCAATCGCCAGGCTGCTGAAGAAAACGAAAAACCTGAAATCAAATTATTTAATAGTTGCTTTCTCCGGCGAAGAATCCGGCCTTATCGGATCGAAATATTTTATCGACCACGCACCCGTACCGCCCACTAATATTAGTTATATGGTGAATATGGATATGATCGGAAG
>Ga0163162_10005780_pt1 | contig 11970 bp, 9 predicted proteins | sample S55metaG_FD_115310 | JGI IMG/M metagenome (GOLD analysis project Ga0163162, IMG submission 115310) | Switchgrass rhizosphere microbial communities from Kellogg Biological Station, Michigan, USA - S5-5 metaG | ecosystem: Host-associated > Plants > Roots > Rhizosphere > Soil | place: USA: Michigan...
GGACGGCTCGCCGGCAGAGTCACCGATCATGTCAGTGGAGCGCCGCTGGCGAAGATCACCGCTGTCGCATACAACCCGGATGGCACGATGCGATCGTTCGCGACGTCGGACCCGACCGGCGCGTACTCGATCGTTGCGCCGCCAGGCGATTTTCGTATCGGTGTTTTTGATCCTGCACTGATCTACCTGCCACAGTTCTATCCAAATCAAACGACGTTCGATCTCGCGATCCCGCAACACGCCATCGCGCAGCAGTCGATTGGCGGACTCGATTTCGCGCTGCGCAAAGGCGCGCGCGTAAGCACACACGTTGCGTCGCGGACTTCCAATGCACCACTTCCGGCGATCACCGTTGGGGCTTACGATCTCGGTGGCCGCCTGCTGGCTTCTGCGATCACGGACGCATCGGGCGACGCGACGCTCCTCATCGAGCCGGCCACCGTCAAGCTGCTCGCATTCGATACGAGTTTGCAATTCGCGACGGGCTACTACCTCGATGCACGAACGTTCGACGCGACCCAGCCGTTGACGCTCAGCGAAGGGCAATCTCTCGACGCAACGTTCGTCCTCGCGGATGCGGGACGAATCAGCGGCGTTGTGTTGGATGCGACCGGCACTGTCCAGCTCACAGGCATGGAGGTGATCGTGTATGACGCCAGTCTGCAGACCATTGCGAATGCAATGAGCGACACCGGCGGCGCCTTCCGCATCGCCCTGCCAACAGGTACATACATCGTGGCCGCGACCGACCCGAAGCACCGCTACGGAACCGTGTTCTATTCGAGCGCGACGACTGCAACTGGCGCGCTGATGATCAATGTCAGCGCTGGTCAGGATGTCGGGCCACTTGCGATGCGCCTCAGCCTCGCGCCTACAACGCCGCGCCGACGGGCTGCGATGCACTAGGTTCTCGCATGCTAGAATCGGCGGTCGCGCCATATCTAGCGGAAAACGCAATGGTTTATAGCATCAGGCGGGCGTAGCTCAGTTGGTAGAGTAGGAGCTTCCCAAGCTCTTGGTCGCGGGTTCGAATCCCGTCGCCCGCTCCATGGAAACCGTCCCCCCGCCCTTCACCCGAGTAACGCGTGAAAAATTGAGGTGTATACTTATTCCCTCAAATCACGCTACGACTCGGTGCCTTGGACAATCACGTCCCTCCCACCGCGCCCGATTCCCTGCTGTTCCAAAGAAAGGGCCACGTGAAAACCATTCTGGGCACCTCGAACAGCCTTCCGGCCTGGATCCTCATCGCTTTCGCAATCATCGCTGATTGCCACATCGCGATCGCCCAGTGTCCGACGGCCACTCCTCCGAGCTCCAATCCCCCCAGCTCGATCGTGCGATTGCAAATCCTGTCGATCAAACCGAACTCTGACCTGGAAGGGGACGACGACAACGTCCCGTTCTATGACAACCATGCCGACATCTACGGCAAGATCACGATTGCCGGCGAAGCCTTCGACCTTCCCCAGGTCGAAGACAGCGATTTCCCGCATTGGGACAACGTTTTTCAGAAGTCGGTTACATCCAGTCCTGTACCGATCACGATCTCGATTTTCGAGGCCGATTCGGGCCTGACCGGCGACGACGACGTCGTGGATGTCAATCCGAGCCCGGCCAGTACATCGCTCGAATTGGAATTCGACCTGTGCGCCCTCACACTGCGGCTCGGTTCCAGTTTGGCTCCGACGTTTGATGTCGTGACCATCAATGCCGGCACCGGCGCCAACCAGGCGACGATCCGCCTGAAAGTGGACCTGGAGGATGGGCGACCAGTGACGCACGACGACCTTGCAGTCGTCGAAGTGGACCTCGTTCAGGTCCTTTTTCGATCGCCAAAACTGATCTCGGGCAAACCGACTCTCGTAATGGCGCGGATCGCGAACAATTATTCGACCAGCATCACCACGAACGTGCGCGTTTCACTCAGCGGCGGTGGGTTCAACAGGAATGACATTTTCCCAATGACCCTCGGCGCCGGCGAAGTCAGGAAAGAATATTTCTACGCAAACGATCCGGTGCGATTTCCATCGAGCGCCGCGCCCTATGGAGTCATAGTGACGGTCCGGCTCGATGATCCGAATGTTCAGACCCTGCCCATGAACGATTGTCGGCGCGGGAACGACGGCAACAATAATCGGATTGTCTGGAAGACCGTGCACACGCCGCGAAGCTACGCTTTGATGTGGACCAAAGTCGGCACCCTGCTCGATGGGTTCAACTTCGCGACCAATGGGCAGTTGAAATCGAACATGGACCTCGGCGGCGCGTACATTCATGGGGTCTATCCCCTGGCCAGACCGCACAATTACAAGGCGCCTATTGGCGTGCTGCCCCCGTTGACGGCATCGATCGACTATTTGGCGACGGTGTTGAGTGTCTTCGGAATTCCGGCGGACGACGTTTTGCCGTTCGCACTGGTCTTCGAGCTCAATAGCATCGCAAATCTTTCCAGCTGCGATCGGTTAATGGGAGTCCTGCCGAACAAGGATTGGTTCAGGCGTTTCTCCGGTCACTCTCTTGCCTCGGTAACGGGTTTGTCTCTCGGCGAATTCGCGCCAAAGGCGGTGATCTTCCTGCCCCAGGACACGGCTGGCTCCGACATCGGGCCGTTCATGACCCTGCCGGCGCACGAATTGGGTCATACGTTCGGATTGAGCACTGACCCCGCAATCAAGACAAGCTGGGTTTGCGATGTCGACTGGCCCGTGCTGGGCGCTTCCGGCTGCGGGATGGAGGGTGGCTTCGACGAATACAACAATACGAAGGCTCCGGACGGCAATCCAACGAACGGCTATTGGATTGCACAAGGTGGCGAGCCTGCCGTAATCGCGGGGCTGCTCAACAAGGAACAATGCGCCTCGAACTGCTTCATGGCCGGCGCTGGAGTCAACGCGCATCTCAATTGGGTGAGCACCAATCGGAAGTGGATTGACGCGGCCGACTACGACCGGCTCGTCGAGAAATTGCAGACCGCGCCCGATCCGGAAGTCATTTATGTCTCCGGGATGATTTCATGGGACGACAAACTCCATTTAGGCTCCATTCAACACAAAGGCTACGGCATCCCGGACCGCGATGACGCTTACGGTGCCTACGCCGTGCGATTCCTGGACACGAAGGGCAAACTGTTGAAAGAGGTCGGGATCCCAGTTTATTGGAACTCGCCGGATATCAATGATCGCCCGCGGCCGGTCACTTTTTTCGCACTCAATCTGATTTACCCGGAAAATGCTCGCAGGATTCAAATCGTCAATCGAATGTCAGCCCGAACTCTTGGGAGCGTCACGATCAGCGTGCACAAACCGTCGATCAGACTGAAAGACCTCGCCAAGACCAAGATCGTCCGAGGCGGCGACGTCCGATTGCAGTGGAGCGCAAGCGATCCGGATGGCGACAAGTTGCTTTACTTCATGCTCGCGCGTTCCGCGCAAGATGATCATTGGTTTCCTGTCGGATACTGGCAGCGAGCGAAAAGTGCGAAGATTTCGGCCGAACCCTTGGAAGAGGGGTCTTACTGGGTCAAAGTGGCGGCGAGCGATGGCGTTCACGTCAGCGAATCCAACGAAGTACGGTTTGAAGTAACGCGATAAGCCGACGAGCTTCCAACCTTTCCCCGTCCCGCACGTCTGTACCGGCATGCACCCGATCGCGAGACTCTCGCTCTCCCTGCTCCTCCTCTGTCTCCTTTCCGCCAACGTCATCGCCTCGCCGAAGTTCGCAACCGACGCCGAAATTCGCGACATCGATCGCTTCGTCGCGCAGACGCTTCAAACACTGCCGGAGATCCCTAGCATCGGCATCGCCGTCGTACGCGATGGGAAGACCTTCGCCCGCGCGTACGGCTACGCCGACATCGCGCGCAAAGTTCACGCGGACGCGCAGACCGGTTACTACACAGGCTCGAACACGAAGGCGTACACCGCGGTCGTCTGCACGATGCTCGCGAAAGACGGCGTCATCGATCTCGACGCGCCGGTCACGAAGTACCTTTCGGAACTGAAGTGGCCTGCGCCGATCGATCCGGCGAAGATGACTTTGCGGCGGTTTCTCTCGCACACCTCGGGCATAGAGAACAACGGCGTCGTTTTTCGCACGGCGTTCACGGGCGAGCATTCGCCGAAAGAGCTCATTCGCATTCTCGGCATGAGCACGCAAGCCAAAGAAGGCTTTCGCTACGACAACCTCGGCTACGTCGTCGCGAGTCTCGTCATCGAACGCGTCACGGGCAAGAAGTGGCAGGACGTGCTCGATCAGAAACTCTTCGAGCCCCTCGGTATGCATCGCACGACCGCGTACATGTCCGAAGCGCGGCGCCATCCGATCGCATCTCCGTACGACATCAACGGATCGGGCGAGATGGCGTTTCTCGAATTCGGGTGGAAGATCGACGCGACGATGCACGCCGCGGGCGGAATCGTCACGACGCCGGCCGATCTTGCGAAGTGGATGGAAGCGAACCTCACGCAAGGTCGGATCCCAACGTCAGCGTTCGCGGAGACGCAAAAGCAACAGACGCCCGCAACGCGCAAAAGCTTTCTATTCGACGGCGTCGGCTACGGATTCGGCTGGTATCAATCCGACTGGCACGGCGAGAAATTGATCTATCACGGCGGCGGATACGAAGGATGGCGCTCGGTCTTCTCGTTCCTGCCCGAGAAAAAGATCGCAGTCGGCGCGATGACGAATGCCGGACTGTCTCACTCGCCGCTCGAGCTGGTATCGGCGTACATCTACGACCGGCTCATGACCGTTCCCGACGTCGAGAAGACTTACGCAGAGAAGCTCGCGCAACTTCGCGCGCGATTCGACACCGTCAAGAAAAATCAGATCGCGGATACCGCGAAACGCGCGGGGCGCGCGTCGATGCTGCAGCATCCGTTGCGCGCCTACGCCGGACAGTACGACAGCCCGACGCTCGGCACGCTCACGATCGAACAGCGCGGCGACAAGCTGATCGCATCGGTCGGACACTTGCGCGGCGAGCTGCAGCCGTTCACCGACGCGGAGAGTGCGCGTGTCGAACTGATCCCCGGCACCGGCGAAGTCTTACAATTCGTCTTCTCGGCGGCACCGGAGCCCGACGCGTTGAAGTGGAGCGATGAAGTGTTGCCGCGACGAAAGTAAATGCTCGCCATCCTGATCTTCCTCGCAAGCATGGTGATTCCTGACACCATCGCGTCCGCTCTGCCGAACGCGAAGCCGGTTTGGGTTTCCGCGGAAGTCGCGTTCAATGACAAAGGCGATCTTCGCAAGGACCTTTTCAATGACCAGGACATTCAGTCGTTGGCGTTCTTGCGAGCGCAGAAGAAATCAGATGGCTGCGCTGTGTACATCGGCGGATCCTGTATGGAGATTCGCCACGCGATCGATGCGACGTCACTCGTGCAAGCAGATGTTGTCGGCGCGCGCCAGGGGTTTTACGCGGGCCTACCGGGAACGCTGTTCGCGATTCGCGTCGTTGACCGGACGTTCTACGTATTCGTCAACACCGCACGCATCGAAACACCAAAGGGAATGATCTGCGCGGAAACGAAAAACACTCCGTCGATTGGCGACCGCATCGAGCTCTACGCGATTTTCGATGCGCCGGACGCAGCGAGGTCAATCATTCCCGTCATTCCCGGGCGAACGATGTTCGTTCTACCCGCTCACTGAATCCGCGACACGTCCGAGAACAGCTTCACGAACGCGCCGTGCGGCGAATCGAAAAACGCCGTACCGCGGAACGTGATCGGCTCGTCGGGCGCGAGACGTCCGCCTGTCGAATTGCCGGTGGCATTCAACTCGAGCGCGATCGTTTGCGCGGGCGCGACGTCGCGGTCGTAGTTGTTCGTGACCTTCACGGAGAATGCGCCGTTCGCGGCGCTGTGAATCTCGATCTTGCGCAACTTCAGGTTCTCGTTCGTCGGGTTCATGACTTCGACGTGGAAACGAATCGCGACCGGGCCGGCGTAGCGGATGTCGCTGGTGATGTTCGTGTCCGCGATGCGGACTTCGACGGGCGAGTCGGCGCTGCTGCTCGCACACGCTGCGAGAAAAAGCACTGCGACCAACGCCGCCAAACGTTTCACGTCACGATCGCCGGCTGACCCGTCACCTGTTCGAGCTCCGGCTCCTCCGCCTTCCACTCATCGCCGCGGAACGCGCCTTCCCATCGCGCGATCACGACCGTCGCGAGGCAATTGCCGATCACGTTTACGGCGGTGCGGGCCATGTCCATCAACTCGTCGACGCCGAGGATGATGATCACGCCTTCGACGGGGAGATGGAACGATGCGAGTGTGCCGAGGAGAATCACGAGCGATGCGCGCGGAACGCCGGCGACGCCTTTCGACGTCAGCATCAGCGTCAGCAGCATCACGATCTGTTCGCCGAACGTCAGATGAACGCCGGCCGCTTGCGCGACGAAGATTGACGCGAGCGACAGATAGAGCGTCGTGCCGTCGAGGTTGAAGCTGTAGCCGGTGGGCAGAACGAATCCGACGATGCGGCGCGGAACGCCGAGGCGTTCCATGTTCTCCATCGCCTTCGGCAGCGCGGATTCCGACGACGTCGTCGCGAACGCGATCGTGGCCGGCTCTTTCACGGCATTGAAGAAATCGCGCATCGGCACGCGCGCGATGAGCGCGACCGGCAGCAGCACGCAGATGAGGAACACGATCAGCGCGCCGTACAACGTGCCGACGAGCATGCCGAGGTTTTTCAGAACGCCGAGGCCGGAGTGGCCGACGGTGTACGCCATTGCGGCGCCGACGCCGACCGGCGCGAACTTCATCACGAATTCGGTGAAGCGGAACATCACGTCCGCGAGCGATTCACACCAGGTGATCATCGGCCGCGCGCGCTCGCCGATGCTCGTCACCGCGAGCGCGAACAGCACGGAGAAGATGACGATCTGCAGCACGTCGCCTTCCGCCATCGCCTTGATGATTGACGTCGGCGCGAGATGCTGCACGATGTCGCCGAACGTCTGCGGCTTTGCCGGCGGATCGGGCGCGGTCAGGCCTTTGCTCACGGCATCCGCGGCCTGGGCTGCTTTCGCTGATGCCGTCGCCGTGTCGCCGCGTTGCGCGGCTGCATTCGCGTCGGCGGCAAGAACTTTCGCGCGATCGGCCAGCGTCGCTTTGTCGTCTGGACGATGCGCGCCGGCGAGCGAAACGCCGACACCGGGCTGCGTCAGGTTGACGGCGCCGAGTCCGATGAAGAGCGCGAACGTCGTCACGATCTCGAAGTAGACGAGCGACTTGATGCCGATGCGCCCGACCTGACGGATGTCGCCGGTGCCGGCGATGCCGATCACGAGCGTCGCGAAAATCAGCGGCGCGATGATCGACTTGATCAGATTGAGAAAAACCGTCGACAGCGGACGCACGGCGATGCCCCACGCCGGCATGAAGTAGCCGAGGAGAATGCCGAGGATCAGACCGATGAAGATCTTCGTCGTCAGCGAAATTTTCATGTGCGCCGCAGTATACGGCGGTGCATCCCCTCGGCGGCCACGAGCAGCGCGATCGATGCAGCGAAGTAACCGGCGACGACGGCGCTCGGAGGCACGCGCTGGAATGCCGCGAAGTTGAGCGACGGCGTTGCGCCTTTGTCGCTCACCGAGACGTACCAGAGCGTGAGGTACACGACGATGAATGTCTTCGGATTGCCGCTGATCACGCCGAGCGAAGTCGCAGCTGCGCAGACGAAGAAGACCGCGACGATACGCGCCGGCGAGGGCGCCGGCGCCCCACGGAGCAACGGGATGGCCATCACGAAGAGTGCGACGATCAGCGACGAGGTGAACTTCCACATCACGAACTGCGACTTCAGCTTCGGCGCGGAGTAGACGAATCCGAGCGTACCGGCGCGGCGCTCGCGCGTGGCGATGTCAGCGACGAAGATGCCGAGCGCGCAGAACGCGGGGACGGAGACGTCACTGCCCGCGAGCGCGGCGATCGCGAAGGCGATTGCGGTCACGGCGATGATCGGCGTCGACGCGATCGTCAGCGCCGCGTCGCTCGCCGCGCCACCGCGCATCGCCAGCGCCGTGAACGGACGCACGAACGGTTTCGTCATCCGGTTGAGCATCCCGATCCAGCTGCGCTTTCCTTTCTCGCCGCCGATGCGCACGCGCGCCGGATCGAAGCGATGGAAGAAGAGCAGCGCGATTCCGAGGAGCGGCAGCGGTGCGAGCGTCGACGCGAGCCGCATCAGGAACCATTCGCGATTCAGCCACAGACCTTGCACGACGACCGGCGCCTGCTTCACGTCGAAGCTCGTCTGACCGATCGACATGTTCTTCGTGTGCCAGACGTTCTTCGTGAATTCGAAGAGATATCCGAAACCATTGAAGTCGAAATACAGGAGCCACCGCGAGCCGCCGTGCTCGAGCGAGTTCACGACGACGCCGAGCGCCGCGGCCCAGAAGAAGAAGTAGACGACGTCGCCGAATCGTCCGGAAAGCCACGGAATCGACTCGAACAGAATCGCGAGCACGGAGACGAAGACAATCGTCGACGGAATCAGAATCGCGTACTGCGACGCGAACACCAGCGGCTGCAGCGGCGCCTCGGCGCGAATGATCAACATCACCATCGCCGCGAGCATGAAACCGGTCATGAACGTGGTGAGGAAGACGACGTTGCCGAGGAATTTGCCGAGGAGGTATTCGTGCGTGCGCATCTCGGTGGATGCGGCGACGAAACCGCAGCGCGTCATCACGTCGCGGCGCACGGCATTGGAGATGACGTAGAAGCCGAAGAGACCGACGAAGATCGAGGCGAGCATCGCCGTCGCCATTCCGATCGATCCGGAGTTGTACAGCGCGCGATGACCGCCGATCGAGATGAGCGTGCGGCCGGTCTTCGGATCGGGAACCCACAACAGCGCGCTCGCGCTGAGGAGAAGAAAAATCACCAGCGTCGAAAAACGACGAAAGCGAACGAGCACGTCCGCGCGCACGATCGCGGCAATGCGTTGAATCATGCCGCGTAGCTCATCGTGTAAAGGAACGCGTCTTCGAGCGACGGCTCCGCGATCGATGCTTCACTGGACGGCCGGTCGCGGCTCACGATGCGAACGTGCACGCCGTCGGACTTGCGCAGCGCCGTCGACACTTTCGCGGTGCGGCGCAGTTCGTCGTATCGATCCGACGACACGATCATTTCCCACACGTTTCCTTCGGCGCCGCGCAGCAAGTCTTCCGGCGCGGCAAGCGACACGAGACGGCCTTCGCGCATGATCGCGATGTGCGTTGCGATCGACTCGATGTCGGAGACGATGTGCGTCGAGAGAATCACCAGCTTGCCCGCGCCGAGGTCGGAGAGAACGTTGCGGAATCGCACGCGCTCTTCGGGATCGAGTCCCGCGGTCGGCTCGTCGACGATCACGAGCTCGGGATCGTTGATCAGCGCCTGCGCGATGCCGAGGCGCTGCTTCATGCCGCCGGAGAATCCGCCGATGGCGCGATTGGAGACGCTGTGCAGATTCACGAGCTCGAGCATTTCCTGGACGCGCGCGCGGCTGCGGACGCCTTTGAGCGACGCGAAGTAGCTGAGGAACTCGATCGCGGTGAGGTTGTCGTAGACGCCGAAGTCCTGCGGCAGGTAGCCGAGCTTGCGGCGGAGGGCGTCGGGATCGCGCGCGAGGTCGGCGCCCCGGAACGTGATGCTGCCGCTCGTCGGCTTCGTGATCGTCGCGATCATCTGCATGAGCGTCGTCTTGCCCGCGCCGTTCGGACCGAGCAGGCCAAGGACACCGCCGTTGATGTCGAGGGAGAGATCGCGGACGCCGTAGTTCCCGCCGCGAAAACGCTTGGTGACCGATTCCAACTTCAACATGGGCGGGTATACGGCCGAACGCGGATGTGGTTGCTAAGATGCACCGATGCGCCGCGCTCTTGTCGCCCTTCTGATTGCAGTTCCTCTGGCCGCACAGTCGCGCATCACGCCGAAGACACCGCCGTCCGACGCCGGCACCGCCGCGTCGGCGTCGAAAGGCGCGCCGGCGACGTTCGCGGCGAAGTGCACGACGTGCGTCGACAACATCGAAGGCAAGGTCGTCGTCAACGCGGACGGTGTCGACTTCTGCTGCACCGCGTTCGAGCACGAAGGCTCGCGCGTCACGGCGAAGTGTCCGTACTCGTTCCACCTCTCGCTCGCCGACGTGCGCCAGCAATATCTCGAGACGCCGGACGACGGCCCGCGCGTGTGGCACGTCGTCAATGCGGAGAACGAGCATTTCGCATTTTCGAGCCGCGAGAGCTCGGCGGTCGACGGCGTGTATGAATGGGTGAAGAAGCAGCCGGCGAAGATTCTCAGCTCACCACTTCTCGCGAAGCATCAGGACGACCTGGCAAAAATGACGCACGCACCGAAGATCGAGCGCGCGACTCCTTGCAAGTGAGACGAAGTGCTGAGTGGAAAGTCCTGAGTGCTGAGTGTCGCTGCGCGAACACGATGATCAACGCGAACGCGAAGCGTCACTCAGCACTCAGGACTCATCACTCAGCACTGATTTAGCGTTTCTTGATCGCCAGCTTCGCGCTAACAGGATCCGTGAACACGCGCGCGGGCATTGCGGCGGCGGCGCGGCGGCCTTTGTGGACCGGTAGCTTCGTGTAGACCTGCGTCGACAGGATCGAGGCGTGGCCGAGGATTTCCTGGACTTCGCGGATGTCGGCGCCGGACGAGACGAGCATCGCGGCCATCGTGTGGCGCAGCGCATGCGGCGTGATGTGGCGCTTGATGTCGGCGATGCGCACGTGCTTCTTGAAGATGTTCTCGATCGAGTAACTCGTGAGGCGCGTTCCGGAGCGGCCGACGAAGAGCGCGCTCGACTCCGTGCTGCGGTCGCCGCGCAACTCGAGATACGTCATCAGTCCGTCGATCACTTCCTGCGACAGCGGAACGATGCGTCCTCGCGTGCCGCGTCCGGTGATCTGGATCTCGCGCTTTTCGAGCTCGACGTCGGTGAGGTTCAGGGCGACGAGCTCGCCGATGCGAATGCCCGTCGAGAAAAGCAATTCGAGGATGACGTTGTCGCGAATGGCGCAGAAATAGCGATTGCGTCCGCCGGCGGAGTGGTCGCGCATCGACGACATCTCGGTGATCTGCTGCTTCGGCGCCGCGAGCAGCGAACGGATCTCGCGCGCGGAGAGCACGGTCGGAACGCGGCTCTCGATCGGACGCTTGATCTTCAGCCGGCGCGCCGGCGACTCGTTCACGATTCCCCGCTCTTCGAGGAAGCGGAAGAACACTTTGAGCGCGGCGACTTTGCGGCGGATCGACGTATCGCGATACGGACCGTCGCCGAGCTTCACGAGATACGTCTCGAGATCTTCCGGCGTGATCTCCGCGGTCTGTCCGTGATTCATCTGCACGTGAAACTGCGTGAGATCGGATTGGTAGGCACGCAGCGTCCGGTCAGAGAGATTCCTCACGCTCTGACCGTGCTCGAGGAACTCGACGATTGCCTGCTGCACGTCCATTTTCGAATCCGTTTACCGATTTTTTTGGGGATTGATGACCCGATCGAAGTCTACGTGGGACCCCCTGAAAGTCAAGAATTATTTGGTTGATGCCTATATCGATCGATATGCTGTAACCGCATGTCACAATGGACCTTGCGTGCGTGGGCAACGGTTATTCGTCCGTCCGATTGACAGCGGTGACGCGGAAGACGTCCGCCGCTTTTTTGCGGCAAATGAAAAGGACCGCGACGCGCCGACGCTCGGCCTGATCGGGAAGCTGGTCGGTAACCTCGTGGCCGTGTTGGAGATGGAGCTCACGAGCGACGCGATCCGCATCGACGACGTCTTCGTGGCGCGCGATCTGCGACGCAAGCGGATCGGCCGTTTCATGGTCGACGAAGCGGCGAAGCTGGCGAAGAAAATGGACCGCGATCGCCTGGTCGTCGCAGCGCCGGCGGACGCGCGCGGCTTCTTTCAGAGAATCGGATTCGAGGATGGGGAGTTTCAGA
>Ga0163162_10005787_pt1 | contig 11965 bp, 10 predicted proteins | sample S55metaG_FD_115310 | JGI IMG/M metagenome (GOLD analysis project Ga0163162, IMG submission 115310) | Switchgrass rhizosphere microbial communities from Kellogg Biological Station, Michigan, USA - S5-5 metaG | ecosystem: Host-associated > Plants > Roots > Rhizosphere > Soil | place: USA...
GACTTTCCATATCAATATTTTTAGTGTTACCAGGTATGGCGCTGGCAGATGATTGAATTGATAACCTGCCTAATGAGGTATTAACTTTTGCGATTAAATTAAAATGACTAGATGCCGTTAAGATGTTTTGTCGCAAATCATTAAACGAGCTAGGGCTAAGTTCTTTATTCTGACCTGATTGATAATAGTCAGCCGCTGCAGTCGGATTGATATTGTTAACGGAAAGCATAAAATCAATGCCGGTAATGGAGGGAAAATTATCATATTGCATTTGGATATTATTAATCGAGGCAGAAAGCGCGGCATCATATAAATTGGCTGAATTTAAACCTTTTTGTGATTTCAATTGAATGAAATTAAGTTTAAGAAAATTACTATTCTTCCATTGCATAGAAAGAGCTGGTATGAAGATTTCGCTGTCCAAATTCCATAATCCAATCATTTCACGTTTAGCTTGTTGGTTATATATGATGGACTGAATAGAGACATCAGGTATTTTTTCATTACTTTTATCGCCAGTTAGGGCGAGGGTATCGATACGACTATAGATTGACAAGGCTTCCATTTCGCCATTTTTTGTTTTGAAACTCGTCACCACTTCTGCATGGTTAGGTTGAATTACGCCAAGGTTAGGAATGGTTAAAGACGATAAGTTGTAATTTTGTTTTCTGACGTTAGTAAAAGAAACAATCGTTTCTCCTACTAAAATCGGTTGCGAGCTTAATTCGTTGCCTAATAATTTTGCTTGTAGTTCTGGCGTCAAAAATGCTTTATGCGTGATGGCAGCAAATCCAAAATTCACTTTGTGTGTAGTGGGGTTATAAGCAATAGGCCCATGATAAATCGTATCGTCTAGCAAAATACCGGTAACAAAATAAATTTTTGCTTGCGGACTAATAGGATTTAAGTGAATGATTGCGTGCGAGCGCAGCCAACTTAACTGATATTCCTGAACTTCAATTTTAAAATTCTTGCTGAGGCTAGAATTATTATTCAGTGAATTGATATAACTTAAATATTGGGTTTTATAAACGTAGCCATCAACGTAGGGAAGAGCAGCAAGAATCAAACCAAGAAAAACTATCCATAACAACGCGCGCATAAACTTATCCTTGTTTATAAAGCATTATTTCATCATACCTAAACCTGTAGCCTGGATGTACTGCTTTTTAGTTGATCTGGCTGGCATAAAATAATTCTTTAAAATTCATAAAGTTACAAACACTACCGCGTCATGGTGAGGAGCGTCTTTTGCGAGAGAGCAATCTAAAGGGTCTCTAGCCAGACGACTTTATAGTAAAGCAAACATTAATAGTCTCTTAATAATCCTTAGGTATGATCGCGATCGATTCAAAATAAAAAATATCTAATAAGGACACAAGACATGTTTCTCGCGGAGTTAAAAAATTATCTAGCTATTTATCAGCTACAGGGAATACAGGAAGAATTTTTAAATCGGAAATCTCCTCCAACACCTATGCAAGTTATCGAATACTTATATACTTGTTATGAACTGGAAGGGTTTGTAAATTCTTGCCATGAACTAAACCAATTAAATGATGAAAAAATCTCACAATTGAATTTATTTCTGCAAAAACGAGCGCAACGAATAAAAGATTCAAAAAGTGATTATGCGTACGATCCAAAAAATCCTGCTAACCAAATGTGTTATCAAATTGCAAAAAGTTTACAATCATCGCAAACGCAAGCCGTTCAGCTTTTACTGACGCAATCAGCCGATGCTAAGACGGTCAAAAATGTTAGGATGGCGCTGGATGGAATTGATTTAACTCCGCGCACTAGAACCAGGCAAGATGATGTTGAAAAACCAAAACCATATTTTCCCATTGATATAGAAGATGATGTTTTCACGAAAATTGCTGCTGATGAAAGTTCTCATCATTTATTTTTAAAAGTAAACTTGTTTTCAACGCTAGCTGATTTGAGTGAAGTAAAAAATAAAATTCTTTTAATCCATTTGCTATTAAATCTGGGCGATGAAGGCGTAGCGTATTTGCGCGAACAAATTACCAATGTAAGTTCATTGCAGTCAACACTTACTTATTTAAATGAAGAGCAGCGTATAAAATTTATTACCTCTACTGGTATTCTAAATAAATTAATGGCTGCTAGAAAGCAGCGCCATAAAGCCATGAGCGCTGATGAGTTTTTGCAGGTTATCAGTTTATTTCATGATAAACATGCAGTGTTAAATCTTATTTCTCCTCAATGTCTGCATTTGTATAGCGAGGTGGATCATGTGGCTGAATATCTGGGAGATGATTTATATTTTGACCGGTCAGATTTGGAATATGAAGATTCTAGTGAAGATGAACAAGAAAAAGCGGCTGAAACAGCCATGGCTGTTGTCGTGGAAGTTAGAAAGAATCCTCTGATTGATTTGACAGAAGAATCACCGGAACCACCCTCAAAAAAACAACGAGTAGGCGATTTTTTTGAAAATAAAGCATTGCCTTCGTTTGCGAGCGCAACTCCAACTTTATTCCATCATAAAAAAATTGAAAGAGAAACGTCTAGCCATAAATACAGTTTCACCGAAAGTTATAAAACAGCTACTACTTGCAGAGACAAATTAAGGCCGCTAGAGGCTTTCTATTACATTATGAAGGCTTATGATTCGCTTGCTCGTCCTGAAATTGATGAGGGGCAACGAAGAGAATGCATTCAGCAGTTAAAAGGAATTTCACAAGCAATCTTAACTATTTTATTTGATAAAGATAAATGGGCTGATTGTTACCGCTACTATTCTAAAGAAGTGCCAGCTAAACAGTTGAGTGAGTGGGCAGAAGTCGCACAAAGGATGGTAGGTAAATTATTAGGCAATGTAATCACGTCTGCACAGCGAGCTGAATTCCAGTTTGTAGTGGATAAACTGCAATCTTATAGTCCGTATTATCCTACTATTTAATAACGTGGTTAAAATAAACTTTTGATGAAACTAATTGCCGCCAATTAGTTTCATCATTTAACACCAGCATTACGTAAAACAGACTCGCAAATACCTAATGCTTGCCATTCACATGGCGCACAAATTTCGTTAAATTGTTCTAGCGTTAGTTTTTCTTTAATGACTTGTTTTGCCTCGCCCCAACTAATTGACACAAGATTATTTAAATTTAACGCTTCACTGTGACTTGCATCCAATTGTTGGATTTTTTCTTCTTCTCTGCATGCCTGACCTCTCTTGTGAGGACAGGGTGCGCAAATATCATCGGTTTGGTTGGTGATAGCGATTTGTTGACTATCACCGGTGGGCGCGTTTAACACATCAACGATGGCGTCAAAATTTTTGATAAAACTATCTGAATAGCCGTTGCTTTGGTAACAGAAGGCGCATAAAAAATGATGCGGCCTAAACTGTATCATGCGGTTTTCCAAACCTTAGGAATGAGGTAAGCAACAATAGCTAATTTAGTGAGTTCGGAAATAAGAAAAGGTGTAACTCCAACAGCTATTGCAGCCTGCCAAGACATTAAAGTGGAGAGTTGCAACAAGCCGCAACCAAAAATAATGGCGGTGCCAATAAAAGCGGCGACGAAACTTAGAAAAATACTTTTAGCGAACCCGACCTGTGCTAGATAACCGCTCACAAAAGCAGCAGGAACAAAACCAATAAGGTAGCCACCTGTTGGGCCGAGAAGTATTTGTGGTCCGGCTCTAAATTCAGCGAACAGCGGCATACCCATTACGCCAGCTGCAAGATAGGCAAGCATGATGTAAGCGCCATAGCGAGCTCCGTAAGTCATGCCAAGCAGTATGACGGTTGTGCTTTGGAAGGTAAGCGGCACCGGCTGAAGAGGTATAGTGAGCTGCGATGCTACTGCCAGCACAAGCATGCCAGCTAAGCCAAGTAAGGCTTTACGAATAATGGAATCATTTGTCGATATGAGGATGTTTTGTAAGCTAGATTTGAAGCTTAATGTGTCGTTCATCATATGCGCCCCACGCTGTATTTTGGTTATTTCCTAGCGGGAGATATTAGCTTATGACTCTTAAAGAGGTCAAGCAAAGGGCTACCGATAATTATAGGGTAATTGCAGTATGAACGTAGCGCCTTTTCCCGTCCCCTCACTCGTTACCTTAAGCGCGCCACCCATTTCTGTCGCTGAAATGGCGCTGGTATGTAAGCCAAAGCCATGGCCATTTTTTTTCGTCGTAAAACCATAACCAAATATTTTCGATAAAAGCTCTTTTGGAATGCCAGGGCCGTTATCTTGAATTGAGATAATAAAATGGTCGTTATTATTCTTAACAGAAATGACAATGGTTTTGTCATTTTGTTTAGATTCAATCAATACGTCTTTAGCGTTTTGCAGTAGATTAACTAAAATTTGTAATAGTTTTACTTTATCTATCAAGACAGGGTTAAGCTTGTCTAATTTTTTATTTATATGTACAGCATATTTATCATGATCTATGCCGCTAATTAAAATAGATTCTTCAATGACATTAGCAATTGATACGACTTGCTCAGAGCCAGAAATAAGGCTTAAATCTTGTTGAGTGGCGATAATGCTACGAATATGCTCTACGCTTCTCGATAGCATTTTTAATTCACTGCTAATTAATTTTTGCTCTTTCTCCCAATAATCAGAAAGAGAACAAAGAAAATCCGGCAAGTGTACGCCACGCGGATCTTCCTGCAAGAATTTACCAAAATTGTGCTTATTTTCTTTTATCATACTTTTCAAGGTGATTAAGTCCGCTAATTTTGATTGATCGATTTTTTCAGAAATTAAATTAGAAGAAACATTCACACTATTTAACACGTTACCAACATTGTGTAAGACGCTGGCGGCAACTTCAGCCATGCCAGCTTGGCGTGCATTTAATAGTAATTGTTGATTGACAGATTCTTTGTATGTTGACACGGCGAACGCTACGCCCAAAATAATAAAAGTTACGGTCGCAACAATAATAGATAAAATTTCAGGATTAATCGTCGATGCGCTATTGCTTGTCATATCCATGCTAGGGGTGAAAACGGCCGCTGCCATGCCGGTGTAATGCATGCCGCAAATGGCAGCGCCCATAATCAGTGCGCTAACCAGTTTCAGGCGAAGACGCATACTTGGTATGACTTGCGTACTTTTAATTGCTAACCAAAGCGCAGCTTCCGAAGCAAAAAGAGCAACGGCAATGGATAAAGTAAATAAGCCAGGCAGATAGCGAATTTTCATGTTTGTTTCCATCGCTTGCATGCCAGCATAGTGCATGGTGGCGATTGCCAAACCTAAAATGATCCCACCAAAAAATATATTTGTGTACTGTAAGGTTTTATATTTCAACATATATAAAGCAAATCCTGATGCCGCTATCGCTACCACCATAGAAAGCGCTGTCCACGACGGATCGTAGCGCATGGCCATATCCATTTTGAAGGCTAGCATGCCAATGAAATGCATGGACCAAATACCGGCCCCCATGGCCAATGCTCCACCACATAGCCATAAAACAATGCTAGATTTTGTGTTAGAAATATCGCGTAAGCGTCCGGTGATATCCAGCGCAATATAAGAAGCAAAAGTTGCGACAATATAGGACAATGCGACTAATCGAGTATCATACCAACCTGTCATTTGATCAGCAGGAATGGGCGCTAATTGAAAAAAATTTTCCAGCATATTAACTTCTCCATTTCTTTTCTAACTCATCCGCTGTTAAGGGTTCGCTATAATAGAAGCCCTGTATTTCATCGCATTTTTGTTTTCTCAAGAAGTTGATTTGGTTTTGTGTTTCCACACCCTCAGCTAACACTTCCAAATTTAAATTTTTTGCGACAGAAATAATAGCGCGTATGATGACTTCATCGTCTTGTTCAGTTTTGATGTTTTTGATAAATGAAGCATCTATTTTCAATCGATCAAGCGGCAATTTTTTTAAGAAGCTTAAGCTTGAGTAACCAGTGCCAAAATCGTCAATTGATATGGCTATACCTAACTCTTTAAATGCGGCAGCCGTATGCATCACTTCAGTGCTGCTTACTACTATATTTTCGGTTAATTCGAGCTCAAGATATTCTGGGCTTAGCTTGGTTTCTTCTAAAATAGATTTGACCATGCTCACAATATTTTGCTGTTTAATTTGCTGCAGGGTAAGGTTTACCGCAACTCGAATTGGTGGGTAGCCCAATTCTTGCCATTTTTTATTTTGCTGACAAGCGGTACGGATAATCCATTCGCCTATCGGAACGATTAAGCCGGTTTCTTCCGCTAAAGGAATAAAATCAATTGGTAGCAACACACCTTTTTGAGGATGGTTCCAGCGTACTAAAGCTTCGACTGCAATTAATTTTTCTTGTTGTAATTGGTATTGAGGTTGATAGCATAAATACAACTCATTACGACTAATTGCCTGCCTTAATTGCATTTCATCGTCAAATTTTTCTAAACTTTTATCGTTCATTTCAGCGGTATAAAGTTGAAAGTTATTGGCGCCAGTCTCTTTCACTTTATACATAGCAGCATCAGCGTTGCTGATTAACTCTTCAGTTGTCTTGCCATTTTGCGGATAAATACTAACCCCTATGCTTGCGGTCACCATCACGTTGCGACCGCTGATGCTAAAAGGAGTTTGGAAGGCTTTAACAAACTCATTCGCTTTGTTTTTTGCATCTTCTATGGTTTTTAAATTCTTTAGAATTAAAACAAACTCATCACCACCTAAACGCGCTAACATGTCATCTTTTTGCATAATAGCTTGTAAGCGCGTCGCAGTTAAGCTTAATAGCTCATCACCAGCTGTATGGCTTAGACTGTCGTTAATTAGTTTAAATCTATCGAGATCAAGAAACATTAGCGCAAAGAGAGAGTTTGTTTTTTCAGCCTCATTAATAGTTTCGCGCAATTGATCCATCAATAAAATGCGATTAGGCAAGCCGGTTAACGCGTCATGTTGGGCTTGATATTGTAATTCTTTTTCTAATTGTAATCTGTCAGTGATGTCGCGAAAATTTAATACTCTACCTACAATGGCATCATCTACTATTTGTGGTTGCGAATAACAGTCAAACGTTTTGCCACTCTTAAGATTGATAACATCTAAATTTACCATCTTATCGGTTTTATGCAGCGCATCTAACCAAACACTGAATGCTTGTTCATCTTCAACTTGTGCCTGCAAGTAATGCAGTAGTGCATCGGCATTGTTGGTGTCAATGATAATTTGAGGAATGCTCCACAAAGTAGCTAATTTTTGGTTGTAATTTACGACTTTTCCTTCGTTGTTAACAACCAAAATCCCTTCATCGGATGATTCTAAGGTTGCTTTTATCAAGGAGAGTGATTGTTGTAATGACATGGTGCGGTCTTCAACTTGTTTTTTCAATATAGTAGTAAAGCGGCGCGAATCTTGCATCAATTGCCACTTTTTAGTTAAGGCGCACGCTAGTTGTCGCACAGAAACGTTATCAAAGGGTTTTTTTAATATAAGTAAATTATCTTTTTTTCCCAAATGTTCAACCGTTTCTTCCCAAGTATAATCTGAATAAGCTGTGCAAATAACAATTTGAATGTCTTTATCAATTTCCCAAATATGCTTAATTGTTTCGACGCCATCCCAACCGGGTGGCATGCGAATGTCAACAAACGCTAAGGAGTAGGGCGAATTTGTTTCTAACGCTTTTTTCACATACTCCAATCCTTCTTGTCCTTGTGATGCAGTATCAATAGCAAAACGCGGCAATAAATTTAATTGCTTTTCCGTTTGGCCAAATATTTTATTGTGCAATTCATCTAGGACAGGAATGGAAGTGGTAGTTGTTAGAATTTTAATAAAATCGTAGTGAATTTCTGGGTTATCATCGATTACGATGATTTTGAAGTCAGTATGATTTTCCATTTATTGAGCTCCCCGCTGCAACATATAAATATTATAACCTTGCTTGCCAAGTTGGGGCGCAATTTTTACACAGAAACTTCTATAGAAATTAGCTTATTTCAAAGGCTTATAAATATTTTTTCAATAATTTAGAGTTTGCTAATTACATGTAGCTTGTTGTTAAAAATAGTGTGTTTTAGCGTTGACATTCAGCTTGATGAGTCCTTATATTGGTAGTGCAAAAAAGTAAGTTTTCACCGTAATTTTCAAGCAAATTGTCGAAGAAAAGCGCTACATTTATGTCAGCTATATCTTGTAATCTCAATTGTACGTTACTCCATTCATTCATTATAAAATACGGAGGTAACTATCATGGCAGGCACATCAGAAGGCGGAAAAAAAGCAGCAGAAACAAGAGGTCATGCAAGCTTAAGTGCAGCAGGTAGAAGAGGCGCTGAAAGTCGCACGTATGAAAGCCGATCGGAGGGCGGCAAAAAAGCAGCAGAAACTAGAGGTCATGCAAGTTTAAGCGCAGCAGGTAGAAGAGGCGCTGAAAGTCGCTCAGCTGAAAGCCGTTCAGTAGGTGGAAAAAAATCCGCCGACACAAGAGGGTATGAAAGTTTAAGTGAAGCAGGCAGAAAAGGCGGAGAAAGCAAAAACAAGCATAATGTTAGACGCGAAGAAGAGGTAGAAGAGGAAGAGGAAAATCAAGAAGAGAACGAAGAAGAGGAAGAAGGTAAAGGGGAAAGAAGGCAATAATTTTTCGTTAAATAAAACTTAGGAGGTGTGTTATGTCAGGTACATCTGAAAGAGAAAAAAATACAGCAAAACAACATGACAAACAAAATCCAAAAGAAGCATCAAAAAGAGGGGATCAGCAATCGCCAGGAAAACAACAACCGCAAAAACACAACCCTCAAAAGAAATAATTGATGTAACTGCTCGCCCTGACAAATTTCTCAGGGCGAGAGTTTTTTTGTTCGTAATGGCGGCGTCAAATTAGTCATTGCGAAGCTGTATTTCAAACTCTCGTCATTGCGAGGCCGCAGGCCGAAGCAATCCACAATTAAGATCAATGCGCCCGCAAAAGGTAAGATGAATATCCGCAGAATTCTTAGGGCCAATTCCGTCATGAATAAGATTTTGCGTAGGCGCAATGTAGGCTTCGCCTGGTGAAATACGAAGTTTAACAACAGGGTAATCAGGATATAATTCAAAAAATTGCCGTGTTAACTCATCATTTGTGCAAGATTGTGCTGGCTTGACTAAGTGAATGATTTCTTTAACCGTTAAATTCACAAATAAAAAATAACGATCTTCATTGCCAAAATTAATCGAAATTCGATTGGGTGATAAATGCCGGGTAAAAATAGATTGTTGATGCATATAATCAATATGCAAACCCATGTAACAGCTTTCGTTTGGTGAGTGCGTAGTGGTTGTTAAATTCGGCTCATTAAAAATAATTTTTGTTTCAATGTCGCAATGAGAAAATGCAATGCCACGCACAAATTGTTCCACGGCTATTAGTGCATTTTTGCCTATTGTATTCGTTAATCGTTCTATTAAATCAAGATGAGAAGAAGCTTGGTGTAAATTTAAGCTGCTAAACAGCGCAAAGAGCGTGTTTGGGATTTTAATTATGCCAATATCTTTTTCATTTATAGGTTGTAAATGATTTGCAAAAAGGGTATCAATTTCTGTCAGTGTTGGTTCGCGCCACGGTGATTTTGGCAAATAAGCCGAAGCAACATATTCGTTGGATGTTTGAATATCCGTCGCCAAACATACCCCATGGCTAAGCGCAATGCGTTCCTTGTATGTTAATGAACTAGAAAAATCATGAAGGGTAACACTCTGCTTTAATTTATTTTGTATGCCTGTATCGTGAATAGTAAACAAAACATCAATATCAGATTTTGTCGATGTGTCAGTCAATTGTATGGTGCAACCCAATGGAACCCAGCAGGCATCGCAAGGTTCTAGTGTAATGAGTTGTTCTGAAATTTTGATAGTTGAGCTTTCATCGCCAAGATTAATGACGCAAACGAGATTAGTATTATCAAATATTAAATTATCACTACCCGGCGCTCGTATTAGCACATCAAATGTTAAGCCGAGTGTTAGTGGAAATTTTTTAAAATAAGCGAAATCTTTAAATTTATCGATAAATGCATCAAATTTTGCCTGGCTGTTCGATTGATCGATTGTTTCTAGCGCAACAACATCCCACCAATATTGTTTAAGGTGAGTGGGTAGTTTAAATAAATAAACGGATTCACTTATAAAATAAGTCATAACAAACCTGACGTGACTTGCGGTCCGCCGAATTTCTTTTCTTGCATTAACTTTACCCGTGATTTGGTGCAAATTCGGCAATGCTGGGTTTCTGTTGAATCAAATGTGCCGTTTTCAACATATTTATTTGACGGTGAGCCACCACCACAAAATGCAAATTCTGGGCAAGCGTCATAACACTTTCGAATACCGGCTGCGATACTCCGCCAAATGTTTTTGAATTTTTCGGTATGAATCACGGATTCAATGGCGTGATCTTGAATGCGGCCAAAATAAAAATCGCCGTATTCGCGGCTTTTTGTACCTAATAACTCTGGTGTGAAGGTAGAAAAATTTCCTTGGCAATCAATGTTGAGCAAAGCAAAGGGGATAACACATTGATTGTTGGGAGAGTAATAGCCGTTCTTTCCATTTAATTTAATATTCGCAACTTCTTCGTTCGTGAAAATAGATTTTTCTTTGTCAAATTCTCTAACCCAAAATTTCGATTGGTCCCCGCGTACAATGTCATAAAAACGACTAAAAAATCGCTCGTATCGTTCGATGCCGACAGTGCCATGCATAGAAGAAAGCGGGTTTACGCCATCTGCTTCATCGAAATTAAAGGCCGTGCCACCAATTTTTTCAGCACGAAAAAAATCATACATTTCGTCTGGGTAATCCAAGGCATAATCGGTTAGGACAGAAATACAAGCAAATGGAAATTTGTGTTTACGTAACAAACGAACGCCTTCCATCGCGCGTTGATGGGTGCCTTTTCCTGTACGCGTGACGCGGCATTTATCATGGATAAACGCTGGGCCATCAATGCTAACCGCTAAATAAATTTCGTGTTTTTTAAAAAATTCACACCATTCTTCGGTAATTAATGTGGCATTGGTTGTAAATGCATGCACGATTTTTGTTTTAGAGGTGTTGTGTTTTTCAATCAAAGCAAACGCTTTTTCGTAAAATTCTGGTTTTAATGTCAGTGGCTCACTGGCCGCCCAACTAATGGTGAAAGCACCATTGACTAAACCGCTTGAAAAAACTCGTTGTGCGATTTGTTCAATTAATTCAAACGTAATTTTCTTTGGGGAGGCTCTATCTTCTTCGGATAAAAAACAATAAGAGCAATTGATGTTGCAAAACAAGGTAGGTTGAATGCCGATCAATTCGATTGGGCCGGCTTTGAAATCAGAGTCAATTTCACCGCTTAGTGAAATTGACTCGCCAAGTCTATTAACAACCATAAAATCTCTGTTAAGGCTTTGCTTTGCTATCGACGATAAGTTCGTTGTCAATCAACTGAGCGTCTTCTTGATTAGGTTTTGCATACAAGGTAACTGACTTATAGCAGCTAGATGTTACTTTCTGTAAAAGCCGCGCTTTTACTGCATTTTTTTGTTCATGTTGAGCTGCGGCGGACGCATCTTCAGCTACATAACCTTCTTCAATTCGTTGGCGCGCAAAGCGAAAGTCACAATTATTGCCTTCTACGGCTTCTGCGTCGGTTTTGTAAGTAGCAGCGAAATTGGAGGTTTGATAAGCCGTTTGATACGCTGTTTGATAGGCAGTCTGATAAGAAGTTTGATAACCACTAACAGGGGAAAATCCTTTCTTTTGATTTGCCATATAATCTCCGTTGGAATCCTGCTCAATTAAATTGGGCCGATGCTAACTGATATATGTGCTTTGAGCAAGAGTAGCCTTTGGGCCCGCTATTGCGAGACCGTAGACTTAAGCAAACCTTTGCGGCTTACTTTAACAATAGCCAGCATTCTGTTAATGATTCCGTTTCGGCAACTTCATGGTCAAAGTTGTAATAACAAAAAATGCATGGCAAATC
>Ga0163162_10005791_pt1 | contig 11961 bp, 9 predicted proteins | sample S55metaG_FD_115310 | JGI IMG/M metagenome (GOLD analysis project Ga0163162, IMG submission 115310) | Switchgrass rhizosphere microbial communities from Kellogg Biological Station, Michigan, USA - S5-5 metaG | ecosystem: Host-associated > Plants > Roots > Rhizosphere > Soil | place: USA: Michigan...
AACGCGTCAGCGACGATCTGATGGAACGCCGTTTGGATGATGGAATAGTTCACCTGGCGGCCGCGGACTTTGATGAGCTCCGCCCAGGCGCGCTGATCGCGCCCCTGTGGCGACGCGAAGTACGGATCGTTGTACGCCGAAGCACGGGCGACGACCTCGCCCCCCTGCGCAACAATCGCTTGCGCGGCAGGACTCGTCATGAATTTCACGAATTGCCACGCAGCTTCCTTCTGCTTCGATTGCGCGTTGATCGTGAGTTGAAACCCGTACACGGCCTGCGGATCGTCGGGCGTCAAGCCCGGCGCCGGTGACCACGCCAGATCCTCGCCCGCGCCTTGCGACTGGATAGTGCGATAACGATACAGCCCGAACGTCGCCATCGCGACGGTGCCCGCCCGCAGTCCGTCGTGCACCTCGTTGTAACCGTATTGCAGGTTGGTCATCGGAGTCGACTTGCACTTCACGAACTGGTCTTTGATGACCTGCGCGGCGCGGATGAGCGCGTCCTTGCTGAAGGTGATCGCCCTGTTGTCATCGGCGAAGTACTTCCCGTCAGGGGCGGACAGCATCGTGCTCAGGTGAAACTCACCGAGGGCCTGCGCGCCGCCGATGCCGCCGGTGACTCCGATCGGGATCGCGAACCCCGCCACGTTTGCCATCGCAAGCTTGGCGCCGGTGACGCACACGTCGGCCCACGTGCGCGGCGGCTCGACTTTCGCTTCGTTGAGCAGATGCTTGCGGTAGATCAGGATCGGGATGCGGTAATCCTGCTGCAGGCCGTAGATATGGCCGCGCACCATCGTTTTCGAAAGTGGCACCAGCCAATCATTCGGGTCGATCTTGTCCCGCGCAACAAGCTCGTCGAGCTGCATGAGCGATCCCGTCGCAACGTACTCCGGCATCTGGAAGTTGGTTGCGCGGATGACGTCCGGCGAATCGGCGCGGGTGCGGAGGGCGCGTGCGCCATTCGACCCCGGCGGATCGACCACGACGCGCACTTTGATGTTGGGGTTCAGCCGCTCGAACTCGGCCAGCACCTTCGTCTGGGCCGCGGCGCGCGGGTCGTTCGCATTGGCGGGGTCGAGAAAGGTGTTGTAAGCGATTTCGACCGGCTGCGCGAGGGCCATCGGCGTCGCCGCGACAACCAGAGCGAATGCGGCGATCAACTTGGCGATGCGCTGCCACCGGGAACTGCGGGGTGCCGTGCTGGGTTGGGCAAACGGGTGGCTCTCGTGCGCTGCTCTCATCGTTTCCTCCGGTGACGGTTTTCGCGGCTGTGGACGACTTCTGATCGAGGACGCGGGAGCGCCCGCGCGACCGGTGCAGGCCACGGGCGGACAAACCGCACCAGACAACGCCGGTTCTAGGTCGCTCAGTGCCTCTTGCATTATGCGCTGTAATGTGTAACGATATTCCAGATCTTTGACCAATGTCAAGCCTCACAGGAGCGATCCGTGGTAGGGCGGAATTCAGATTTGAAACGGCATTCCTAATCTATGAAGGTCGTCAATCCCCTGCTTGAGCGGTGCTTTCAGCTCATCGAGTTCCTGGCGGAGGAGCCCCGTGCGTATCGCCTGGGCGTCATCAGCGAAAGATTGGGGCTGCAAAAGGGCGCCGCGCACCGGCTCCTTGCTGCCCTTTGCGACATGGGATGGGTGGAGCAGGAGCCGGAAACGGGCTTCTATCGCCTCACGCTGCGGCTCGCGATTATGGGACAGCGCGTGCTCCTCGCCACGCGGATTCCCGATCTCACGCGCCCGATCCTGCAAAAGCTGGCGGAGGAATCCCAGGAGCTGGTGCGCATGGCGATCGTGGAAGGCGAGCGTTTGAGCTGGGTCACTTTTGTGCAGGGACGCCGCACAGGATTGATCTATCAGCCGGAGATGATCGGCAGAGTACCGCTAACAGTTACCTCGCACGGGAAGGCATGGCTGTCGACGCTGCCACCCGAGGAGGCGATGCGCATCGTCCGTAAGGAGGGCTTCCCGGCGCCGGGACGTTATGGCCCGCGTGCCATTCAATCGATCGACGCCTTTGCCGCGGCTGTCGACGAGGCACGAGCGCGCGGATGGGGGATGTCGTACGAGGAGGGCGAACGCGGCATCGCGGCGATCGCGGCGCCGATTCGCCCGTTCGGCCCGAATACACCTGCGGTTGCAACGTGCAGCGTCGCAGGACCGCTAATGCGCTTTGGCGCAGAAGACATCGTGCGGAATGCGAGCTTGGTAATGCAAGCGGCCAACGAAATCGCCGCGATATGGCCGCTTCGCAATGCGCACACGGAAACAGATCTTGCTATCCCGTCGCAGGTGCCCGACGAGATAGCAGTCGCCTCATAGCAGTAACCGATCGTTTTCATAAACAGCTGTTACATAGGCCAACGCTGGCCGCAGGTCCACGGAGGCAAGAACATGGAGTACCGCACGCTCGGAAGAACCGGCGTCCGCGTCAGCACATACGCACTTGGAACCATGATGTTCGGTTCCGATGGCAACCCCGATGAGAAGGAGTGCATCGATATCGTCCACGCGGCGCTGGATGCCGGAGTGAATCTGATCGATACGGCGGACACCTATTCACATGGTGAGGCGGAGGCGATCGTAGGAAAAGCCATTGCCGGCCATCGCGACCAGATCGTCCTATCCACTAAAGTGCGTTTGCGCGCCGGGGATGGCCCCAATGAACTAGGTGCCTCGCGGCTTTGGATCATGCGTCAGGTCGAAGCCAGCCTCAAACGCCTTGGCACCGATCACATCGACCTATATCAGATCCATCGGCCCGATCTCGACACCGACCTCGAGGAGACGCTCGATGTGCTGACCGATCTGGTGCGGGTCGGCAAGATCCGGTATTTCGGTTGCTCGATGTTCCCTGCGTGGTACCAGGCGCAAGCGCATTCGATTAGCGCGCAGCGTGGCCTGAAGCGTTTCGTGTCCGAGACATCGCCGTATTCGATTTTCGTGCGGAACATCGAGATCGACGTCCTGCCGGCCGTTCAGGCCTTCGGCATGGGACTGTTGGCATGGAGCCCGCTGAATGGAGGATGGCTCACCGGGAAATACCGGCGCGATGCCGCGGTTCCAAACGATTCGCGGGCAGGCCTCGTAAAGGGGCAGTGGGGCGAGCACTATCCGATCCTGCGGACCCGTTTCGACCTGTCGCGGCCCGGCAATCAACGCAAGCTAGCCATGATCGAGCAGCTGTCGACCGTCGCGAGCGAGGCCGGTATGTCTCTCGCGCAGATGGCGCTGGCGTTTCCGTTGGCTCATCCCGGAGTGACCGGCGTCAATTTCGGGGTTCGCAACATGCGTCAGTTCACCGATGCGAAAGCGGGCTTTGGTACGCGCCTAACGAATGACGTACTTAACGCGATCGACGCATGTAACCCGCCCGGCAGCATCGTCGACGAAGCCGATCGAGGCTGGATCATGCCGTGGATGGCGCCGGAAGCACGCCGCCGCCAGCCTTCCGCGGTCGCGTAGACACCTAGACAGGTAAGGCTCAGCGCTCAACGCACCGACGTAGGGGAGGCCCATGGCTCAGCACACTGCGACGATTGCGCCCCCCCCGACACCTGCGCGACCGACGCGCGCACGAAGACGGCTGAGAGAGCTACGGCCAATGCTGTGGTTCGTTCCGGTCCTGCTGCTGCTTCTAACGGTGACGTTGTATCCGACCGTGTTCGTCATATGGATGAGCTTTCAGAAGACGCGGTACTACGAGCTTAAGGGCTTCGTCGGGCTCGAGAATTTCGTGGATACGTTGTCGTCGCGCGCGTTCTGGGAGACGAGCTACACCTCGTTGGTGTACATGGCCGGGTCGCTCGTGCTATCGCTCGGCCTTGGGGTTCTCGCAGCACTGGTGCTGAACAACCTGACACGCGGCGGTGCGATGCTGCGCGTGCTCACGCTGCTGCCCTGGACCCTCTCGATGGCCGTGGTCGGAACCATCTGGCTATGGCTGTTCAACCCGTCGTATGGACCGATCAGTTACTCGATGCGAGAGGTTGGCCTTTCCCCCGGTCTCATGCTGGGCGATCCGGAACTCGCGCTCTGGCTCACCGTTCTCGTCACGAGCTGGTGGTCGTTTCCCTACGCGATGGTCATCGTCACGGCAGCGATCCAGTCCATCCCGAGGGAGCTTTACGAAGCGGTGTCAATCGACGGCGGCAGCTGGCGCGCCAAGCTTCGCTACGTCACGTGGCCGCATCTGATTCCCACGCTCGGGAGCACCGCCCTTACGCTCGGCATCCTGTACCTGACGCTCATTACCCTGCTGATCGTGCTCACCGGAGGCGGACCTCTGGGAGCCACCACCACGTTGAGCTTCGAAGTCTTTCGCGGAACCGTTCAGGCAGTCAACATCGGACCGACCGCGGTGTACTCGATCGCGATTCTGTTGGCGAACATCGCGCTGGGCGTGCTCTACATGCGTGTCACTGGCCGCGTGACGGCCTAGCGAGGGGATGGTCATGCGTGCAGACACCCGCAGGGCTCGAAGTCGCGCCACGCTTTTCATACTAGCCGCGCTGGTGGTGGGTTCAGCGCTCGGTCCGATGCTGTGGGCGATCTCGACTTCCCTTAAGAACGAGGTGAACGCGGTGTCGGCGATTCCAAGCCTGATTCCGTCGCCGGCCACGCTTTCCAACTATCTCAGCGTCTTCTCGCACAAGACGTTTGGAATCGAGCTTCTGAATTCCATCCTCTATGCGGCGGGTGCCGTCGCGATCGCCTTGGCGGTAGGAATTCCGGCGGGATACGTGGCATCGCGATACACGTTTCCTGGCAAGCGTTCCATCATGCTGATCATTCTCGCGACATCGATGGTCCCCGGAGTTGCGCTCCTCGTTCCAACGTTCTATCTGCTCGATCACCTCGGTCTTCTGAACAATCGTTTCGTCCTACTCGTCATTCTGGCCTCACGCATCGCGCCGCAAACAGTGTGGTTCATGCAGAACTTCATCGACGCCGTACCAGTGGAGATCGACGAAGCCGCGCACATGGACGGCGCTAGTCGCTGGCAGATTCTGACGAGGCTCGTGCTGCCTCTCATCCGGCCCGGAATCGCGGCCGTCGCTGTGATCGGCGCCATTACGACGTGGAATGATTACATCACCGTTGCCGTATTCGCGCCCGACACCGCGAAACGAACACTGCAGGTCGCTCTTGTCAATCAGGTGTTCGACGCCGTCGGCATTTCGTGGTCCTTCACCATGGCGTTCGCGCTGATTGCCTCGCTGCCCGTAATTCTGATGTTTCTGCTGGTTCAGAAATGGTTCATCGCCGGACTTACCGCGGGCGCCGTCAAGGGATAGGGGAGCCATGGCCAATATCAGGCGCCACAAAGGAGCAAGGCATATGCACAACGAAGGCTCGCCCCGTTACGATGGCCCGCGCGAGCTCGCGCAATCGCTGACCGCGTTCGCGTACTCGAGCGCGACCGGTGCGACCTGGAACCGCGAAGGGCTGCGCGAGGACTCCGAGTACCGCGATCTCGGGCTCGCCGCCGTGACCAATGGGCGCATCGGGGCCAAGCACATTCGAGCTCTCAAGCCGATGACGGAGCCCACCGGCTGGCACTGGCACGACATGACCGCACACTACCTGTACGTGCTGCGCGGATCGGTCACGTTCCGCTTCGCGGGCGTCGCGGGCGACGTCACGCTCCATGCCGGTGACGGCCTGTCGCAGCCTGCTGGCGTCGCGCATAACGTCATCTCACGCTCGGATGACCTCGAAGTGCTCGAGATCAACGAGCCGGCGGTCTATGGAACATGGGATCTGGCTGAACCGCCGGCACCGTGGAAGTGACGACATCGTTTATGCGCTCTCGCCTATGAGCGACTCGGCAGAAGGAGCAACGAATGGCATCAGTTTCGTTCGAGCGGGTGGAAAAGGCTTACGGCACCACGAAGGTGATCCACGGCGTCGGCTTCGACATTCACGACGGCGAGTTCATGGTCCTGGTGGGGCCCTCGGGCTGCGGCAAGTCGACGCTACTCCGGATGCTGGCCGGGCTCGAAGAGATCGACGGTGGCGCCATCGCGATCGACGGCAAGGTCGTGAACGATACGGAGTCGAAAGATCGCGACATCGCGATGGTGTTTCAAAGCTACGCGTTGTACCCACACATGACCGTTCGCGCCAACATGGCGTTCAGCTTGAAGCTGCGCAAGGCCGACGCGGCCGTCATCGCCGAGCGGGTGGCGAAGGCGTCGCGGATTTTGAATCTCGATGCGTACCTCGAGCGTTTCCCGCGAGAGCTATCGGGGGGTCAAAGGCAACGTGTCGCCATGGGACGCGCCATCGTTCGCGATCCCAAGGTATTCCTGTTTGACGAGCCGTTGTCGAACCTTGACGCCAAGCTGCGGGTCGCGATGCGCGCCGAGATCAAGGCGTTGCACCAGCGGTTGAAAACGACGACGGTATATGTGACGCATGATCAAGTAGAGGCCATGACGATGGCCGATCGCATCGTCGTCATGCACGATGGCGTAGTCGAACAGATCGGCGAGCCACTCGAGCTATACGATCGGCCGCGCAACCTGTTCGTCGCGCAGTTCATCGGGTCTCCCGCCATGAACGTCATCAATGGCAAGCTCCGCCAGGCCGGCGCCGATACAGTTGTGGAGACGCAAGACGGGATTCGCTGGCCGGTACTGCGCGAGCCGGGCGCCGGCGATGGCCTTGACGTCAGCTACGGCGTTCGACCGGAGCATCTCGCAGTCGTCGAACGTGGCAGCACAGGCAGCGTCCCGGGAGAAGTGGTCGTAGTCGAGCCAACAGGGGCGGAGACGGAACTGTTGGTGCGCAGTGGGACGTCAGATATCAGCGTCATCAGTCGCGGTCGAGCGAACATCGGTCCAGGCGATCAGATTGCGCTCCGCGTCATGCCGGGTTCGGTGCACCTCTTCGATCAGAAATCTGGTTCGAGGATCGCCGATGTGGTGGAGAGAATGTGATTGAACACTCAGAGTGCGTCCGCCTTTCCTCCAGCGCGCCGAAGGGTCGTGGCGGACTAAAAGTTGCTCCGCAAATTGGGTGAAGACCGCGCGCCTATTAGGCTGGCAGCAATCCAATTTGACTATTGCGGAGCAGAATTTAGCCTAAGTGCTTGATACGAAATATCTCTGCGACAGACTGTTAATCCGCAGGTCCCAGGTTCGAGCCCTGGTCCGTGGAGCCAATCTACATGTGGCCCGCAGCGATGCGGGCTGTTTCTTTTTGCTCCGCAATTCTGACCTTGCTCGTGAACACAGGGGGACAACTCAGTTAGCCGAGTGCAAGGCCGTGTAATCGGCGCTCCTCGCTGCATGTCGACTGAACGCTCAATTCGCAAGCGCCAATCGACAGGCGTCTTCTTCGGTCATTGCTGCGCCTTCTGCCATAAGCGCTTCGCGCTCGTTGGCGTCCAGCCTATCGCCGAGCACGCCATCGAGGCGCGCGCGGGCCCTCGCCTCGTTCGCCTGCCGCACAATCCCCCTCGCTGCGAACGCGGCATCGACGTAGCCGGCGATGCGTACGGCGTCTGCGCATCTGCCGACCTGCGCAGCCCTCAGCGCGAGATGATCCAGTGCACCCCAGGCGTATCCTGCGGTCTTGCGCAACTCGATGCCCTCCCGCGCTGTACCCAGTGCCTCCTCGAAGTCGCCGCGCTCGACGAGCACGCCGGCCAGGTTGGTGAGGTTCACGCCAAGGACCAACTTGGTTCCCTTGTTCGACCCGCGCATCACCTCGATGACCTCGCGAAATCCCGTGGCCGCCTCATCGAGCGCGCCGAGCGCCCAATTCGTGTCGGCCAGCGCCCCGGCCAGCTGCGCCGCGTCGCGCTCCAAGCCCGCGGACCGATAGAGTGAAAGCCCTTTCTCATAGTGCGTTCGCGCGCCAGGGAGATCGCCGACAGCCTTGCGCACGAATCCGGCCGCATGGTAATACGGTGCCATGACGGCCGGCACAGGGCTGCGTGCGAGCAATGGCCGGGCCGCGTCGAGCGCCTGTTGCGCGCGATCGAGCCTTCCCGTCCGCGCCAACGCGCTGCCCAGGCGCATGAGCGAGTAGCCCGTGCCGAGTGCGTCGCCGGCCCGGCGATGAAGGGTGACTGCACGGCGGAGCGCGCGAATCCATTTCACAGGATCGGTGAACTGGTCCAACAGCCCGAGCCAGAGCCACAAGCGTGCGCGGATCCGTTGCGGTGTGCGCGAGGTGCAGCGCGTCAATGCAAGCTCGACGCGAGCGACCCCCTCGCTGCGCAACGACCACAAGAGCCAAGCCGGACCGGAGTCCGCTGTGATGCTCATGCCGATCGCGGCATCGCCCTGGGGCGAAAACGCCCAATCGAGCGCTGCGTGCACATTGTCGCGCTCCGCCAGGTATACCGCATTCCAGTGAAGGTCGGAACCCTGGAGCCATTCCTCAAACGCGTACCTGAAGCGATCCCGAAAGTAGCGCGCATGACGCCGGGATGCGAGCGCCCGCTCGCGGGCAACATCGAGCTTCTCCATGCAATACGCACGCATCGTGTCGAGCAGGCGATAGCGGGTGCCTGCATCGGTCACGTCGGCTATCACAAGCGAGCGCGCGACGAGCGGGGAAAGCACGCCCAGCATCGTTGCGTCCTTCATCGTCCGCTCACCGACGACTCGGCGAGCTGCTCCGAGCGTGAAGCCGCCCGCAAATACCGCCAAGCGTCGCAGCGCGCGCTGCTCTTCTTCGGCGAGCAGATCGTAGCTCCAGTCGAGCGTGGCGCGAAGCGTCTTCTGGCGCCGTGGCGATGCGCGCGGCCCCTCGGCGAGCAACCCAAAGCGATCGTCTAGGCGCTGGTTGATCTCTTCGATCGATAGCGAGTACAGGCGTGCCGCGGCCAGCTCGATTGCTAACGGTATGCCTTCGAGGCGCGAACAAATCGCACTCACCGGCATGGCACTGTCTTGCGTCAGCGCGAAGCCGGGCCGCTGCAACCTCGCGCGCTCGACGAAGAGCTGCACAGCTTCAGCGCCGGCAATCTCCTTGAGGCTGGCGCCAGCGGTTGGCAACGACAACGGCTGCAACGGAATCTGCTGTTCGCCATCGACGTTCAGCGCCTCCCGGCTGGTCGCCAGGACATGCGTGTTCGGCGCCTCAGCTAGCAGAGCAGCAACGAGTGCCGCGATGGCGGCTATCACGTGCTCGCAAGTATCGAGCACGAGTAGGACTTGCCGCGCACTCAGGTGACGACATAGCGTTCGCATCAACGGCTCTGCGACGTGTTCCTGGATACCGAGGACCTCCGCAATGCAATTGGGCACGAGTCCGGCATCGGAGATGGACCCGAACTCGACCAGCCAGACGCCCTCGGCATACTGCTCGGTCACTTCAGCAGCGACCCGCAACGCGACGCGCGTCTTGCCGACTCCCCCCATACCGACAAGGGTCACGAGCCGATTTCGCGCCAGCAAGCGCTTGACCTCCTCGATCTCGCGGGCGCGCCCTACGAATGACGAAATCCGCGCAGGTATGTTGTTGGCCTGGGCGGCAGCCGCCTGGGGTGTCGGGAAGGCCGGGCCGTCGATCGCAGGTATCGACGATTCCCGGGAAAGTCTGGCGACTGGGCCAACGAAGCGGTAGCCGCGCCGGGTCAAGGTCTCGATCCAGCGCTCGCCGCCCGCCGCGCGCGCGAGCACGCGGCGTATCGCAGAGATCTGGACCGTCAGGTTTGCTTCCTCTACCACTACGCCAGGCCACGCCGCTTCCAGGATGACGGACCTCTCGACGTATTCGCCCGCATGGCTGACCAGCGCGGCGAGCACGGCCACCCCGCGCGCGCCAAGCGGCGTGGCGACACCGTTGTGGGTCAGCACGGCCGCCGAGGCGTCCAGGCGGAAAGGCCCCAAATCGTAGACCGTGTGCATCTCGAGTGGCTCTGTAATTCGACCGCGTGATCCATGCCGTTGCGGATTCCACCGGCCCAGTCCTGGAACGGGGCGTCCAATAGCATTTTCTCGAAATTTTACGGTTATTAAAGGATTTCGTGGGGCGCACTCATCGAAGATCGTCTGCACCAGCCGGCAACCACGGAGACCCTTCATGAACGCCGAATCCAAACCACGGACTGCACCCTCGATCTATGGTCACATGATCACCCTGGGTGTCGACCACTCGATCGCCATATACGAGAGAAACGGAGAGTGTTACGTGGCTGAATTCCGAGACGGCTGTGGAAGCCTGGAGGACGCAAGCTCATGGTTCCGCTTTCACGCCGGAGTCCTGCGCTGGGGCCAGGGACGCACCGCCCTCCAGTCGTCCATGCCCCTGAACTCGGAGATGCTGGAGCAAATCGAGCGACTTCATGCTGCGAGCGACGCTCGCCAAGCGAGGATGCTGGCCGTGCCAGCGAGCGTCGCCGCGGCGGCGCGGCGTTACTGGAGCAATGCGATGTCGCGCCTACGCGGCCGTACGGCCAGGATAAGCCAGACGTTGGGTTGAGGTTTTGTCCTGACTGCGACGAGCAGAAAGTCCACCTACTGAGTCATCTAATGAACGCTTGGAATGCTGTTGGTTTTCTTGCCGCCGGCTTGGTGATCACAGCCTTTTGCATGAAAGATATCCTGCACCTGCGAATCGTCGCGGTCGCAAGCAATGTGGCATTCCTCGCGTACGGCGTCGCCCTTGGGCTGATCCCCGTCTGGCTACTCCACCTGGTGTTGCTTCCGGTAAACCTGGTCCGGTTGTGGCAGGTCGGCGGCCGTATAGCGACCGACGCGACACAAGACCGGGGCAAAGGTCGCACGATCGTCCGACGGTCGCCTGGTCGACGCCGGATTCGAGCTCAAACCAGCCATTCGGCCTGCGGAACGGCCCGAACGCGCTGACACGTAGCGAGCATCGACGCCCAACCGCTCGCCCGTGGAGTTGTCCAAGGGCTTTAGCTGAGCGCGAATGACTGCTCAGGGTTCCCAGGTTCGAGCCCTGGTCGGGGAGCCAAGCTACAAACGGCCCGCAGTGATGTGGGCCGTTTCCTTCTGCTCCGCAGGGACATACGGGCGGCGTCTGTAACCTTCCCCTACTCAAGAGAGGCAGCCACGGCCGCGCCACCAACAGGCTAGACTTGTTACGTGCGTAAGACGACCTCAGTACTCCTCTCGCGCTGGCTTGCGTCGTCGCCCCTGCGCCACCCTTCGTTTCGGCTGTTCTATTTCGGTTCGATCGGGGTGGCGCTTGGGTACACCATGCAAGCGACTATCGCGGCTTGGTTGATGGCGACGCTGACGCCATCGGCGTTCATGGTCGCGCTGGTGCAGACGGCAAGCACCGCGCCGACACTGCTTTTCGGCCTGGTGGCCGGTGCCTTGGCCGATATCGCCGACCGGCGAAGGATCATTCTGATCACGCAGATCGTGCTGCTCACGGCTGCGATCGTCCTCGGCGGATTGACCGTCGCCGGCATCACCGGTCCGGCAGCGCTGCTCGCGCTCACGTTCCTGATCGGTGCCGGCTTTACGTTTTATCTACCCGCACAGCAGGCGAGCGTCAACGATCTGGTATCGCGAGCTGAACTCCCGAGCGCAGTTGCATTGAGCGCGGTCGCATTCAATGTCGCGCGTGCCATCGGGCCAGCGCTCGCGGGCGCGATTGCCGCCTGGGGCGGTTCAGGCACAGCGTTTCTCGCGGGCGCCCTGTTCTTTACCGTGATGATCGTCGCACTGCGCCGATGGAAGGGCCACCAACGCGCTCCGCCCGGCGTCCCAGAGAGGGTGCTTTCAGGCATTCAAAGCGGGCTGCGATACGCCAGACACTCAGCTGCGATGCGATCGCTGATCATTCGCAACCTCAACTTCAGCGTGTGCGCGAGCGCCTTCTGGGCACTGTTGCCCGTCATTGCGCGCGATCAGCTCGGACTCGGCGCCGGCGGCTTCGGATTGCTTTCCGCCGGATTTGGCACGGGCGCTGTCGTCGCTGCCATGGCGATACCTAATCAACTAGGACG
>Ga0163162_10005794_pt1 | contig 11958 bp, 7 predicted proteins | sample S55metaG_FD_115310 | JGI IMG/M metagenome (GOLD analysis project Ga0163162, IMG submission 115310) | Switchgrass rhizosphere microbial communities from Kellogg Biological Station, Michigan, USA - S5-5 metaG | ecosystem: Host-associated > Plants > Roots > Rhizosphere > Soil | place: USA: Michigan...
CCGGAAGCAGCGCGCGAATACCAAGAGGCTCTGCGCCTGCGGCCCGAGTTCGACCGCGCGCATCTGGACCTGGCCAGTGTTTTGGCGGCTCAGGGCGATATGCCCGGCGCCATCCAACATTTGCGGGCGGCGGCACAGGGGCGCGATCCGCGGGTGGCGCAGGCGGCAGCTGCGGCGCTCCAGCGGCTCGGCCAACGCTAACTGCTTATGGGGCCGGGGAATCGCCCCGTTGGTCTCCATAGGTCCCAATGTGCACAAAATTCACAAACAAATTTTAATGTAAAAAAGTTATACAAAAGGTTTGACTCTGCCAATTGGGTAGGATATTCTCGCTTCCAATAGTCTTTCGCACAACCGTTAGGTTCGGTCGTAATCGACTCACAGGAAGGGGAAACCATGTCTGCTGCTCTTTCGTTATCCGAATCGAAGTCTGTATTTTCAGCGATTCTAACGCTAGCCATTCTTCTAGCGCTTATCCATTCTCCAGCTCACGCCCAGGTGCTTTTCGGCTCGATGGTCGGCAACGTTACCGATGCCACCGATTCGGCAGTTCCGGGCGCTAACGTCAAGATCACCGATTTAGGGACCAACGAAGTGCGCACCTTTACGGCGAATCAAAATGGCGCTTACAACGCAGTGAATCTGCCGGCAGGCACGTATTCGATCGAAATCACTAGAGAGGGATTTCGCACCTTTGCCGCCTCCAACGTGCTGGTGAATCAAAATAACGTGGTGCGCGTGGACGCACGGCTTGAAGTGGGCGCCCAGACCGATAAGATCGAAGTTACGGCCGAAGCCGCCGCGCTGCAGACGGATCGTGCAGACGTGCACGCGGAGTTGTCGTCTCAGGTTCTTCAAAATATCCCTCAGCCGAACCGAACCTGGGAAAGCATCCTGACGCTGGTTCCAGGCACCACCCCGCCTAACGGACAGCTGAGCGGAGGGACCAATAATCCGTCGAAGTCGATGCAGTTCTCTTTCAACGGGCAGGGCCTGACCGCCGCACAAGTCCGAATTGAGGGTGTGAGCGCGATGAATCCGTGGGTAGTGCAGTACACCACATTCGTGCCGTCCGTCGAAGCCATCGAAAACGTCAACATCGTGACCAACGCCGCGGACTCCGAACAGGCGCTCGCCGGCGGCGCGTCGGTCAATGTGCGACTGAAGAGCGGCTCCAATTCGTTCCACGGATCGGCGATGGAATATAACATCGTCAATAAGTTCGAGGCCAACAACTTTTTCACCAATCAAGTGCCGGGTGCGAAGCCCGCTCACCTGGTCCACAACAATCCAGGAGTTTCGGCGGGCGGACATATCATCAGAAACAAGTTATTCTACTTCGGCAGTTACGAAGGAGACTATCTGAATTCGGCGGCTTCGGGAATCCTATCGCTGCCCAACGCCACCATGCTCTCCGGCGATGAGAGCGGATCCGGCCACGCGATCTATGATCCCAACACGGGAACCATTGACGGCCACAACAGAACGCCCTTCCCAGGAAACCTGATTCCCAAAAATCGCGTCGATCCTGTAGTTGCGAAACTACTGCCGCATTTTCCAGCGGTTACGTTCCCGAATCTGGCCACCGCCAACGCCTACATAAACCAGGGGACGGTGTACAATCTGCACAAGATGGACACCAAGTTCGACTACGTGGCCACGGATAAACTCAGGTTTTCCGGCCGCTGGGGCTACCAGCCCTTCTACAATCTTCAGCAGCCGATCTACGGCGACTTTTTGGGTGGCAACGGCGGCTTTCCGACGGCTGGAGCCGGCAACTACCTGCAGCACGGCGCCACGCTGGCGGTATCGGGATCCGGAACCTACACCGTAAGTCCGACATTCCTGGTCGACGCCACTTTTGGCATCACGCAGGCGCATCAGTTGCTCTTCCCGACTTCCACCAATGAGAGAGTGGGCCAGGAGCTGGGGATCCCGGGTGCGAACACGGGTCCCCTCCCCTGGGCAGGTGGACTCCCGAACTTTGCCTTCACCAATACTACTTTCGTTACATTTGGTTACTCATATCCGGCTCTGGAGTACAAAGACCCGATCTTCGAATATATGGCCAACGGAACCAAGACCGTGAAATCCCACACGGTGCGCTTCGGCTTCGATATTATTCGTCAGCATCAGAATCACATTGAAGTCCGGCCCACAATATTCACGTTTTCAGGCAACGCAACGGCGCTCAACTGCTCTGGGGTGGCGAATCCCTCGCCGACCGCGTGCGCAAGCGCAGATCCGTACAATCAGATCGCGGACTTTCTGTTGGGTACGCCAACCACGCTGGGCAACTATGTGCAATACATTTTCCCTCTGACGCTTCGCACTTGGGAGATTTCGTTGTATGGGCACGATCAGTGGCAGGTAAGCCGCAAACTCACGGTTAATTATGGCGTCCGGTACGAACGATATCCCGTTCCCACACAGGAAACCAAAGGCATCGGCTATTACGATCAAGCCAACAATCAAATGTGGGAGTGCGGGGTGGCCTCGATTCCGGGTGATTGCGGCATTAAGGTGTCGCATAAGTTATTTGCTCCCAGTATCGGCATCGCCTATCGTGCCAGTGACAACTTCGTGATTCGCGCGGGATATTCGTTGTCGCCGCAGCAGGACAATATGGGACGACAAGGCATACAAGCTTACCCGGACGAAGCGCAATCGACCATCAACGGCCCCAATTCGTTTGCTCCGGCAGGTACAGTCAGCGGTACCGGTGCGCCCGTTATTCCGCTGCCGGTTATTGTCAACGGAAAGACCCCGGTTCCCCCCGGAACCGGCAATCTGTTTACGAATCCGCTGAACTTCGTGCGAGGCTACATTCAGTCTTATAACTTCACGCTGCAACGGCAGTTTAGAGGCGGCATGACAGCGCAGGTGGGCTACGTCGGCGGGCATTCCGTCAACATGTTCACCCCGTTAAACTTCAACTACGGTCAACTCGGCGGCGGCACCGCCAGCCAGCCCCTAAATCAGTATGGGATCACTGCAGTTGCTAACATCAACACGCCGTTTTTCAGCGACAAATACAACGCGCTTCAGTCCACGTTCCAGAAGCGATATGCCTCAGGATTCAATCTGCAGGCTCAATTTACTTACTCGCACGATATCGGACCGCAGTCCGCGACAGTCGCGATTTTGGTCCCCCAATATAGAAATCGCAACAATTCCACTACGATTATTGACCGTACGTTCAACTTCAGCATGGCCGGCGGCTATGAACTTCCCTTCGGAAAAGGCAAGCCATATTTGAAGAGGGGCGTGCTCGCGGCAATCGCTGGCGGCTGGACCACAAGCGGAATATTCACGCATTTCTCCGGAGTGCCGTTCACTGTGACGTCCGGCGCCGGCTCCTGCAATTGCCCAGGCAGTCAGCAGATCGCGAACCAGGTTCTGGGTACCGTCGATAAGGTCGGCAACGGCGTCACGGGATTGGGAGCATCAACTGGCTCACCGTATTTCAATCCCCTGGCATTTGCGCCGGTAACCACGACGACTTTCGGAACCTCCGGCTTCAATCGCTATCGCGGACCGGGAGCGACGAATCTGGACATGTCGCTCTCCCGTACTTTCTCGATCACCGAGAGGTTGAATTTCCAGATCCGCGCCGATGCGCTCAATATCAGCAACACGCCACATTTCGGCAACCCGGTCGTGGGGAATCTGAACGTTTCGAACTACAACCCCAAGGCGGCAAATCTGGGCGGATTCGGCCAGATTACGCAGACGCAGCAGCTCTCGCGTCTGCTGGATCAGCGATACTTCCGGTTCGGTGTGCGGCTCAATTTCTGAGATGTAATTGGTTCGGTAATACAACGCCCGGCTCGAAGGAGCCGGGCGTTTTTGTTATGCTGCACCTTACTGTGTTCCCCCGAATGACGAAGCCGAATGAATAAGTCGAAGCGGAAACGGCCTTCCTCAGCGTCCTCTTCGTCTCCTGGGAACACGCCGCAGCGGCGCTATTGGCTCGCCGGCCTGGCACTGTTCGTCCTGACGTTGCTGGCCTTCTCTAATTCGTTCAGCGCCGGCCTGGCTCTCGATAATCAACTGCTCATTAGCGGAGACCCCCGCATTCGAGAGGCCAGTGCCGGCAACCTCAGCCAAATCTTCCAACATACCTTCTGGTGGCCGAATGGCGAGGCTGGCATCTATCGTCCCCTCACGACTCTCTCGTTTCTATTCAACTACGCCATCCTGGGGAACGGCACGGCTCCCGCCGGATATCACTGGATCAATTTCCTGCTCCACGCCGCTAACGTGCTTCTGGTTTTTGCCCTGTCTCTGCGCCTGTTCAACCGTATGCCGGACCGTGCTTTCCCACTAGCGCTGTCTACTGCAGCTTTGTGGGCGGTCCATCCGGTGCTCACCGAATCGGTGACTAATATCGTCGGACGTGCCGACCTGCTGGCCGGGATGGCGGTTCTGGGCGGTTTCTGGATGTACCTGAAGAGCACCGAGTCGGCCGGCGTCCGCCGCGTTGCATGGCTCGGCGGACTGGCCGCGGCCACCACCGCCGGGGTGTTTTCAAAAGAAAGCGCCGTGGTGTTGCCTGGCGTTATCGTCCTTTACGAGCTGGCATTCCATCTCTCGAACGTGCGCGGGCGGCTTCGCTCCACGCTTCTGGGATGCGCGGCCACGATACTGCCCATCGCCGCGATGCTCCTGCAACGCGCGCTGGTGCTTTCCGCATCGCCCCCGGCTGAGTTCCCGTTCGTCGACAACCCCATAGTCGGGGCGTCCTTCTGGGTCGGCCGGCTGACCGCGATCAAAGTGCTGGCGCGCTACCTTTGGCTTGCGATTTGGCCCGTCAAACTTTCCGCGGATTATTCGTATTCCGAGATCCCGCTCGCCCGTGGCAGCCTCGCGGACTGGAGCGCCTGGATTGCGATCGCGATTGCCGTTTGTCTGGTTGCGTTGCTGTGGAGGCACTCCCGGCCGGCTTTCTTCTTCGCGTGTTTTGGTTTCCTCAACCTATTGCCCGCATCGAATCTTTTCTTCCCGATCGGCACCATCATGGCCGAGCGCCTCTTATACCTGCCATTGGCCGGATGGCTCGCGTGTCTGGCGCTCGCCATCGATTCCGCTGCGCGTCGATCTCACCATGCCCACTTGGCGCCCGTCATCGTCGGACTGATTGCAGTCGGATTTGCAATCCGGACGTGGGTCCGCAATATCGATTGGAAGGACGACCTCACCATGGCCACTGCCAGCGCCCAGACCAGTCCCGGCAGCTTCAAAGTCCATCGATTGTTGGCGGCGTCGCTGTTTCAGTCCGGCCCTGGCAATCTTGACCGCGTAATCGCCGAAGCGAACCAGAGCCTTGCGATTCTCGAATCGTTGCCGGACGAGCTCGACGTGCCAATTCCATGGAACCAGGCAGCTGCCTACTACCTGGCCAAAGGCGATTCCACGCGCGGCGCCTCGACCGAGCCATACCAACAGGCGGTCCGCATTGCACTGCGCTCCATCGCGATCGAGCAAGCTTCGCGGGCGGCTCGAGACCGCGAGCATGGCACCCACACCGCGGAACCTCCCATCGCCGCCGAAAGCTACAGGACACTCGCATCGGCATATCTTCGTCTGGGCAATGCCGGCGAGGCGCTGTCCGCGGCGATCCACGCACGAACGATCGATCCAAGCAACGTCGACGTTTACGGGGAGATCGCCGACGCCTACCTGGCACAATCGCGCGGCGAAGATGCGGCGATTGCTCTCGCGCAAGGAATGTTTGCCACGTCAAGCGGGATGCTACGAGCGGACCTGTTGAAGCTGTACCAAAGCGGTGTCGACTCTAAAGGGTGCGCGGTGGTTAGCGGCCCTCGGGGACCCGCCCTTAATCCGGCATGCGAAATCGTTCGACGGGACTTATGCGCTGCCGCTGCGGCGGCCCATCGTTCCGACTTGGCGGGACAACTTCACTGCTTGAGCAATTGAGCGGTTCATCCCAGCAGCCGCTTGCGTCTGGTTTCCGCCCGCCAGTAGAAGAGCGCTCCGGCAAGATTGAGCCCGATGACGACACCGCTGATTTTGATCGCGAATGAAAAGCGATTCGGAACGTCGATGATGGGGAAGATAGACAGGACCACGTTCAGCAACGTCATGAGGAAACCGGAAGCGGCCGCCACACGCAGTATCCAAGACGGTTTTTCTCCAGACGCGACCAGGGGAATCGCGAACATCACCAGGTACGCCAAGCCGTAGGCGATTCCGGAGGCGTTTAGCAGCATTTGGTACGCTTCCTGGTTCCCCGCCCCAACGCTCGACAGCAGGGCAAGGAGCAGCGTCGCGGCGCCAATGAACACGATGGAACCGCCAGGAGTCTTGTACTTGGGATGCAGACGCGTGAACCAAGCGGGCAGCAGATGATCCCAGCCGGCCACCAGCGGAAGGCGCGTGCTGTAGTTAAAACTGAGTAGCGCCTGCCCCACCAGAGTACAAACGATCAACGAGCCGGCAAGCGAGGTGGCGGAACCCGCGAGACCGGCCGATTGCATCCCGCGATTCAGCACCTGGGTAATGGGAGAGATCAAATCAATATCCTCCGGCTTCACGAAAATCAACAGACAGGCAGTGCCCAGCATAAATGCACCGGCGATCAGCGGGGTCGCGATCCACACCGAGCGCCGGATGGTAACGGCTGCATCTTTGCCACGGCATTCTCCGGCGAAGACCGCCACGGTATCGAATCCGCCGAGGGCGCCGAATCCCATCCTGCCCAGGATATTGAGGTTGAGCAGGGTAAACGCCGGGATCGAAAATGCCAGGGGAGACTGAACCACGGTTCCTGTAAACCAGTGAGGAATGGCGAAGCACGCCATGGCGCCAAATAGAAAAAGGATCATGAAGCCCGCAAATCCGTGCACCCATTTTCCGATTGCCAGGCCCCGCCTTGCGATCAGCACCAGGAGTGTAGTGACCACTACGTTGGCAGTAGCAATGGCCAGTTTGCTGTTGGCCAGCCAGGCGCCCGATGGTCCCAGCGCGTAGGCTAGGTTGTTCGTCACCAGCAACCCCATTTCAGACACGAAGACGACGGCGTAGATCCACATATTGCACGCCACCAGGAAGCCGGTCATGTCGTTGAAGCGGAGCTTGGCCCACTGATAAAGGCCACCCTCCAGCGGCATTTCATTGTTCAGGTGAATGACGACAATGGCGGATGGGACGTAGAAAAACACTATTCCCACCATCCAGAAGAAGACGTGCGCGGAGCCCAGTTTCCCGGCGGTTCCGATCCAGGACAAGCCCAAAATAGCCAAAACCTGGGTGAATACCAGATTGGGGAGCGACAGCTCCTTCTTAAGTTCGGCGCTGTGAAGTTCGACGTCGAGTTCGCCGGCGAGAAAACGCGGGTCTTCGACGGCGGCTTGAGTGCGATCTACTTCCGGATGGATGGTGTCGAGCGGGATGGGATCGACGGGCTGGTCCATTCAAGCATTATGGCAACTGCGAGGCGGAGAACGCCGCCGCCTCGTCCTCAAACCAGATCAATGCGGAAGACGTAACCGCCCGAGGGGCTGTTGAGAGGCGGGAAGCCGGGGTGCTGATAGGCCGGCTTGTCGATCGACCATCCTGGATGCTCGCCGGCGTCAACTCCGTAGAGTTGGCCGTTATACACGGTGACGTCGTGGATATCGCAAGAACCCGGGACGAACTCCACCACCTGCACGACTTGCCCGGTCTTGACTTCGTATTTGATGAGGCCCGGGGTGTAACCTTCGTAGCCGGTGGTGCCTTCCTTCTGATGTCCAGTCACCTGCCAGATAAAGCCGTTGTCATAGGCGATGCCGTGCAGCCGTTCGGCGAGCGCGGGGACGCGCGTCGTCGGGATTATGTAGTCGACCTCCCAAGTCTTGGGATCGATGCGGATCATCGCTTCCAGGCGATTCGCATCGATCCAGATTTTGCCGACGTCAGGCTGCCAGGTCATGCCGTGGGTGGCGCCGCCATCTTCTTTGGGCCCGAATGGAATCTGACGATGGCTGATCTGCTTGCCATTCATGTCGGTCTGGAAGATCCCGTTAATCGGCGGCGTGGGGTGATCTATCACCGAGGCGCCATTGGCTCCGCTCCACACATAACCGGCGCCGAAGCACATGCCGCTGGTGTCCTTGCAGTTGGTCATCACCGTGTGGAGGAGCTTGCCGTTCCAGTCGATGAGCCAGGCGGCCTCCGGTTTGTTGTCATGGCGCTGTTCCTGAACCCAGAAACCTCTCTTCTGATCGTGGTCGATGTCGATTGCGTTGGGCCATCCGGGGGGCGTGAGAAACAGCTCGGTGGTCTTCGCCATCCGCTTGGGAATTTGCTTGCGGCGCGGCGCGGCCTCCACTCGGCGGCCGAGCGCGTCGGTTCCGGACTCACGTGGCGCGGTCTCGGATGATTGCCCGAGAGCCGAACTTGCGGCGAGGCTCGCGCAGAGGCCAATACCGGCGCCGAATAACTCTCTTCTCCCGATACGATTCTTCATTGGCATAGCCTTAAAGTATGTCGCTTTGCGCCGGTTGTCAACGCACCCCCGTGATCAGTACCCGCTCCTCTTGTCCGTAAGGTTTTTCAGCGGCTTTCCCGCGCGGAACAGTTGCAGGTTCTCGAGGAACAACTGCATGGCCTCTTCCATCCAGGTGGCCGTATGGTCGGCGCAATGCGGGGACAGCAGCACGTTGTCGAGCGAATAGAAGGGATGACCGGCAGGCAGCGGCTCCTGGTCAAACACGTCCAGGACCGCACCGCGAATCTTCTGCTGACGAAGCGCGTCGATCAGTGCCGTTTCCACCACAACGGGTCCCCGGCCCAGATTGATGAGCACCGCGGAGGGCTTCATCCGCGCGAGCTGGGCGGCGCCCAGCATCCCGCGCGTCTCGGCCGTAAGCGGGGCGGAAACCAGCAAGTAGTCCGACACGGCGAGCAGCGAATCGAGTTCATCGCCACCATAGACGCGGTCTACCAGGGGATCGCCGGTGGCCAACGCAGGCCTACGGCGCAGGATGTGGACCTGCATGCCGAAGGCCTTGGCGCGCTCGGCTGTCCGGCGTCCGATCTCGCCATATCCGACAATGCCGAGCACCTTGCCGTGAAGTTCGTCGATATCGAACTGCTCCCACTTCTGCGCCCGCTGAGCATCGCGCATGCGGTTCAGGTTCTTCGCGAAATACAGCATCCCCGCCAGCGCAAACTCGCTCAGCGAGCGGGCGTAGACTCCACGCGAATTGGTGAGCGGAGTCGGGATCTGAACCATTTCCGCAGTCAGCACCGCGTCCAGCCCCGCCGACAGGCAATGGAGCCACTCCACATTGGGCAAGTCAGGGTAAATCTTTTGCAGGATCGGCCCCAAGGAGCCGTTGAATAACACGACCTTCGCCTCGGTCAGGGCCTCTTTAGAGAATGCCTCGGGCGTATTGCCAACGACGATTTTCGTTCCCGACGGAACCGGCTTGAGGGCCTCCAAAAACTTTGAAGCGGGCGGACAGAGGAACAGCACCGTAATTTCAGCCATGAATTAGATCATAATGGCTTACGGTAAAGGAGAAACGCAATGAGGATTCTACTAACGCGCGCGGCCGGGTTAACAGCGGCAGCCTTTTTGATCGCTGCGGCGGTATCGTTCGGCGGAGGTGTTCCGGCAGCGGTTCACTACATCGGACACGATAAGGTCACGCAAGTCATGTCCAAGGGCGGTCCGATCGTGAGCGATCCGGGCCTGGTGGTTCTGGCACAGCGACGGGAAGCTGGGGTGGCTGAGTACCACGAGCGTACCAACCACGTGTTCATCATGGTCGATGGCGAGGCCACGCTAGTAGTGGGAGGAACCATGGTTGAACCGAAGCAGACCGCTCCTTATCAATTGCGCGCTCCCTCGACCGAAGGGGGATCCACTTACCATTTGACCAAGGGCGATGTGATTACGATTCCGGCGAAGACGCCCCACTGGTTCAAGGAAATCTCCACCAAGACGGTCGCGTATTACGCTGTGAACATCGAGAGCGAATAGCTACGGGCGCTGGGCCGGCCGCTGCTTGGAGAAGAACTCGGTGAAGAATTCCTCTTTGGCTTTGTCTCCTGCGATACGGATCGGCGCGTTTGTGTCACCGACTTCCATGGTCATACCGGGTTTCTCGCTGACCGAAGGCCAGTGCGGCAAGCCCTTGCCATTGGGATCGCCGGTGGTGACAAAGTTGGCCCAGTAAGAGGACATCATCTCGGCGATCTTATGATCGGCATCCGTAAAGGGCCGGTCGGACTTAGCGAGCGAGTTGAACACGTATGGGACTTCCGACGTATGGAAGGCGCCGTACTTATCGGCATCGGGTCCCGGGAGCGTGTGATCCCAGTAGTAGGTGTAGGCCTTGGTTTTCGCGGTTTTCGCCCGATTCAGCGCCCACAGATACATCGACGTTCGCATCTGATCGCGCGCGCTGGCGTTCTGCGATAGCCCGGCTTGCTCGTTGGAGGACCCGGCGGGATACAACTTCAGGAATGCGCCGGACATATCGCCGTAGCGTTGACTTGCACTCTTTGTAAATGCCTCGACCGTCGTATCGGGGTGCGGCACGCCGCCTCCAAGATCGTCCTTGTTGAGGCCAGTCAATTCCGGGACGTCATTTTGTTTTCCCTGAGCGAAGATTTCGTTGGGCAAGGCCGGCAGCAGATGACCGTCAACCACGGGCGCGAAACGCAGCGGGGCATCGCTACCTGCAACCGTGACCGGGGTCATGAGATCCTTCCACGAACTCGCTCGCAGATCCGCCAAAGAATGCGCGCCCTTCGCCTCGGCGAAGCGGACGCCGTCTTTTTCCTGCTCGGCGAGCGTGCGTAAGGTGGCTGCAATATTCGAACCGCTTTCCTCGATGGCACCGGCGAAAAGGCCCTTCGCGGAGGGCGACGCAACCAGAGTGTGAGCGTCCGCGGCACCGGCCGATTGTCCCGCGATAGTGACCCGCGCCGGATCCCCGCCGAAGGCCGCGATGTTGTCACGCACCCACTGCAGGGCCGCTACCTGGTCGAGAATTCCATAATTGCCCGAGGTATCCGACTCCTTGGTTAGCGCGGGATGCGTGAAGAAGCCGAATACTCCGAGCCGGTAGTTGATGGTGACAACCACCAGTCCCTTCTTGGCCAGGCTCTCGCCATCGTAAACCGGAACGGAGGCGCTACCCTCGACGTTGCCGCCACCATACATCCAGAGAATCACCGGCCGTTTCTCGGCGGCGGACTTGGCGGGAGTCCAGATATTCAGATACAGGCAGTCTTCGCTGATCTCGCCGTGGGCCATGAACTCGAAGGTCCAGGGTTTTCTCTCGGTCACAATGTTTTGCACGCAACTGGCGGAAAACTGATCGGTCTTGCGGACGCCCTGCCACGCAGCAGCCGGACGGGGCGCGCGCCAACGCAGGTCGCCCACGGGAGGCGCAGCATACGGGATCCCCTTGAATACCGCAATGGAAGAATCACTCGAGACAGCGCCGGCAATCAGCCCGGTTTTAACCTTTACGGGCTGCTGGATGGCCGCGGACGAAGGTAGCGCGGCCAAAGTCGCGGCCAGAAAAACATTGTAGAGCCGTCGTTTCATCGTGTATAACCTCTTAGACTTCAGTCCCTGTTGCCGTCAGCCATTATAGCGAGGCGCACACGCCGCTGGCTTCCCTCGCACGTTGCGATGTAGTATAACCACGGGCATGCCACAAATGAGGATTGTATGCGCCAGCCTCGCGGCGGGCCTCTGCGCGACTTTGGTTTTTGCCCAGGACGAGGCACCAGGTGGCCGTGGCCGGCGCGGTCCGGTGCAATATTGGTGGGTAAACAAGACTGTGGGCGGGGTTTACAAGGCGCCGAACCGGCCTTTGTGGAAGCTATCCGATCTTATGCAAATGCATGCCGGCCAGAATAACTGGCGGGAACAGATCATGCTCGATCCCGAACAGGACGCGAGCTACAATTCCGCGGCTGCCGGCACCG
>Ga0163162_10005800_pt1 | contig 11950 bp, 13 predicted proteins | sample S55metaG_FD_115310 | JGI IMG/M metagenome (GOLD analysis project Ga0163162, IMG submission 115310) | Switchgrass rhizosphere microbial communities from Kellogg Biological Station, Michigan, USA - S5-5 metaG | ecosystem: Host-associated > Plants > Roots > Rhizosphere > Soil | place: USA...
CTCGACGAAGATCGCGTCGATCGCATTGTCCTTCATGAGCCGGCGCGCCTGTTCGCGGCGCGCCAGAAATTCGTCGGCGCCGATCGGGCGGATGCGCTCGCGCAGTGCCTTGACCGTTGCCGTGTCGAAATGGCTTATGTCGGCCGCTGCGGGCTTCTGGGCGAGGGCCGGGCCGGCGCCGAGCGCAGACAGGGCGACAGTGGAACTGGCGGTGGTGAAGAAGCGGCGTCTGTCCATGGAAGGGTCTTGGTTGTCGGAAGTAAACCGGTGTGTACACTTTCTCGCGGCATCGCTCGCGGTTTACTTGTGCCGTCTTCCCGCGGGCGCAGGGCCGGATCCACCAGCCTGCCGCCTCAAGCCGGGCGGACCCGGCATCGACGCTTCGCAAGTCACCAGAACGTCGTGCAGCGCGGCAACAACAGGCGTCCGTTCTTGCTCTCCGACGAAGGCGTACATGCCCGCGGCGCCGCGAGCTTTTGCGCGCAAGCGATTCCGGGTCGCCATCCGGCCCAACTCGGTTCATCGCGCCAAGCCAGCCACGGCGCGTAAACGACCAGCCGACAACCGCCGGTGGCCGTGCGCATGTGTACACCCCTTCAGCGCTGGTCAGCCGCGCCGCTGGCGGTTCATCGGAACGTCTGTACCGTCACGGCGGTGTTGGAGATCGCGATCGTGCCGCCGGTGACATTGCAGACACTTACCTTCACGGTGCCTGCTGCGGTCACGGAACCGGGCCCGAAGATCATTCCATTCGGCGGGGTCACGCCATTGCCCCAGGTCACCACGGGCAAATCACCAACTTGCGCACCGCTTACACCCAAACTGACGACCGAACAATTTCCCGCGCCAATCGTCAACGATACAGCGCCGTTCACCGTGGTGCCGGCCAGCTTTGCACGCGTGACGCTATCGGTCGCCAGTTCCGCCGCGGTGATCGATCCAGGAACTACGTTCTCCGCCGTCAGCGCGTATTCCGCCACGGGAGCCAGTCGTATCGCGGTTCGCGGCGTAAGTGCGATTGTGTTGACGTAAACCTGCAGCCACAGCTGCGTTCCGTTGAACACGGTGCTGCCGAAATTCAGGCCGATTGAGAACAGGCCTCCGGATACGGAAAGACCCGACGAAGTGAGCGTACCGCCGACCTGGTTGCCGGCCGCGGCGTCATCGTAAAGCTCGAAAGCCAGGTCGTAATTGCCATTCGCCGGGTGGCCGTTGTCCTGCAACTGGCCCTGGTAGGTGAAAAACGTCGTCTGCGACGCGGCTGTTGCAGCGTTGCAGATCAACAGCAGCATAGTCATTGCGGCAAGCCGGCCAAGAACAGCTTTGACATTGACGTTCATGTGCACACCTCGAAGCTTTGATGGAAGATGGACTCAAGGTCGCCATTCCCGGCAAGAAACCCTCCTCGCAGCGAGAACGTACCGCCAGTAGCCGGGCTACCAACTGCCGCCTGCCCGACTGATGCGATCATTTTGAAGCAGCCGCCCGGCGAATTGGCCGTATTGCCACCGTTCGAGATCAACGAACTCGTGATCTGGGTAGCAGCGAACGCGCCGATCGTGCCGAGAAGGCACACACCCGCGAGTACCACCCGGTGGAGTTTCGTCGTAATTGCTGGTGCCGGCCTGCCGGCGCGAACAGAATGTTCGATGTCCATGCGTTCCTCCGATTCAATGGCGGTGGACCGATGCTAGACGAGGAGAAAGCGGGCCGCCAGTGCATCTCGCCGACTGACCATGGGGTCGCGAAGCCTGGAAAACCCGTCAAGCTAAGGAACGTGTTGCAACGCGCACAAGTGTACTCCGGAAAAATACAGTTGGCTGCATTTTTTTTCGGCGATGTCTTCGGAACGGTCCATGCCGTCGCCCCGCGGCGCGCCGTGCAAACTTCTGGCTGCCGAATTGCGTTTCGGCCGGAGACAATCACCCAAGGAGACCGATGTGGACGCCATTTCCGGACTCCGTGTGGCGATCGTGTTGCTTTTTGGCACTGGTCCTCTGCAGATGCTGCAACGCGCCACGTCAACAGCGATGTCGACGCACGGGATATCCCTGCAGCCAAAAGCCAGTCGCGGCAGGCGGCATTGGCGCTGTTCGGCGCTCGAGCACAAAACGTCGCTGTCCCAAGCAGCTGCAACACGAGGCAACTGCACCATCTTCACCAACGTCGTCGCGCAAAGAGATAAAAAGATAAGGTTATTAAGACCGGAGCAACTTGCGCTACCTTAAAATGCCTCGGTCCCCCTTTTTTCGCATCTCCTGGAGAAACGCGATGCCCACCCTGCGACCCGCTCGAAGGTTGCTGCTGCTGTTCGCGCTGCCGAGCCTGGCCACGGCGATCGCCGCGTACGGCGGCGACCCGAATCCGCCCGATCCGGAACACACCCGTACCGAAATCAGCGCAATGCTGACCACGTTCCTGACCCCAGCGGTCAACAACAGCGGCGCGGGCCATGAGCGCTTCTGGGCCGACGACCTGGTCTACACCAGTTCGGCCGGCAAGGTCATGAGCAAGGCCGACATCATGAAGTCGTTCGCCGGCGAGTCCAAACCCGAGTCCGGCAAGCAGCCCGAGCCCGGCCCGGTGTTCACCGCCGAGGACATCCTCGTGCGTCCGTACGGCGACATGGCGGCGCTGACGTTCCGTCTGGTCGAACACGATCCAGACGGCAAGATCAGCTACTTCCGCAATAGCGGAACCTTCCTGTGGCGACGCGGCAAGTGGCGGGCAATCACCTGGCAAGCGACGCGAGTGGCGCCGCCGGACAAGTAGCGCGCGCGGCCGGCCACGGCAACTGGCGGGCAACTGGAAATCGCTTCGACTCCGTTAATCGACCGTGGCGTATTTTCATGCCACAGCCCGTTCGAACAATGGAGAGACCGATGCGGAAGATTATAGTAGGCGCACAGGTATCCATGGACGGGGTCATGCAGGCGCCGGGCGGGCCGTGGGAGGATCCGACCAGGGGATTCCGGTTCGGCGGCTGGGTGACGCCCTACTTCGGCCAGGAGTTCCGCGAAGAGATCGATCGCCTCTTCAGCGAGAAATTCGACCTGCTGCTCGGGCGCAAGACCTACGAGATCTTCGCCGCGTACTGGCCGTACTACGACGACGGCGCCACCGATAACGGCATCGCCAAACTGTTCGACAAAATCAAGAAGTACGCGGTTTCGCGCTCAGGCCAGGTCGATACGAACTGGGCGGGCTCGGTGCTCCTGCGCGACATCGGCGACGTCAAGCGCCTCAAGCAGGAAGAAGGACCGAACCTTGTAACGCAGGGCAGCACCGAACTCGTGCACGCGCTGCTCGCCAATGACCTCGTCGACCGCATGAGTATCTTCACCTTTCCGGTGGTGCTCGGTGGCGGCAAGAAGCTGTTCGCCGACGGCTCGGCGCCGCATTCGTTCGAGCTGATCGGCTCGCGCGTTTCGTCCACCGGCATCGTCATCGGTCACTACGAACGCAGTGCCGGCATCAAGATCGGCGACACCGCGCTGGACTCTCCCAGCGAGCGCGAAATTGCCCGCCGGGAGCGCATGAAGCGTGAAGGCTAGGCTGCATCCAAGATGCCTGTCAGCGGCATTGGAGGCCAATCACGCACCTGAGAAACGGACGTTGACTGCGTTGTTCCCACACACAGGCTGAGCTTTGTTTCCAAGCGCCTTTCGCAGGCGCGCCCTGTATGCGAACATGCGTCGACCGGGCGACTCTTCGTGCCTGGCAATCCAGCGCCCGGCAACGCGAAAATCAGCCATGAAGACAGCAAGGATCGCGATGTCTGCCATGCTTGCCATGGTCGTAGCGAACGGCCGAGGATACGCGTTCGAAATCGACCTCCCGGCGAGTGCGATCGCGTACAGCGCTCAAACGTCGAAGCTGTACGCGGCGATCGCTGGCTCTGCCGGCCCCGTCCTTGGGGCGCATCTCATAGAAATTTCGCCGACCGACGGTACGATTACCGGCAGCGTTCCACTCGGAGGCAACCCGGGTCCTCTCGCCATTTCTCCCGATGCTCCGACTGCATATGTCGGACTGGCCGGCACCACGATGGTGCTTCCCGTCGACTTGGCTTCGATGACTGCCGGCACGGCTTTCGAGACTAGCGGTTACGTCGCCTACATTGCCGTCATGCCCGAAGCGCCGACCACGATCGCGGTTTCAACCGGTGCCGGGGAAGGAACAGTCGCGGTCTACGACAACGGCGTGATGCGCGGCGGCCACGATGGCACCGTGTACGGAGCGAACAGCATCGGTTTTGATTCCCAGTCGAAACTGCTGTTCGGCTACAACAACTACGATACGAATTCCACGCTCACCAAGTCCGAGGTTGGACCGGCCGGCGTTACGCTGGTGCATGCTGTATACAACGTCATTCAGGGCTTTTATGCGGGCATCGTGGTCGACAACGGCATAATCTATTCGAGCACCGGAGCGACGGTGGATGGCGCGCAGCTGGAGCTCATCGGTACGTACCAGTCGAATGGCCCTGTGGTCGTCGACGTCTCCAACCAGTCGATCATCTTTGCCCACGCGAATGCGCTCGACGTGTTCGATCGAGATACTTTCGTTCCGACATTTTCCCTCGCGATAGCGAACGCGCAGGGAAAGGCCATCAGTGCTGCCGGCTGCGGCTCCGCTTGCGTCGGCGTGGTCTACGATTCCGGACAGATTTTCGTGTTGCAGCAGGTCAGGGATCGTATCTTTGCCGGCACGTTCGAGTAACCAGAAGCGAACCTTCGGCAGCAGGTCACATGAGGAGTGCAAGACATGGAAAACAGAATCGCACTCGTGCTGCTCGTATCGACTGCGGCGGTACACGACGCCTGGGCGGCCGCACCGTTCGAACTGGACACGCCGGCCAACAGCATCGGCTACAGCGCGCAGACGCAGAGGCTGTATGCGACCGTTCCGAGTTCGGCGGGCCTGCCCTACGGCAACCGGCTGATCGAAATATCGCCGACGGATGCTGAAATCACCGGCAGCGTCTTCGTCGGAAGCGAGCCGGGCCCGCTGGCGATTTCCACCGACGCGCCCGTAGCGTACATAGGCATCGAGGGCGCAGCCGCTGTTCGGCGAGTCGATCTCATGCCATTGTCCGCCGGCATCCAGTTCGCAACCGGCAATTCCCTCTCCTACGGTCCGATGTATCCGACACAGATTGCGGTCATGCCTGGCGCCTCAGGGACAATCGCCGTTTCCAGGCATATCAAGGGTGTCTCCCCCGACTACCAAGGCGTTGCCATATTCGACGACGGCGTGATGCGGCCGGCGACGGTGTCTACGTTCCTGGGGCCTACCACGCTCGCCTTCGGCTCTTCGCCTTCAGTGCTTTTCGGGTACGACGGCGCAAGTCAATGGTACGCATACAAACTCGCCGTCGATGCCTCGGGTGTGAGCATCGCGACGATCGCCCCATATCTCTTCAACGGATTCGACTTGACGATCGTCGTCGACAACGGCCAGATCTACGCGACGTCGGGGGAGACGGCCGACGGAGCGCAAATGCAGCTCACCGGCAGTTATGACAGCTCGGGTCCGCTAGTCGTGGACGACGCAAGAAAGCAGGTAGTTTTCGTTCACGGCAGCTCGATCCAGGTGTTCGACCGCGACACGTTCGTGCCGATCTACTCCGTCAAAGTCGCCGCGGCGAATGGAAATCCGCTCAGCGCGACCGGCTGTGGCTCCGGCTGCATCGGCATTGCATTCGATTCCGGGCAGATTTTCGTCCTGCCGGACATCGAAAAAATCTTTGCCGACGGCTTCGATTGACGCAGCGCGCGTCCGGCGTTGTCAGGTGAACGGCTTGAATCCAGCTCGCGTCTGCGACGGCGTAAATTCGATCACTTCGAAACGCGCGGCGCCCTCACGCACGAACGGGTCGAGCGCCATGATCGCTTCGAGACCCTGCTTGTCCGTTCCGCGCGCGAGAATCACGCCGCCGGTCCGCGGCACCCGCCGGCCCGAGGCGACGAATAGTCCAGCGTCGTATTGTTGCTGCAGGAAGCGGACGTGCTCCTTCATCAGGCGATCGATCTCGCCGAGAGGCTTTTCGTAGGTCAGCAACACGACGAACATGCGCCGAAGTGTAAACCATGGGACGCTGCGGGTTTGCAGCCCCGGCAGAGCGCTGCGGCACCGTTCATGCGCCTTCGCGTAGAGTAAGCGCATGGCCTTCGCCACGAAATACGCCACGATCGAACCGAGCAGGGCCGAGATCGACCGCAGCGCCGGACCGATGCTGCTCGAGTTCGGCTCGGCCGGCTGCGGCCATTGCCGCTTCGCCGCGCCGTTTATCGAGCGCGCGCTCTCGGCGCATCCCACGGTGCAGCACCTGAAGATCGAGGACGCCAGCGGCCGGCCACTCGGACGCTCGTTCCAGGTGCGCAGCTGGCCCACGCTGGTATTCCTTCGCGACGGCATAGAGGTCTCCCGCCTCGTACGCCCCGAAGGTGTCGCGCTGGTCGCTCGCGAGCTGGAGCGGATCGACGAGCCGAGCGCAGGGCCGTGAGTCCGCGCGTCGCCTGGACTCGAGCGACGTGCGATAGGAGTCTCCTGCTGGCTGCATCCGAACTGGCGGCTCAGCAGGCGCTCGATGTAGTCATCCGAACCGTTTCGATCAATTCAGGATGAATTCAACGCGCGCGCGACATCGTGGTCGCGAACGTCGTGCAGCAGTTCCCTGGTGCGCAGCGCGTTCGGGACCGCGCCGCCGTGCGCGGTATTGTCGAAGATGCACCAGCACTCGGCACCCGCTGCCTGCTCTGCGCGCAATTGTCGGGCAAGAGCACGCAGGAAGTGATCGGTATAAATGGAAAAGTACATTCTGGGCGAGCCATGCAGGCGAAAATAGCAAAGGCGCCGGTCGGCGCCGGGCACGCTCGCGGCCGCACTGAGCGCCGGATCCGCCGCGACCCGGCCGATGCCGTACTCGGCCAGCAGGGCAGCGGCGCTGTCCGCGAACCAGCTCGCATGACGCGGCTCGACGACCGCTGCGCCCGGGTGGCGCCGGCGCAGCGCAGCGAGAAAGCGCTTCACCGGCTGGCATTCGAGCACGAGGCTGGGCGGCAGCTGGATCAGCAGGCAGCCGAGCTTGCCACCGAGCCCGCGAACCTGTTCCAGGAAGCGATCCAGTTCCGCGCCGGCACCGCGCAGTCGAGCCGCGTGGGTGATCGCCCGGGGCAGTTTCACAGAGAAACGAAAATCCGCGGGGACGCTGGTCGCCCAACGCGCGTAGGTCTCGGCGCGATGCGGCCGATAGAACGACGAATTGATCTCGGTGCACGACAGGCACGCGGCGTAGCGCTGCAGATGCGTGCCCTCGGTCGGAAAGCGGCTCATGACTGTGCGCGGCAACGACCATCCGGCGCAGCCGACGCGCGCCTCGGGCGCGCCAGCGGCGGCCGCAGCGGCGCGCGCGCGGCGTCACACCACGCGCCCTTGCGGCCGCAGGTAGGCGCTGGACGACGTCATGCCGGAAGGGCCGTCGATCGTCATACTGCGCGAACAGGCAGCAAAGTTCAGCGGCAGGATCATTCGCGCGGCGAGCGGCAACAGCAAGGTCGACAAAAAGCGACTCGTTGGCCAGCGCATCGTTTCGCTGCGCAGCTTCGGCAAGCAATTCCTGATCGAAACACCAGTCATTACGGTACGCATCCATCTGCTCATGTTTGGCAGCTACCGCGTCGACGAACGCCGAGCTGATCGGGAGCCACGCCTGCATCTGCAGTTTGCCCGTGGTGAGCTGAACTTTTACTCATGCTCCGTGCGTTTTCTCGATGCGCCGCTCGAAGAACTCTACGACAGGCGCACGGACATATTGTCCGAGGCGTGGGATCCGCGCCTGGCGCTGCGCCGCCTGCGGTCGCAACCTGACATGCTGGTCTGCGACGCGCTGCTCGATCAGGAGATATTTGCCGGAGTCGGCAACATCATCAAGAACGAGGTGCTGTTCCGCATTCGCATGCACCCGTTATCGACGGTCGGCGCTATTCCAGCGCAAAAGCTGCGCGACCTGGTGCGCGAGGCACGCCAGTACAGTTTCGATTTTCTCCAGTGGAAAAAGCAATTCGTCCTGCGCAAGCATTGGCTCGTGCACAACAAGGGTACATGCGTGCGCGATGGCGCAAAACTGACGCGCGCCTATCTCGGCCAGCGCAATCGGCGTACCTTCTGGTGCGAACGCTGCCAGCGCCTGTACGGCGACCGCAGCGACCGCACCGGGCTCGACGCGCGTGCGTTGAAGTCGCGGGTTCAGCGGTCGCGATAGCGTCAATAATCGATCAGGTCAATTTTCCACACAGGGAGCCAGGAACCGTTCGAGCGGCTCGCACTTCCGGCATCCGGCTCCCCTCGCCGTCGCGCTTTCAAGTACACTCCTTGCAACTTTCGAGCATGGACGCTGCCAATCTGCGCGATACAGGGGTAGCGTGCAACAGCCGCGTCGATACAAGGCATTTATAAGCTACAGCCACGGCGACGAGCGCTGGGCGCGCTGGCTGCAGCGTGCATTGGAAAATTACAGGCTGCCCAAATCTCTGCGCCGGGCGCATCCCGCGCTGCCGACGCGCCTGTTTCCGATCTTTCGCGATCGGGATGAACTGGCCTCTTCGACCGATCTGTCCGAATCCATCCAGGGGGCCATGGCCGACTCCGAGGCGATGATTCTGGTCTGCTCGCCCGAGTCCGCCAGGTCGCATTGGGTCAACGAAGAGGTTCGAAGATTCCGCGAAGCGCGCAGCGACGACAAAATCTTTTGCCTGATGGTCGGCGGAAGCCCGAAAGTCGATGCTACCGACTGCGCGTTCCCGCCTGCGCTGCTGCGCAGCAACGATGGCCAGCCGGCGCGTGAGCCCCTGGCCGCCGACGTCAGCGCGGGCGGCGACGGCGAACGCAACGCCATGCTCAAGATTGCCGCCGCATTGCTCGGCGTCGGCATCGACGAATTGAAGCGGCGCGACGCGCAACGGCGCGCGCGTTTCTGGGCAACCGTGGCGGCGGGTTCGCTGGCCGTCGCCGTGGTCACGATAGGCCTTGCCATTGCCGCGTTTATTGCGCGCCAGGAATCGGAAATCCGCCGGCAACAGGGCGAAAAGCTCATCGGCTTCATGCTCGGCGACCTGCGCGGCAAGCTCGAACCGATCGGCAAGCTCGATGTGCTCGATGCCGTCGGTGACCAGGCGATCAGTTATTTCGCCGCGCTCGGCACGCGCGGCACGCCGCAGGAAATGCTCGGTCGTGCCAAGTCCCTGCGCCAGATCGGGGATGTGCGCTTCCATCAGGGCCATCTTCCGGAGGCACTCGAAGCGTTTCAGCAATCGCTCGAGCGGGCGCTCGCGCTCCACGACGCCAAACCGGACAACAACGAGTACCTGTTCGAGCTGGGCCAGTCCGAGTTCTGGGTCGGCTACGTGGCGTGGCAACGCAACGACCTGAACCAGGCGCACGCGTCGATGGAAAAGTACATGCGTTACAGCCAGGAGCTCAGCGATCGGGCGCCTGACAACGCCGCTTACCGGATGGAACTGGCGTACGCGCACACCAATCTCGGCAGCGTCGCCAAGGCGCAGGGGCGCGCCGAAGAGGCGCTGCGCGAGTTCACCCTGTCCGTCACGATCAGCGGAGCCGAATTGAAATCCCGGGCCGGCGACGCCACTGCGATAACGGACCTTGCCGATATCTGGTCGTGGATCAGTTCGACGCTGCAGGATCTGGGCCGTTTGCAGGAAAGCGAACAGGCCGCGGCCAAAGCGGCCGAGTTGATGCGAAGCGTGCACGAACAGGGCAAGGATTCGCCCGCGTCCGCGCGATACGCGGACTATCTTGTGCTGCTTGCGGACGCGCAGCTTCGCCTGGGACAAGCGGGCACGGCGACCGCGCAAATCGAGTCGGCCCGAACCATTTACAAAGCGCTGCTCGCGCAGGATCCGAGCAACGCGTTCTGGCGGCAAGATGCGCTGGTTGCCGATTACTACCTCGTCGCTGCCGCGCCGCCGGATGCATGGACTGCGCAAACCCACGAATTGCTCGGCGCAACCGCCACCGCTTTGCAGGCGCTCGCCGACAAGGACCCGAGCAATCAGACGGTCTGGAAAAAGATTGCCGCGGTCGGCCGCTTGCAGGCATTGGGCGCGTTGGCCCAGGCCAACGCGATGTCGGCGCTGCAGTCGGCTCAGTGGGCGCACGATGTCATGGCCAAAGTGGTCGCGGGCAAGCGCATGCCCGCAGAACTGAAGGTGATTGCAGCGCAGATCGAAGAGACACTCGGCGCCGCGACTCTGGCCAGCGGAGACAAAAACGCGGCAGCGAAAATCTGGACGCAGACGCTTGCTGGACTTGAGGATGAGGCCGAAGGCAGTCTGGGAATCAAGGCAATCCGCAGACTGCTGGCCATCGACCTGGGCAACACGGAACTGGCCACGCAACTCGGCGAACAGCTGGCAAAGACGGGGTTCAACGATCCTCGATTCGCTCCGCGCGCGGGGCGCGGTCCTTGATCGTTCACGTCGTTTCAACCGCGAGTCCCCGACTCGTCATGCGCGGGCGCAGCCGCGCCCTTTCATCCAAACAGGGAAATGAACATGCCTGCTCCAGTCAATCTTGACGTCAGAAATTCTTCGTCCGGCGGCCGCGACGGTTATACGGACGTGGTCGCGTCCAACGGCAACACCTACAGCTACAAATACACGGGCGGTTCCGACGGCCACGGCAACGTGAACGTGAACGTCGGCCGCGGACAGGCATCGATCGAGGTGACGGTGGGAGGCGATCCGCGTTACAACATCACGAATATCACGTTCAACCCGCCGGACACCCAGTTCACCTGGCATGCCGGCGGCCGCGCGGCCGTCGCCGTTATCGTCGACACGGCAGTTGCCGTCGCATCGGTGAAATACACGGTCCTCGCTTTCGACGTAAACGCTGGCTGCACGATCCCCTGCGACCCGGTGATTCACAACGTACCGTAAGCGATCGCCTGCACTCGCCCCACGTCGTTGCTGCGACGATGCGCCGGCGCCGATGATGGCGCCGGAAGCGCTTATCCCCCAGTGACCAAAGGAGTGTAATCTAAGCCCAGTTCTGCAGCAGGAGTTCCCCGTGACTGTCGAAGCCACACCCGCCGCGCTGCCACGCGTTCTTCTCCAGCGCTGTTTCTGGCTTTTTGCCGCGTTGCTGTTTTCGATCGGCGCCGTGTCGTTCGTACCATCGAGCGATAGCGGGCGCCTCGTTCTGAACGGTGTCAACATGGTCCTGCTGATCGCGACCGTCGTCGCGGTCGGGCGCACTACGCTGTCGTTCACCGTCGCGGTGTTGCTTGCCGTTCCTGCAGTGTGTTTTCAGTATCTCGGTCTCTGGTACGACAGCGACAGCGATCTGGCCTGGTCGTGGGTGTTCAGCGCCTCCCTTTATTTCATCACCACGACGTACCTGCTGCGTTACGTTTTCCAGCCGAGGATCATGACGCAGGACAAACTGTTCGGCGCTGCGGCTGCATATCTGATGATCGGTGTCCTGTGGGCATACCTCTACGCGATCGTGGGATACTTCTTTCCGCAGTCGTACGTCGTCCTCGGGCAACCCGGGAGACTGATTTATGCCGACGCGCTTTACCTGAGCATGACCGTTCTTACCAGCACGGGTTTCGGCGATGTCGTTCCGCTCACGCGCCAGGCGCGCGGCATCTGCATGATCGAGCAGGTTACCGGCGCACTGTACGTTGCCATACTCATCGCGCGTTTGGCCGGAGTCTATCCGCCGCGAGAGAGCTACAGCGATACAACCACACGGACCTAGTCAAGAAAACTCCCGGCAGGCCTGCACTTGCTCGCACAGGCAGTGCGGCAAGGGCGCGCGAACGGAACCTGTTGCCTGCCTGACGCGCGAGCCCGACCGACGCACGCAAACATGCGTACGCTCTGCAGAGCCGGTTGAAGATCGCCGGATTCATTTTTCA
>Ga0163162_10005801_pt1 | contig 11949 bp, 7 predicted proteins | sample S55metaG_FD_115310 | JGI IMG/M metagenome (GOLD analysis project Ga0163162, IMG submission 115310) | Switchgrass rhizosphere microbial communities from Kellogg Biological Station, Michigan, USA - S5-5 metaG | ecosystem: Host-associated > Plants > Roots > Rhizosphere > Soil | place: USA: Michigan...
TACGGCGCGGCGCCACGCCGATTGCGACTCCGCCACTTTCGCGCTGAATTCTTCGTCGAGCAGAAGATTCGGCAGCGCTTCGCTGCGCTCGTACGCGCGCATGATCGAGTCGAGGAAGCGCGCGCGAAGGATGCAGCCGGCCTTCCAGATGCGCGCCATCTCGCGCATGTTGATGTTCCACTTCCACTCCTGCGAGCCCGCTTGGATCAGTGCCATGCCTTGAGCGTAGGAGCAGATCTTCGACGCGTACAGAGCGTCGTGGACATCGTTGATGAATCGTTTCTTGTCCTGGACAGGCGGGGGCGCCTGTCCTCCACTGGATAAAACCTTCGCAGCTTGCACGCGTTCGTCTTTCATGGACGACAGCACGCGCGCGTCGATGGCGGCGGCGATCGTGGGAATCGCGACGGCGAGATCGAGTGCGACTTGCGCGGTCCACTTGCCCGTTCCTTTTTGTCCCGCTTTGTCGAGCACTTTGTCGACGAGCGATCCTCGGGTCTCCGGATCTTTCACGCGGAAGATATGCGCCGTGATCTCGATCAGGAACGACTCGAGCGGGCCGCTGTTCCATTGATGGAAGATCTCCGCGAGCTCGTCCGCGCTCGCGCCCAACCCTCGCCGCAACATCTCGTACGCCTCGGCGATCAACTGCATGTCGCCGTACTCGATCCCGTTGTGCACCATCTTCACGAAGTGGCCGGCGCCGTCGGGACCGACGTGCGTCACGCACGCGCCCGAGTCGCTCTTCGCCGCGATCGACTCGAAAATCGGCTGAATCGACTTCCACGATTCCTCCGATCCGCCCGGCATCAGCGACGGTCCGAATCGCGCGCCTTCTTCGCCGCCGGAGACGCCGCTGCCGACGAAGTGAATGCCCGTCGGCTCGAGGCGCTTCGTTCGCTCCTGCGTGTCTTTGAACCAGGAGTTGCCGCCGTCGATGAGGATGTCGCCCGGCTCGAGATGCGACTTGATCGCATCGATCGTCTGATCGACCGGCGAGCCGGCCTTGATCATCATCATGATCCGGCGCGGCCGCTCCAGCGCGCGCGTGAAGTCCTCGAACGTCTTCGTGCCGACGATCTGCTTGCCGCTGTTCTTGTTGACGAAGCGATCGACCCACTCGCCTTCGAGGTTCCACACCGCGACGCGGAAGCCGTGGTCTTCGACGTTGAGAGCGAGGTTCTCGCCCATCACGCCGAGGCCGATCATGCCGAAATGGGCTAACTGTTCTGCCATTTGCGCTACACCTTCGCTACGACGTTCTTCACCGTTTCCACGAGTTGCTGCAATCCGCGCTCGACGTCACTGCCGAGGTTCACGCTGATCGCGCGCCGGTTGTGTTTCACGAGCGATTCGAAATCGCCGATCGCCTGCGCGCGGCACAACACGCCGAAGCCGAACTTCTCGCCGGGAAGCGGCCCGTGTTCACCGCCGCCGCCCGTGAGCTGCATGAAGACGCCGTTGTCGGCGCCGCCTTTGTGCAGCTGTCCGGTCGAGTGCAGGAAGCGCGGACCGTATCCCGTCGTCGTCGCGACTTTCAGCTCGCGCGTGATCGTCTCGCGAATCTGCGCAATCAGCTTGTCGCGCTCCGGCTTCTGTTCGACGTATTCGGTGAGCGCGACGTAATCGCCCGCCTTCACGCTCCGCAGCAGCGATCCGATCGCCTCGGCATCATCGGCGCTGACTTGCGTGCCGGTTGCCGTCGTCGTTCCCTTCGAGTTGAACTCTTCGAGCAGCCGCTTCGTGTTGTCCTTCGACTCCTGCACGTTCGGTTGATCGAATGCGTCGATGCTGAGCATCGCGCCCGCGACGGCCGTCGCGATTTCCCACGTGTAGAAAATCTCGCCGAGATCGAGCTCGTCTTCCATGACGATGTCGACGACCGGATGTCCCGCGTTCGACAGCTCGCGCAGCCGCGCGGTCTCGTCGCTGCCGCGCAGACGCACGCAGACGAAGAGACGATCGTTGCTGTATTCGTTCGCGTTCAGCGTTGGCTCGCCCGCAATCGGAACGACGCCTTTGCCTTCTTTGCCCGTTGACTCGGCGATGAGTTGTTCGACCCAGAGACCGAGCGTGTCGAGCGGCTTCGGCGTGATCAGCGTGAGTTTGTCGCGGCCGTTCTGCGCCATCGTTCCGATCACCGCGCCGAGATGCGCGGGCGGATTCTTCTTGATCGACGGCACCTGTGCGAAGTGTGCGGCGTGATTGGCGCGATCGAGCAGCGTGACGATATCGACGCCAGCCAGCGCCGCCGGCACCATACCGAAATTCGAGAGCGCGGAGTAGCGGCCGCCGATGTCCGGCATATTGATGAAGATCTTGCGGAACTTGTCGCGCTCCGCGTCCTTCACCATTTGCGTTCCGGGATCAGTCACGGCGATGAAGTTCTCGCCCGCGCGATCCCCACGGACCGATTTCACGCGATCGTAGAAGTAGCGGTGGAACATCAGCGGCTCGGTCGTCGTGCCCGACTTCGACGCGACGATGAACAGCGTTCGGACGAGATTGACGCGGGCATCGAGCGCGCGCACCGCTTGCGGCACGGTCGAGTCGAGTGTCGAGAGCGCCGGCCATCCTTCGCGGCTCGGGAACACGCGGCGCGTGACCTCCGAGCACAGGCTCGATCCGCCCATGCCGAGGACGACGACGTCGTCGAAGTCTTTGCGCACGGACTCCGCGAACGCCACGATCTCCGCCGCGTTCTTCAGCATCACCTCGGGCACATTCAGCCATCCGAGAGCGTTGGCGATGATCTTCTTGTGCGCGTCGTCGTCTTTCCAGAGCGTCGCGTCCTTCTTCCAGATCCGCTCGATCGCTTTGTCTTTCTCGAGCTTCTTCACCGCGTCGTCGATGGAGGTGTTGCCGAGGTGAAAGGTGACGCGCTCGGCGAGTCCGCGCATCGCGCCGTCGCGGCGCGCTTCGATCGTCGTCATCAGCGACACGAACGATTCCGAGAACGACTTCACGCCTTCTTCGGTGAGCTTGTCGGTGATCGCCTTGAGGCTGAAGCCTTTCGCGTGGAACGTGTCCATCACGCGCTGCGCTTCGTCGACATCCTGCTCGAGCGTGAGCGCGACTTTGCCGTGGTCCTTGAATGCGTCGTAGGTCGCCGGCGGAACGGTGTTGACGGTGTGCGGTCCGATGAGCGATTCGAGATAGAGCACGTCGCTGTACTTCGGATTCTTCGTGCCGGTCGACGCCCACAAAGGCCGCTGCACTTTGCCGCCTTTCGCGGCGAGACGTTCCCATCGTTCGCCGCCGAAGACGCGCTTGAACTCGCGGTACGCGAGCTTCGCGTTGGCGATGGCGATCTTCCCCATCAGCTCCGTCTCGCCCTTCGCTTCGAGCTGCTTGTCGGCCTGCGTGTCGATGCGGCTCACGAAGAAGCTGGCGACTGAGTTGAGGTGCTCGATCGGAAGGTTCTGCTCGACGCGGCGCTCGAGCGCGCGGAGATACGCCTCCATCACCTGGTGATAGACGTCGTTCGAGAAGATGAGTGTGATGTTGATGTTGATGCCGGCAGCGAGCGACTCTTCGATCGCGGGGATGCCTTCCGGCGTCGCCGGAATCTTCACCATCACGTTCGGCCGATTGAGTCGCGCGAAAAGGCGCTTCGCTTCGGCGATCGTCGCGTTGGTGTCGGCCGCGATCGTGGGAAGGACTTCGATGGAGACGAAGCCGTCGTTGCCGTTGTTGCGATCGTAGACGGGACGAAAGACGTCCGCGGCGTCGGCGATGTCGGTGAGTACGAGCTCGTCGTAAATCTCATCGCGCGATTTGTTCTGCGCGGCGAGCTCGCGCAGCTGCGCGTCGTAGTCTTCGCTGCCGGCGATCGCTTTCTCGAAGATGGTCGGATTCGAAGTGAGCCCGCGCAGGTCGTCGTTGTCGATCATCTGCTGCAGCCGTCCGGCCGTGACGAGCTTTCGCTCCATCTGATCGAACCAAACGCTCTGTCCGACTTTCGCGAGATCAGTGAGGGGATTGCTCATGAACGCCTCCGGACCCGAAATCTTATGTCATCCCGAGCCGCGAAGACGGCGAGGGATCCCCTCGCATTTGCTGTGCTCGTCGTTCTAGCCGGCGGATTCCGCGTCGTCTTCGCGACGCGGAATGACAGCGAGGGATTTCGTCGCGATCCGTCCGACCAGGATGCTGACTGCCAGAGCGGCAATTCCGCCGACGATGTAGACGATCAACCGAGCGCGGCTGGCGGTCGCGGCTTCATGCGCGATCGAGCCGATGTAGACGAATGCGAACGTCGCCGGCGCGATGCCGATGAGCGTCGTCCAGACGTACGTGCCGAGCCGCACTCCGGTGAGTCCGAACATGTAGTTGATCCACGTGAACGGGAAGAGAACGGAGAGGCGGACGAGGAAGACGATCTTCGTTCCCTCGCGCGCGATCGCTTCATCGAGCGCGCGAAACTTCGGATTTCCTTCGGTGAACTTCTCCACGCGTTTGCGGAGAATCGTGCGCGCCAGAAGAAAGGCGAAGACGGCGCCGAGCGTGGCACCGAAGATGACGACGAGCGTCCCCGGCACGAGTCCGAAGATCGCGCCCGCGGCAAGCGTGAGAATCGCCCCCGGCACCAGAAAGACGACGCAGACGGCGTAGACGAGCGCGTAGACGACGTAGCCGATCGCGCCCGCATCACGCACGTACGCCTGGAATTGCGTGAGCCACTGCGCGACGGGAAGCACGCGCACGGCGATGATGATCGCGGCGACGACGATGATGCCGATGATGATCTTCGCGCTTCGAATGCGCGCGAGTGTATCAGTGCAAAGTGACGAGCTTCTTCGCGGACTTGAAGACCATCACGAGCGCGCCGATGCCGCCGACGATCGCGCCGACAAAGACACCAACAACCGTCATCCCGAGCGTAGCGAGGGACCTGGAGCGGCGGGCGGGCGCAGGAGCCGCGGGAAGTAGCAAAGGTTGTCGCGCGACCGATGCCACCGCCTTACTCTCTTCTCCTTGATGCGATCCATGCGTTCGCGCATACACCTGCGTGAACTCCGCGCCGAAGAAGAGAATCTGCGCGCTCCAATACACCCACACGAGAATGATCACCAGCGATCCCGCCGCACCGTACGCCGATCCGACCGCACCCTTGCCGAGATAAAGCCCGAGCGCGAACTTGCCGAGGACGAAGAGGAGCGAGGTGAAGGTGGCGCCGAACCAGACGTCGCGCCACTCGACGCGGATGTCGGGCAGATAGCGAAAGATCATCGCGAACAACACGGTCACGAGCGCGAACGAGATCACCATCCCGATCAGATGGAGCACGCTCTCGCCGCCGGTAATCCGCGCGCTCACCCATCCGCCCATCGCCGAAAGCGCGGCGTCGAACAGCAGCGAAACGAGCAGCAGGAAGCCGACGCCCATCACCATCGCCATCGACAGGAATCGCTGTTTGACGAAGCCGAAGATTCCGCCGGCAGGTTTCTCTTCCACATTCCAGATCGTGTTCAACGCGTCCTTCAACTGGCCGAACACGCCGGCGGCGCCGAGGATCAGGGTGACTACGCCGATGATCGTCGCGAGCGTGCCGCCTTCTTTGTGTTTGCTCGCGTTGGTGAGCATCTCCGTCAGCGAGTTAGCGACGGACGGCCCCATCACCGAATGCAGCTCGGTGGTGATCTTCTTCTGCGCGTCTTCGAAGAAGACGCTGGCGATCTTGATGGCGATCAGAAACAGCGGCGCGATCGAGAAGATTGTGTAGTACGCGAGTGCGGCGCCGAGGCGCTGGGCTTTATCGTCGGAGAACTCTTTCCACGTCTGCTTGAAGAGATCAACGGTGCGTTTCACGCCCGCTCATTGAGCAAGTGACGTTCCACGCATCCACTTCACGCAGCGCTCGAGCTCGGCGTGCATCTCCTTCGCGGAGAGATGGATCGGACGGCCGTGTCCCGGCAGCACCCACTCGAACGTGTAGTCGAGCAGCCGTGCCATCGACTCGATCTGCTCCGGCCACGAGTACCAGCACGCGCTGCGGAACGCGTAGAGGTGATGCGTTCGCTCGTTCCACGCGAGGTGATCGCCGGTGAAGAGGAAGCGGTTGTCGTAGAGGAAGACAGCGTGTCCGCGCGTGTGCCCCGGCGTCGGAATCATGACGAGATCGCGCTCGATCTCGATCGGCTCGCGGCCGGTGGGCTGGCGCTCGATCATCGCCGTGGCGGAGCGAACGTCGTCGCGATGCAGCACGCGCTCGCATCCGAATCGCTGCGCGAACTTGGCGTGATCGGCGACGTCGTCCTGATGCGTGAGGAGCATCGTGCGCACGCCGCCCATCGCCTCGATGTTCTTTACGAGCGGTCCAGCGAAGCGCGGCGAGTCGATGAGAATGTTGCCGCGATCGCGTTTGATGAGATAGCTGAACGCGCCGAAGGAGCTCTCGGACGTGAAGCCGCAGCGGTAGACGTCATCGATGACGAGCTCGGGATACGCGGCCAACGCGCGCGACATGTCGTGCTTCTGCGCGGAGCCGATCGACGACGTCGGACACGCCAGCAACGCTTTCTGCGAGGCGAGCAGCTCGTCATCGTTCGCAGGTTGATGAAAGACCGCCGATTGATCGCCGACGTCGTGAAACACACCCGGCGCGATCTGCCGGCAGGCATCGCAATCGATGCAGGTCGAGTCGACGTAGAAATCACCGTCGATGTTTGCGTCGATTCTTAGGGCTAGCTGCGCCATGCGTCCATGACAACACCGACCCTCCGTGGCGTGATTTCAGTGATGAGTGATGAGTCATGAGTAATGAGTGGTGCTCATGACTCATCACTCGTCACTCATCACTCAGCACTATGATTTGTATATGCCGGACGTCTGGACCAGCGCGGAGGCCGCGTCTTTGTTCCGCGTCGGCGTTTCGTCCATCAAACGGTGGACGGACGAGGGCGAGCTCGAGTCGATCCGCACGCCGGGCGGACACCGGCGCTACACGCTTCCCGCGCTCTATCGATTTGCCAGCATCCGCGGACTCGCCACCGATCTTCTTCCGCCGCTCGAACAGACCGAGCTGTTCGAAGAGATCCCGCCGCCCGCCGACATCACGCTGCTCGAGGCGATGACCGCCGGCGACGCCGACGCCGTCCGCAAGCTCGTCACGCCGCACGTCGAGACGCTCGTGCAGCGCGCGTCGTTTCTCGATCGCGTCGTCGGCGACGCGCTGCGGGAGGTCGGCAAGCGCTGGCAGCGCGGCGAGTTGAGTGTCGATGAAGAGCACCGCGCGTCGCACATCGTCGCCGATGCTGTCGATCGCCTTCGCCCGCGCATCTCGCGCGATGCGAAGCTCGCGGTCCTCGCCTGTCCTCCCGCGGAAGCGCACGATCTTCCGCTGCGCCTCGTCCGCCTCGTCCTCGAGTGGTCCGGCTGGCGCACCGAATTCCTCGGCGCCGAGCTGCCGTGGCCCGACGCGAAGCATGCGGTCGACCGCGCCTCGCCGCGTCTCGTCGCATTCTCCGCGCGATCGAGCGAGCCGTTTCATCACGAGGACTTCGCCGCGCTCATCGAACATTGCGCGGCGCGCGACGCGATCGTGATCACCGGCGGCGAGTGGGCGCGCGGCGGCACCGCGACCGATCGCGGCTATCTGCGCTTCCGCACCTTGCGCGGATTTGAAAAATGGCTGCGAACGATCTAGGCCAACCCGCACCGGTGCGATAACGTCGAATGCAGATGGCGGCCTTGCGCTACTCGCCGAACTGCTTTCCCGCACCGGTCGTGCGCACGCGCGCCATCGGCGACTTCGTACTGAGCGAGACGCGCTACGGCAGCGACGCCGCGCTGCCGACGCACGTGCACGAATACGCCTGCCTCATCGTCGCGCTGTCCGGCGATTTCGAAGAGCGCTGCGGCTCGATCACGCGCGCGATCGAGCCCGGCACCGTGATCGTACGATCCGAAGACGAGCCGCATTCCGATCGATTCAATCGCGACGGCGGACGATGTTTGAACGTCGAGCTGCCGCCGCAATGGCTGGCGAGCGTGCGCGAGCTGGCGCCTCCGCTTGACGGCGGCGGCGTGTATCGCGGAGCTGCGTTCGCGATCGCGGGGCGACGTCTGCATGCGGAGCTCGTCAACACCGACGACGTCTCGCCGCTCGCCGTCGAGTCCCTCATCCTCGGCCTCTTCGCCGACGCCGCGCGCGACTCGAAAAGCGCCGGCGCGCCGCCGTGGCTCGTGCGCGTGCGCGAGCGGATGCACGACAACGCGACGGAGCGCGTGACGCTCGATGCGCTCGCGGAAATCGCCGGCGTGCATCCGGTGCATCTCGCGACGACGTTCCGCCGCTACTACGGCGCGACCATCGCGTCGTATCTGCGGCAACTGCGCATCGACTTCGCCTGCCGCGAACTGATTGGCGGCGACGCGCCGATCGCGGACGTCGCGCTCGCCGCCGGCTTCGCCGATCAGAGTCACTTCGGCCGCGTCTTCAAGCGCGCGATGCGCACGACGCCCGCCGCATACCGCGCCGCGGCGTGTTCCAGCGCCTTAAGCACGTTCTATCTCCGCGCCCGCAGCGAAGCCTAACGTCGGGGCATGAAACGGCTGCTGCTGTCGCTCGCGCTCGCGTCTCCGCTTTTCGCATGGCCACACGATCCCGCGGTGAGCCGCACGCACATCGCCTTCGTCGAAGCGGGACGGCTCTGGCTCGTTCCGCGAAGCGGCGGAGCGGCGCGCGCGCTGACCGACGTGCGTCCGTACATCTCCGCCCCGCGATTCAGTCCTGACGGCGAAACGATCGCGTTCACGAGCCGCGAGATTTACACCGTTTCTGTTCGCGGGGGCGCGCTGCATCGCGTCACGTACCTGCCGTCGGAAGCGCTGTTGACTCAATGGACCGCCGACGGACGGCTGCTCTTCTCGACGAATTCGCTGTCGTTCAGCCGCATCGAGATGCAGCTCTTCACGGTGTCGCCGCAAGGCGGGCTGCCCGAGCGTCTGCCGCTCGAATACGGAACGGAAGGCGTACTCGATGCGAACGGAAACCGGCTCGCGTACACGCCGCGCTGGTCGAGCTCATTGATTGCGAATTGGCGACGCTATCGCGGCGGCAGCGCGCCCGATATCGATCTCGTCGACTTGCGCACGCACGCGTCGCGCAGCATCACCGAGTGGACCGGCACCGACCGCCATCCGATGTGGAGCGGCGACACGATCTATTACGTCAGCGACGACGGCGCCGAAGAGCGGATGAACGTGTGGTCGTACGACACGAAGAGCGGCGCGCGCCGTCAACTCACGCACCTCCGCGACTACGACGTCGTCAATCCATCGATCGGCAGCGACGCGATCGTGTTCGAGCACGGCGCGCAGATCGAGCTGCTCGACTTGCGCAGCGTCAAGACGTCGCCGATTCGCGCGACGATTCCGGAGACGCCGCCGCTGCAGCGCGACGTCGACGCGAGCAACTTCATCACCTTCACGCAAAACGCCGGCGGCAACGTGCTCGTCGAAGCGCGCGGCGACGTTTGGGTCGGCGCGCCGAACGCGGCGCCGCGCAACCTCACCGCGACGAGCGGCGCATTCGAACGCGAGGCGTCGCTGCGTCCGGACGGTCGCGCGGTCGCGTACTGGTCCGATGCCACCGGCGAGTATCAGCTCTACATTCGCGAGCTCGATGACGCTTCGGATGCGAAGCCGCTCACGAGCTACACGAACGGATTCCGAGCGCGTCCGGTCTGGAGTCCCGATGGCAAGCGCCTCGCGTTCACCGATCAGACCGGCGCAATCACGATGTTCGATGTCGCGACGCGCAAGCTGACGGAAGTCGACGTCGAGCCGTGGAACGCCGGCATCGAGGCGGCGGAACTGGCGTGGTCGGCCGACTCGACGTGGCTCGCATACACGAAGACTGCATCGAATCGGCTGTCGGCGATCTGGCGCTACGACGTCGCCGGCGGCACGCGCCAGCAGCTCACCTCAGACGCATTCAACGCGAGCACCCCCGTCTTCGATGCGGCGGGCGAGCATCTGTTTTTCATCGGCTACCGCAACTTCAACAACGCCGTGAGCGACTGGATCCAGAGCCGCATCGTTCACCGCGGTCTCGGCGCGATCATGGACGTTCCGTTGCGCGGCATGACGTTCGACGTCGCGTCCTTCGAACGACGCGCGTCGCGATTGCCGTCGACGAGCGGCTCGATCACGTCGCTCAGCGTCACGCCCGACGGCAATCCCCTCTACGACCTGATCGATCTCGCCGGCAACTCCTCGCGGCGCACGTTCGACATGCGCGCGCGCAAAGAGACCATCACCGATGCGAAGGAGCCGTCCGTCGACAAGTCGGCGATGAAAGTGCGCATCGATCTGCGCGCGGAATGGCGCGAGCTCTTCGACGACGCATGGCGCGAGTACCGCGACGTTTTCTTCGCACCGAAACAGCCGCTCGCCGATTGGCCCGGTGTGAAGGCGCGTTACGCCAGGTTGATCGAGCAATGCCGCACGCGCGAGGAAGTGAACCTCGTGCTCGCGTCGATGATCGGAGAGTCTCGAGTCGGCCACGCGTACATCGGCGCCGGCGGCGACGTCACGCCACGCGCGCCGTCGGACGCGGCAACATTCGGCGCCGACTTCGCCGTCGATCACGGCGCGTTTCGCATCACGCGCATCTACGAAGGCGCGCCGTGGGACGACACCGTTCGCTCGCCGCTGCGCGACGCGCACGAAGGCGAGACGCTACTCGCGATCAACGGCAAGCCGCTCGACATCACGCAAGATCCGCGCGCCGCCATCGCCGGACTCGCAGGAAAAGAAGTGCAGGTGACGCTGGGACCGAATCAGCGCGTCATCACGATCACGCCGCTCGCAACCGAATTCGAATTGCGGCGGCGCGCGTGGATCGAGCGCAATCGCATGCACGTCGCGGACGCGAGCGGCGGCCGCATCGGCTACATCCACATCCCCGATTTCAACCAGAACGGATTCAGCGATTTCGTGCGGCAGTTCTACGGCCAGATCGACAAGGACGCGCTGATCATCGATGCGCGGTGGAGCAGCGGCGGCTCGATCGGCGCTGTCCTCGCGGAGCTCCTCGCGCGCCGCAATCTCAATTTCGCCGCGAACCGCTATTCGAAGGAAGCGTGGCCGGCGCCGCGCTTCGGCGTTCATCCCGGCCGGAAGGCGCTGATCGTCAACAACATCACGGTCTCCGCCGGCGAGAACTTCTCCTTCTACTTCCGCAAACTCGCCCTCGGCCCCATCGTCGGCGCGCGAACGTGGGGCGGCCTCACCGGCCTCAATCCCGTGCCGTCGCTCATCGACGGCGGCGCGGTCAACGTCCCGAACGCGCCGTTCTTCGACGATACCGGCTGGCTGATCGAAGGCCAGGGCCTCGAGCCGGACGTGAAGGTCGAGCGAGATCCTGCGGCGAGCGACGATGCGCAACTGGATGCGGCGATCGCGGCGTTGAGGAATCGATGAGATGGTTGCGCAGTTGCTAGGTTGCTCAGTTGCGCGGTCCACCCCGCAACCGAGCAACCACGCAACCGAGCAACCAAATGTTCGACAACCTACAAGACAAAATGGATCGCGTCTTCAAGACGCTGCGCGGCGAAGCGGCCCTCAACGAGTGGCACATCGACAACGCGCTGAAAGAAATCCGCGTCGCGCTTCTCGAAGCGGACGTTCACTTCAAAGTCGTCAAGGAATTCACCGTCCGCGTTCGCGAGAAAGCGGTCGGACAGGAAGTGCTCACGGCGTTCTCGCCGGCGCAGCAAGTCACGAAAGTCGTTCGCGACGAACTGCAGACGCTCCTCGGCGGCAATGAAGTCGGCCTCGCGCTCATCGGATCGCCCGCCGTCGTGATGATGGTCGGCCTGCAGGGCTCCGGCAAAACGACGACGTCCGGCAAGCTGGCGATGCATCTCAAGAGCCGCGGCAAGCGTCCGCTGCTCGTGCCGTGCGACGTCTACCGTCCCGCCGCCATCGATCAGCTGCGCA
>Ga0163162_10005803_pt1 | contig 11947 bp, 10 predicted proteins | sample S55metaG_FD_115310 | JGI IMG/M metagenome (GOLD analysis project Ga0163162, IMG submission 115310) | Switchgrass rhizosphere microbial communities from Kellogg Biological Station, Michigan, USA - S5-5 metaG | ecosystem: Host-associated > Plants > Roots > Rhizosphere > Soil | place: USA...
GGAACACTGCCTGAGATAGCGCTGCAGATCAAAGGCCAGAAAATCACCGTTGAAGTAGCGGCAACGGATGACGCCCGTATGACCGGCCTGATGCACCGGCGCATGATGCCTGAAAATCGCGGCATGCTGTTTGTGTTCGCTTATGCGCAGCCGCAAAGTTTTTGGATGATGAACACTTACATTCCGCTCAGCATTGCGTTTATCGATGACACTGGCACGATTATCAATATCGACGATATGCAACCGCTGACTACCGATCCCCACCCTTCAGCGAAACCAGCGAAGTACGCGCTTGAGATGAATCAGGGCTGGTTTGCGAAGCATGGAATCAAGGCCGGCGCCAGCGTGCAGGGACTGAAAAACGCACCGGCGCCGCGATAAAAAACGCGCGGTAGAACCGCGCGTTTTTGGCGATCCGGAGTAAGCCGGTTGCCGGATCAGAGTCCGCCGTGCGACTGCGCGACCATGCAGAACAGCATCGGTATCGACAGCATGGTATTGATGCGTGAAGTCATGCCGGCGAGTTTTGCGGCAGCTGCTTTCTCCTCCGGCGTCACCTGCACGATGCCGAGCGCCTTCTTCTGATTCGGCCAAATGATGAACCAGACGTTGAAGGCCATAATCAACCCAAGCCACATCCCGATGCCGATCGCATGCACACCCTTGTTCAGGGCCAGAGCTTGACCTAGATAGCCGTTCATGCCGGCGACAAGCGCTCCGGTAATTACTGTCGCTAAAGCGGCCCAGCGAAACCAGAACAGCGCTGCCGGTGCGATCACCTTGCCGATAGCCGGCTTCTGGTCGTCTGGAATCTTAGGCATGGAAGGCGTCTGCACGAAGTTGAAATACCAAAGCAGGCCAATCCACATGACACCGGACATCACATGCAGCCAGCGCATGACAAACGTCCACCACACATGATCGCCGGCCCGGGCGCCACCACCGCCAGTCAAACCGTTAACTGCCAGAATAATCACGATGAGAATGACAATGCCCGCAATTATTGTTTTACCAAGCGACTGGAAAAATGCGCCCATGGCACCTCCTTATGTATGTTGTTCGAGGCAGAGACTCCGCGCGCAAATATTAGCACAAGGGCGCACGCGGGCGTACTTCGTCACGACCAGTGTTAGTCATTGGTCATAACGTGCCTCGCGCGGGGTTATTGTTTGCGCAAACCTTAGATCAGCAGGAAGACCGCGTCATTCTCGATCTTCACGGCGAAGCGGCGCGTGCATCCGGCGTCAGGCGCAACCGCGGTGCCTTCTCCAAGGTTGATGTTCCAGCCGTGTAGAGGACACGCAACTTTGCGTCCGAATACGATACCTTGAGACAGCGGGCCGCCTTTGTGCGGACATTTGTCGAGCAGTGCGAAAACTTCATCGGCGGCCGTGCGGAACACCGCGATGTTGCCGTGCACACTGGTAACGACCCGGGCGCCCAGCCGCGGAATCGCATCCACATCGCACACCCGACGCCAGGGCACTGGCGAAGCAACCGGCGCGCATGTTGCGATATCGGCTGATGCGGCGCCATTCGGCACACTGCCGGCGCGATCACCGAAATCATTCATGTCCATCAGACGTGCAATGGCTCGAACTCGCGCACTGCGGCGCCTTTAGCGCGCTCACGCCAAGGATCCGGCTCGCCCTGAAGCGCGAAGCGCAATCGCGCATAAAGTGCTTTGCGGTTCGCGCTGTGGACGACGATCCGCTCTTTGATGTAATCAAGGCCGACGCGCGCGACATAGTGAACCGTGCGGTCAAGATAGCGGCCCTCCTCGCGATAAAGCTGAAGGAAAGCGCCGGCGTATTCGAGCACCTCTTCGCGCGTCTTCAATTTACATAGGAATTGCGCGACTTCCGCTTTGATGCCGCCGTTGCCTGCGACGTAGATCTCCCATCCGGAGTCGACGCCGATGACGCCGACGTCCTTGATCGTCGCCTCAGCGCAGTTGCGTGGACACCCGGACACCGCGAGCTTCACTTTGTGCGGGGCATACATACGCCACAGATCCTTTTCCAGTTCGATGCCCATGTTGGTGGAATCCTGGACGCCGAATCTGCACCATTCGGAGCCGACGCAAGTCTTGACCGTGCGTAGCGCCTTTGCGTACGCATGTCCGGAAGGCATATCCAGATCACGCCAGACACTCGGTAGATCCTCTTTCCTGACGCCGAGCAGATCCATGCGCTGTCCGCCGGTCACCTTTACGGTAGGTATCTTGTATTTGTCGACGACATCCGCGATTCGGCGCAGTTCACTGGCATTCGTGGTACCGCCCCACATGCGCGGTATCACGGAGTAAGTTCCATCTTTCTGAATGTTGGCGTGCGCGCGTTCGTTAATGAATCGCGACTGAGGGTCGTCGAGGGCTTCGTGGGGCCATGTCGATAGCAGGTAGTAGTTGAGAGCAGGCCGGCACGTCGCGCATCCGTTCGGCGTGCTCCACTCCATAAATTGCATCACGTCGGGAATGGACAGCAGGTGCTGTTCGCGAATGACGCGACGTACTTCTTCATGTGTGTGCTCGGTGCAGCCGCACACCGGCTTGTTCCGCGCAGCCGCCGGCTCATAAGCGCCGCCCACAGTAGACGCGAGTATCTGCTCGACAAGTCCGGTACACGAGCCGCACGAGCTCGATGCTTTTGTGTACTTGCGCACGTCGTCAAGCGTGAACAGTCCCTGGCCCTTGATCGCTTTTACGATCGTTCCCTTGCAGACGCCGTTGCAGCCGCACACCTCCATTTCATCCGACATGGCGGCCGCCTTGTTCTGCCCCTGATGTCCGCTGTTGCCGAGGTGAGACTGACCGAACATCAGGTGGTCGCGAATATCGCTGATGCTTTGCCGGTCGCGCAGCAATTGAAAGTACCAGGCCCCGTCGACCGTATCGCCATAGAGCACGCTGCCGATTACCCGGTCATCGCGCAGCACCAGCCGCTTGTAAACCCCGCCGGCGGAATCATGAAGGACGATCTCCTCGGTGTCGGGTCCACCGGAAAAGTCGCCGGCGGAAAAAAGATCCACACCCGTCACTTTGAGCTTGGTCGAGATAGCCGATCCAACGTAGCGGCCGATTCCGAAGTGAGCAAGGTGGTTCGCGCAGACTTTCGCCATCTCGAATAGCGGCGCCACCAGACCGTATCCAATACCCCGGTGGGCAACGCATTCGCCAACCGCATAGATTTTCGGATCGTAAGTCTGCATCGTGTCGCTGACGACGATGCCGCGATTACAAAAGAGGCCCGCGGATTGCGCGAGCTCGATATTGGGACGTATGCCCACCGCCATTACGACGATGTCGGCCGCGATTTCAGAGCCGTCTTTGAAGCGCACGCCGGTGACGCGGCCCGCCTTGCCGCCGTCCGCATCTCCGACGATTTCCGCCGTCTGCGTGTTGAGCCGGAAGCGCAGGCCTTTGGCTTCGAGCGACTGCTGCAACATCCGCGCGGCGGTCCGATCGAGCTGGCGCTCCATCAGCCATTCCATCAGGTGCACGACGGTCACCTGCATGCCGCGCAGCTTGAGTCCGTTCGCTGCCTCGAGACCGAGTAAGCCGCCGCCGATCACCACTGCGTTCTGATACTGCGACGCCGATTCGATCATCGCATTCGTGTCGTGGATGTCGCGGTAAGTGATTACACCGTTGAGTCCGCAACCGGGAATCGGGAGCATCAACGGATTTGAGCCTGTGGCCAGCAGCAAGCGGTCGTACTGGGCCTCGACGCCGTTCGCCGCAATGACTTTTTTGGCGTGCCGGTCAATTCGCACGATCTTACTGTTGAGATGAAGCGTAATGCCGTTTGCCGCATACCAGTCGACGTCGTTGAGCATGATGTCGGTCAGCGTCATCTCTCCGGCGAGCACGGGCGACAGCAATATGCGGTTGTAGTTAGCGTGCGGCTCAGCGCCGAACACTGTGATGTCGTATAAGTCGGGTGCGATCTTCAACAGCTCTTCGAGCGTTCGCACGCCTGCCATGCCGTTGCCGATCATCACCAGTTTCATCTTTTGCATAAGAATCCTCCGCGGCCTTAAGCCGCGCTGCGGCAGGCGTGCAATTGTTCCCCCGCGAAGCCCACGACTTTCCCGATAACAATCAGCGCTGGACTATCCAGATCGGCCTGGGCGATCTCACCGGCAAGCGCAGCCAGCGATGTGACGACCTCACGCTGACCGGGACGCGTTCCATGTGCTATCGCGGCCGCGGGCGTATCCGCCGGCATACCGGCAGCAAGCAGCGCATGCGAGATTGCGCCGGCTCGCTGCATGCCCATGTAGATCACCAACGTAGTGCCGCTTTCTGTAAGCGCCTTCCAATTCGGCTCGTCGCCATTGCGCGTGTGACCGGTAACGAAGGTAACGCCGCGCGCCATCTCGCGGTGCGTGACAGGGATACCCAGCGTCGCCGGCACCGCGATGCCCGCGGTGATCCCGGGAATCACTTCAAATGGCACGCCGGCTCGAGCCAGCGCCAAGGTTTCTTCGCCGCCGCGGCCAAAGACGAACGGGTCGCCTCCTTTGAGCCGCGCGACGACCTGCCCCTGTCGGGCGAGCCGCACGAGTAACCGCTCAATAAAAGCTTGCGGCGTCGACCGGCAGCCGCCCCGTTTGCCGACTTTAATCAGGCGTGCATGCGATGCGAACTGCAGCACGCGGCGATCGACGAGCTCATCGAGGAGTACAACGTCCGCGCTTTGAAGCGCGCGCACGGCTTTGAGCGTCAGAAGCTCAGGATCGCCCGGACCTGCGCCAATCAGATAGACGATACCGAGGGCCGGTGAGTTAGTGACTCGCTTCATGCCAGGACTCACTAACTATGACCGCGCGCTGCGGCGTCCTTCATGGTGGTCGCCAATACTGTATAAGCCGTCACCCATGCCTGCTTCACATCATCGGTAAACGCCTCGCCGAGCCCCTCATGGAGCGTCGACAGTAAAGCGCCCGCAACAGTATCGTAGTCTTGCGACTTAACGCCGTAGCCGCCGTGACGTCGCCCGAGGTCCTTGATCGTCGGCACGATCGCGTCCAGGCGGTCGAGTGATACGACCGCAGTGTTGATCATGCTCATGAGCTTTTTGCCCTGTACGGCCATGTCACCCCTGAACAGAGATCTGAGAGCCGGATCGCTCGCAAATAATTTGGTATAGAAAATATCTGCGGCGGTAGCGCTGATCGGCAGCACTTGCTGCCAGCTCGCCTTCACCAGGCCTATTTGTTGAGGCGTCATCACCATCTACCTTTTTTCATGGCGTTAAGACGCCGCGCCAGCCGGCTCATGCATGCTCAGATACATCATGCCGCCGGCCGTAACTGCTTCTGATACAGAAACTCCAGGACGCGGCCGCGTATATGGTGATAGCGGGTATCGTTGACGAGCGCGAGGCGCTCGCGAGGACGCGACAGACTCACGTCGACGATCTCGCCGATTGTGGCGGCCGGTCCATTGGTCATCATCACGATTCGGTCTGAGAGCAGTACGGCTTCGTCGACGTCGTGAGTAACCATGAGCACCGTGCTGCGCGTCTTCGCTACGATCTTGAGCAATTCATCCTGTAGATGTGCTCTCGTCAGAGCGTCGAGCGCACCGAATGGCTCATCGAGCAGCAGTACGCTGGGCTCCATTGACAGCGCACGGGCAATGCCGACGCGCTGTTTCATTCCGCCGGATATTTCGTTTGGCCGCTGATGCGCCGCATGTCCAAGCTGCACGAGCTCGAGCGCATTCATAGTGCGCGCCTTCAACTGCGATTTTGTTTCAATGCCGCCGAACACACGCTCCACCGCGAGGTGAACATTTTCGGCACAGGTGAGCCATGGCAGTAGCGAGTGATTTTGAAACACGACGCCGCGATCAGGACCCGGCCCCGCAATCTCGCGCCCTCCACATATGAGGACGCCGTCGCTCGGGCGCAGCAATCCGGCGACAAGATTGAGCAGCGTCGATTTGCCGCAGCCCGAGTGTCCGATCAGGGCGACGAATTCGCCTTGTGCGATGGAGAGCGAAATGTCTTTCAGCGCGACGAAACTGCCGGACTTCGTCTTGAATACCATTTTCGCGTTTTCGACCGATACGAATTTGTCCATCCGGGTCCTCCTAGCGGTATTCGAACCGGCGCGCCAGCAGCATGAGCGTCTGCTCGAGCAGGAGCCCAACGATGCCAACAGTAAAGATTGCGATGATGATGTGCTCCACATTGAGGTTGTTCCACTCGTCCCAGACCCAGAATCCGATGCCCACACCACCGGTCAGCATCTCGGCAGCAACAATCACCAGCCAGGCGACGCCAATGGCGAGCCGGATGCCGGTCAGCATGAACGGCAGCACCGCCGGAAATAAGATTTTCGTGAACACTTTCCATTCCGAAAGGTTCAACACCTTGGCGACATTGAGATAGTCCTGCGGCACTTCACGGACACCCGCCGCTGTATTGACGATCATGGGCCAGATGCTGGAAATGAATATCACCCATATCGCTGCCGGATTCGCGGCTTTGAACACGAGCAAACCGATCGGCAACCAGGCCAGCGGAGAGACGGGCCGCAGCAGACTCACAATGGGTGCTGCCATCCCCGACAGGAAGCGGAAACGTCCGATCATGAATCCCAGGGGAATGCCGATCAGCGCCGCCAACCCAAACCCTATCCCGACACGTCCGAGCGAGTTCAGAACATTCCAGCCGATGCCCTGGTCGTTTGGTCCCTTACGGTAGAAGGGATCGCTGAACACGCCCACCGCGGAGTGCCAGGTCTTCACCGGACCCGGCAGCGCGCTGCCTTGCGACACGATCGCCCACACCGCGACGAACAGCGCAATTCCAAACACAATGGGAATGACCTTGCGGAAAAAGTCTGCGATGTCCTGCCCGTAACGCTCCACGAGCGGCGTATGCCGACGAACAGGCGGCGGCAACTCGACTACCCCAGTCTCAGCAGCGCCGGACGGCGATGAGAACGTTGCGTGCTGCGAATCTGCGCTGAATTTCTGATGCAGGAGAATTGCCGCTGTCATCTCACGCCACCTTGATCTTGAACGAGCCGGCATATAGTTTTGGATTCTTGCCATCCCAGACTACGCCGTCGATCAGCTTTGATGTCCGGAAGTCCGTCTTCGGCACGGGCGCCTTGGCGGCGGTCGCTGCTTCCTTGTAGATCTCAATGCGGTTCACCTTCTTCGCGACCGCCAGATAATCCGGTTCTTCTTTGAGCAGACCCCATCGGCGATGTTGCGTCATGAACCACATGCCGTCCGACAGGTACGGGTAATTCACCATACCTTCGTTGTAGAACTTCATGTAATCGGGCTCGTCCCATTTTTTGCCAATGCCGTTTTCATAACGTCCGAGCATGCGCGCCAGTATCACTTCCGCATCAGTGTTGACGTACGATTTGTCGGCAACGGTCTGCGCGGTTTTTTGGCGGTTTGAGAGTGATCCATCGATCCATCGGCCGGCTTCAATGATTGCGGCAGTCATCGCGCGTGCCGTGTTCGGATACTTGGCGATAAAATCTGCTGTGGTGCCGAGCGTCTTTTCAGGATGATCTTTCCAGATCGCCTGTGTGGTCTCGGCGGTAAAACCGATGCCATCGACAATCGCGCGATTGCCCCACGGCTCGCCAACGCAGTACCCGTCCATCGCACCGACGCGCATGTTGGCGACCATTTGCGGCGGCGGGACCGTAATGATTTTTGCGTCCGTGAACGGATTGATGCCGTTCGCGGCGAGCCAGTAGTAGATCCACATGGCATGCGTTCCAGTCGGGAACGTTTGCGCAAATGTGTACTCACGCTTTTCCTTGTCCATCAGGGCTTTCAGCGTGGCGCCGTCTTTAACGCCCTTGTCGTTAAGTTTTTTCGAGAGCGTAATCGCCTGACCATTGTTATTCAGACTCATGAGCACCGCCATGTCCTTCCTGGGACCGCCAATGCCCATCTGTACGCCGTAAATCAATCCGTACAGCACATGCGCTGCGTCGAGCTCGCCGTTGACGAGTTTGTCGCGTACTGACGCCCACGATGCTTCCTTGGTCGGAATGATCTTGATGCCGTACTTCCGGTCGAATTCCATGACAGATGCCATGACGACAGAAGAACAGTCGGTCAACGGAATAAAACCAATCTTCAATTCGGTTTTTTCCGGCGCATCCGAGCCTGCGGCCCACGCACCCTGACGCACCGCATCGGGTACCAGGCTCATGATTGCCGCTCCGGTGAGGGCGCCGCCGCGTCGCAGAAATTCGCGTCGCTTGTTGGCTGCCGGCGTTTCGATGGCTTCCGGTTCACCTTTTACCTCGTCGCTCATGGCGTGCTCCATTCAAGGTTGACTGCTTACAAAAGCAAAGCGTCCATTTCCCGGGGCGAAGCCGCCTCGAAAAATGGACGCCGTTGTCCATTGTGCATGTCCCCGTCGTTGGGAACTATGCGTTGCGGTTAACCTTTAGCAATCGCTATGCCATCCCTCCGCCTGAAGCCAAGTGTATGAATCTTATACGGGAACGTGTGGACACGTTGTTACCGGACTGCGCGCTCAGCGCACGCTCGCGGTGCACCACCCATCGCTGCGCCTCAATATGGGCAAGGTCACGACACAATGAAAGGCTCCATCTCAATCACCTGTCGCGCGACTGTCGCCAGCTTGGCGTTGCTTTGCATCGCCTGCTTGCGCAGGGCACGAAACGCTTCTTCCTCCGAAAGCTGCCGGCCCTTCATGAGAATGCCTTTAGCGCGTTCAATCACTTTACGGTCGGCCAGTTTTTCTTCGATGTCATCGAGTTCGCGCTTCAACGCCTGGAACTGGTCGAAGCGAGCGACTGCCGCATCGATAATCGGACGAATGCGCTCCGCTGACATCCCGCCCACGACATATGCGCTCACGCCGGCCAAGGTCGCGGCGCGAATCTTTTCAGTATTACCGTCGTGCGCAAACATCACGACTGGACGCGGTTCGTCGCGGCTCACCACGCAGATGTTCTCAAGCGTGTCCCGATCGGGTGAGTCCATATCGATGATGACGATGTCGGGCTGCCTGGCGCGTACCTGCCGGTGCAGATCATATGTTGACGGCACATAGGCGATCACGTCGTAGCCCGCCCGTACGAGTGCCTGCTCGAGCACTTCAGCGCGCTCGACCACCTGATCGACAATCATGACTTTCAGCATTCAGCGTCTTTGCATGCGTCCTTCATGCGGCCGCCAGGCTGCCGGTTTCGACCGCGACAATCGCCTTGGCCTGATTCATGTCGCTCGTATATCCGGCGCCGTAGAGGCAGCATGCCAGCTGATTCACAATCGGCAGCGGCACCGGCGCTTCGCCGCTCATCGCCCCTTTTATCCAACCGGCTGTGGTCGCCGCCTCGATGACGGCAGGCAGCGTCGGCACCATCTTCAGCGGACCCAGTTCCGCTTCGAATAACACCTGTGAGCTGCCATCGTGGAAATATTCGAGCTGCGGACGCCGTTTTGGATTCGCAAACGGCTCGCCCTCAGTGCTGCGCAACAGCAGCGCATTAGCGCCGGTTGTAAGCAGAAACTCGCGCATGATCTCGAGAAACGGCGGATGTGACACGCTGACGACGCGCAGACTGTCGCCATTGAATGGATCGATCAGCTTGGCCAATGAGTGCGGACTCGAGCGTACGCCCAGACGCGCACGCAAACTCATTAAATCGGTGAGGCCGGGAGCCAGCGCTGCGCTGGGAACGAATGCAATGGCGCCGTTGTCGAGCGCGTCCTGAGCTTGCACGAGGTTCGCGCACGGCATGATTCCCAGTTCGCGCAGAATGTACGCACTCGCGATGCGACCATTGCCGCTCAGCGGGCCATGGACAAGGACCGGCACGCCGAATCGCTGCAGCAGCAATGCAAGCAGAGGAAGCAGATTCGGCTGGTCGCGCGCGCCGCTGTAGCTCGGCATAACGACGGGTTTCGCTTTGCCCGGCGGGGCCTGTAAGCGGAATAAGCGTTCGTCGAGTGCGTTATAGAAACCCAACAGCTCCGACAACGATTCGGACTTGATGCGAAGCGCAAGCAGGATCGCGCCCAGCTCGAGTTCCGGCACTCCGCCATCGAGCATTGCAGCGAACAATTGCTGCGCGTCATATTCGGAGAGATCAGCGCCTGCATCGCCGCGTCCGATCTCCTTGATGTAATGTGCAAAGCTCATTTGAGGGGTGAGACGGTAAGAGTCGTTTCGGTTGTGGACGGCGATATGGCCTGGACGTCCCTGGGGATGTTTGGAAGCTCGCTGGCGAGCGATCGCGCATCGGCTCGTCGAGTGGCCATGCGTTTGAGCTCGGGGAGACAGGAGCCGCATTCAGTGCCGCACTTCAATTGCTTTTGTAGTTGGGCAAGGTCCGCACCGCCCGCAAGCGCCGCATTTACCTCGAGCGCCGAGACGTCGAAGCAATTGCATACCACCGCGCCGCGCGTGAACGTGCCATGCGGCGGCTCGCGCACCGGCGCAAGTATCCATGACCGCGTCGCCTCGGCAGAGGCGCCCTGCACCATCATGTTCTTGAGCCACTCCTGCGCCGCTGTTTCCCCTGCGAGGCAGACGCTGTTGACGATGCCGTCCTCGATACGCGCAATCTTTTCGACGCGTCGGCATGCATCCACATAGCGCATCGTGCAGGACGCATCGTCGAGCTCGAAAAGGCGCTCGAGATGTTGCAGCATCGACTCAGGAATGGGATGTGCCGCGTACGCGCGCATGACAACGACAACGTCATCGCGTCCGCTCAGTGTCAGCGTCGAATAGTCGAAACATTGCAAGAGGAGCTGGAGATTTGCGCGCAATGTCTCGGCTGAACCCGATTGGACCGACGTAAACCTGCGCATCGCGACTATCTGATGCGGCAGATCCAGCTTCTTTACTTCAACCGCCGCATGTTTGAGCTCGGGCTGCTTTGATGCCGGATCGTAGACCGGCGTCGTTAGCGCGTTTACGCCCGCGCCCTGCATGGTCTGGCTGCCCCAATGCATCGGCATGAATATCTGCGCCGCACGCACATCGTCCGACGCCTCTACGCGCACAGTAAGCTCGCCCCGGCGGCTTGTGATCCGGGCGATATCGCCGCTCTTCAGCCCGCGGCGTTCCATATCCCGCGTATGCATGGACAGCAATGGCTCGCTGACATGATTGAAGAGCCGCGCGACCGTGCCCGTGCGGCTCATACCGTGCCATTGATCGCGAAGCCGCCCTGTATTCAAGGCCAGCGGGTAGCGGGCGTTCACCTTTTCGGCAGTACTATGCTCGCGCGCAATCACAAACCGCGCGCGCCCGTTCGCTGTGGGAAAGATGCCGTCCTCATATAGCCGCGCTCTGCCGGCGTGTTCGCCTCCGACGAGGGGCCATTGCTGCGGGCCGGCGCTATCGAGCATGCCGTACGACAATCCGGTGATATCAAGATCGCGCCCGCGTGTCGTCTCGCGATGCTCATTGAAAATTTGTTCCGGCGAAGCATAGGGAAACAGCCGCAACGTACGCGAAACGCCGAGCCGCGCGCCAAGTCGCCGGGCGAACTCGGTAGCGATCCGCCAGTCGTCTCGCGCCTCGCCGGGCGCTGCTACGGCCGCGCGCACACGCGTAATACGCCGTTCGGAATTAGTGACCGTGCCTTCTTTCTCACCCCATGTAGTGGCGGGCAAAATGAGATCGGCGTAATGCGCGGTGTCGATGTTGCGATACGCATCCTGCACGACGACGAATTCACAGTGCATGAGCGCCTCACGTACGCGCTCAACATCGGGCATCGACTGGGCCGGATTGGTACATGCGATCCAGACGGCCTTGATGTCACCGCTGTGAATCGCGTCGAACAACTCGACGGCCGTCTTGCCGGGTTGTGAAGGTACCGTCTCGACGCCCCACAGTGCGGCTACTTCCGCGCGATGCGCAGCATTTGCAAGATCCCGATGTGCCGACAGCAGGTTCGCCATGCCGCC
>Ga0163162_10005807_pt1 | contig 11942 bp, 9 predicted proteins | sample S55metaG_FD_115310 | JGI IMG/M metagenome (GOLD analysis project Ga0163162, IMG submission 115310) | Switchgrass rhizosphere microbial communities from Kellogg Biological Station, Michigan, USA - S5-5 metaG | ecosystem: Host-associated > Plants > Roots > Rhizosphere > Soil | place: USA: Michigan...
ATATTGTGGATGTGCCGACCTCCGCCGGAAAAAGCTTTTTACGAAGTTTGATGGGAGGCGTTGCACCGAGCGTAAGTCAGCTGCCGGTTCGCATCATCCCATAGTTCAGGTTTCACAATCACGTGAAACCATCCAAGTTTGAATTGAAGGTTCTAAAATGAAAAATAATCGCGAGCTGGTCAGACGAGACGATCAAAACACCCTCGATAGACCAATCGAAACACTGGCCTCTTACAATTACGGTGTCGATCCGAATGCCGAAATTGAAGTCCACCTCATGGACTACTGGCGTGCGATTCGCAAACGCATGTGGTTGGTGATTGGCATCGTCGCACTAATCACGATGCTCTCGCTCGTCTTTATGGCGAGGAAGCCGGATGTTTATGAAGCGCAGTCGCGTGTGCAAGTAAACCTGGAAGACAACAACTCGGCGCTCGTAAGTAAGAACCCTTATTTCTACGGTTCATCTGACGATCCGGTCTACTTCAACACGCAATTGCAAATCCTGGTCAGTCCGGGATTAATTCGGCGCGTCGTCCGGACTCTCGATCTCGAGCACAATCCCGACTTTCTCAAAGGGAACACCGCGCAGAAGCGATCCTCATGGCAGACAATTCTGCAAATGGTAGGACTGCGAAAACCACCCGAACCTGACGCCAAACCACAAGAGCAGCTGGCCCTGACCAACGCGGTCGCACAAGACACGTCACGCGAAGATCTCAACGAAGCCAGACGGCTTGCTCCTTACGTCAATTCGATTCTTGCAGGACTCAAAGTTGAACCTGTGAAAGAGACTCGCGGCTTCTATAAAGAGACGCGTTTGATCGATATCGGGTTCCAGACTACTGATCCTCAAGTCGCCCAGAAGGTCGTTAATGCAATTGCCGAGACTTACGTTTTCTCAAATTTGGAGAAGAAATCTGAGGCTAACAGCACAACCGGTGATTTTTTGCAGAAACGAATCGCTGAATTACAGCAAGGGATTCGGAGTGATGAAGAACGACTGGTGAACTATGCGAAGAACAACCAGATTATTTCGCTTAATCCAAATCAGAACACCGTCGTTGAGCGCCTGGCCGGGTTGAATCGGCAGTTACTTGAAGCTGAAAACGATCGCAAGACTGCCGAAGCTGCCTACAGTGCAGCGCGACTTCCCGGCGCGGCATCAGCGCTGGCCGACAGTGATGCTAAGCAGGCAAATGAATTGGATATGAAGTTGGCTGAGCTGCGCCAGAAGCGCGCCCAACTCCTGGTCGACGCCACCGAAGAAGCTCCTGAAGTTAAAGAAGTTGACCAACAGATCACCGAAGTCGATCGCCAGTTGAAAGACTTGCGGTCGCGTCGCAGCTCGACAATCCTCACCAATCTAAATACGCGTTACCAGGAGACTCTCCAACGCGAGCAGAGTCTCCGCAAAGCCTTCGACCAACAACGAGCAGAAACACTGACGCAGAACGAAGCATCAATCAACTACCGGATCATTCAACAGGAGATCGAGACTAATAAGACGCTGCTCGAAAACCTGTTACAAAAATCGAAAGAAAACGACGTCGTGCTCGCTGGAAAATCGAACAACATCTCAGTCGTCGACTATGCGCTCGTCCCCGACGCTCCGGTGGGACCAAATCGAGCACGAACGGTATTTGTCGCATTCTTCCTGTCGATTGGCCTGGGCGTTGGCGTCGCCCTGTTTCTTGAATATCTCGACGATACAGTGCGTTCAACTGAAGAGGTTGAGCGAATGCTGCACTTGCCTGCGCTGGCAGTTATTCCATCGGTTGAGAGCACAACTCGACGTCGTGTTCTCGGATCCTCAGCTGCTATGCAAAAGCGCAATGCGAACGGCGCCGGCAATGGTAATGCTGAGCTGTTAATGAATGTGGACGGACGTTCACCACTCGCCGAAGCCTATCGACACTTACGTACTTCTGTTCTTCTCTCCACCGCCGGTCGGTCGCCAAAATCTCTCCTGGTAACTTCAAGTCTACCGGGAGAAGGGAAGACAACCACTGCGGTGAACACAGCCTGTAGTTTGGCTCAGACTGGTGTGAACGTGGTCATCATTGACGCCGACATGCGGAGGCCACGTCTGCAATCAATCTTCGGAATGCGAGGGCAACTGGGATTGAGCTCAATCCTGTCGAGCGATGTAACTGAGTCGGAAATACTGGCTATGGTGATGAAGGATGAGGTGACGGGGTTGAATGTGCTTACGTCGGGTCCAATTCCGCCGAACCCCGCTGAGCTGCTTGGTTCCGACCAGATGCGCAGACTGATTGGAATGCTCGAAAATCACTTCACGCATGTTGTAGTCGATTCGCCACCAATTAGCTCGTTCACGGATGGCGTGTTGATTTCGACGATAGTAGATGGAGTCTTACTGGTGGTGCATGGCGGCAAGAGTTCACGTCATATTGTTCGACGGTCGAAACAACTGTTGACTGATGTTGGGGCTAAGATTTTTGGAGTGGTGCTCAATAACATCAACGTGCAGTCGCCTGATTATTATTACTATCACGGTTACTACGGCCAAAAGTACTACGAGAACGACAGCGTCGGGGCCTGAGTAAGTATCAATGATCATTTGACAATTGATATTTAATAATTTTTGGGTTCGTTCTGAGCATTTTCGTTCGTAGTGGGCAGATGTTAGACAAAGTAGTAATTCTCAATTGTCAATTATCAATTCTGAGTAAGTATCAATGATCATTTGACAATTGATATTTAATAATTTTTGGGTTCGTTCTGAACATGGTCGTTCGTAGTGGGCAGATGTTAGACAAAATAGTAATTCTCAATTATCAATTCATAATTATCACTTAATCCCTGCTTGAGTACTGCAAACGCTCATTCATTTCGTATTGAACCAGCGACCAGTTGGACCACACTCGGACTTCGCGAGCTCTGGCACTATCGCGAACTGCTCTATTTCCTCACGTGGCGCGATATCAAGGTGCGCTACAAACAGACGGCGCTGGGAGCGACATGGGCAGTGATTCAGCCTCTTTTCATGATGCTGATCTTTAGTCTCTCGTTCGGCAAACTCGCGAAGGTGCCGTCGGATGGATTTCCTTACCCGATCTTTACCTTCTGCGCGTTGTTGCCATGGCAACTCTTTGCACACGCCCTGACCGAATCGAGTAACAGTCTCGTTGGCAATCAGAATCTGATCACAAAGGTTTACTTCCCGCGGTTGGTGGTCCCGATCTCGGCAGTGCTGGGCGGTCTGGTCGACTTCGCCATCGCATTTGTCATCCTGCTAGTTATGATGGTCTATTACGGAATCTTCCCTGGCTGGCAAATTCTCGCGCTCCCGGCGTTCATTCTCTTCGCTATACTCACCGCGTTGGCTGTCGGCTTATGGCTCTCCGCGTTGAATGTTCAATATCGTGACGTTCGCTATACCATCGCATTTCTCATTCAATTCTGGCTTTTTGCCACTCCAGTCGCTTATCCGAGTTCACTTATTCCGGCGCGGTGGCGCGTGCTTTATGGATTGAACCCGATGGCCGGCGTGGTCGAAGGTTTTCGCTGGTCGTTGCTGGGCACTGCCGAATTTCAAGGTGGTCTCATCTGGGCATCGGTGGCTGTCGTGCTTCTGCTTCTGGTGGGTGGTCTGTATTACTTTCGGCGGATGGAGCAGGAGTTTGCGGATGTCATTTGAGGTTTGGAATGAGTCGTTAATTAGGCAAAGCGCCGCTGGGCCGGCGCACTCCAAAGATGTCGAATATAGCGATCAGTTGTGAAGGGCTTAGCAAGCGTTACCGGTTAGGCCAGCAGGAGCGTTACAAGACTCTGCGTGATGTTGTGAGCTCAGCACTCAGGCAGCCCTTCAAGCGACCGCAGGATTCGGGCGTGCAGTCGATTTGGGCTCTCGAAGATGTTTCGTTTGAGGTCTCTCAGGGTGATGTGGTTGGCATTATTGGTCGCAACGGAGCAGGGAAAAGCACTCTTCTCAAAGTTCTTTCACGAATCACAAAACCAACACGTGGTCACGCTCATATCAACGGCCGAATCGGCTCGTTACTCGAAGTCGGGACGGGCTTTCATCCGGAACTCACCGGGCGAGAGAACATCTACCTCAACGGCGCGATCCTTGGAATGCGGAAAGCGGAAATTGCCAGAAAGTTTGATGAGATCGTTGCTTTTGCCGAGGTTGAGAAGTTTGTTGACACTCCCGTCAAGCGTTACTCGAGCGGGATGTACGTGCGGCTCGCTTTCGCAGTCGCGGCTCATATGGAAACTGAAATACTGCTCGTGGATGAAGTTCTGGCGGTTGGCGATGTTCAGTTTCAGAAGAAATGTCTTGGCAAGATCGGTTCTGTCGCTCGAGACGGCATTACCGTGCTGTTCGTGAGTCACAGCATGGCGGCCGTCCAGTCGCTTTGTGGAAAGGGTATGTTGATCGATGCCGGTAAACTTTTGGTCCAGGGTGAATGTCACAAAGTGATCGAAGCTTACGTAAATCACGTAGCCGTGCACGAGTTCAACGACACTACGGATCTGCGAGTTCATCCGGGCAGAACAAAAGATGCCGAACCTGTCTTTTCTCGAATACGGATCATGAACGGTGACAAGGAGCCAACTGCCACTCTGTTCGCCGGCGAAGACCTGGTACTCGAGTTTGAATTAAATCCTCCTCGTCCGATCACTAGCCCCACACTCGGTATCGGTGTCGATAATGGGATGGGTTTACGTGTATTTAGTGTGATTACTTATTACTCCGACTTTGACTGGTCGAGGCTCGATCGTCCCGCTGTTGTCAGATGTACTATTCCCCGAATCAAACTGCTGCCTGGCAGATATCAGCTCAGCATCAGTGTTGGGAATGTTTACAACCAGCACGTCGATGCGATTTATAACGCCGCGTCGTTTTCCATAGAACCAAGCGACTATTTTGGGACTGGAAGGCTGCCTACTCCTGATCTCGGCGTTGTTTTAGCTGATTCGAAATGGGAATGCATTACAGAAAGCGGCGCAGAATTACGACAGGAGAGTGAAGTTCTTGGTTAACCTGCCGGCTTTCGTAAAACAGCACCCTATTGGCTACAGAAAGAATGATCTCTTCCGTTGGGCCGCCTCAGCCGGTTGGCGACGCGTAAATGACTATCGTGAACTCAGCAGGCAACTTCGGATGTTAAAAGCCACCTGTTCTTCACTCGGAGATCTGGACGGAGTTTACGAAGCATTGCGGATCTATCCGGAATTCAAAACGGACCAGAAGCGACAGGAGATCATTCCGTTGTTGAAGTTGCTGGTAGATCGAAGGCCACGCTTTATCTGTGAGATCGGAACATCATTTGGTGGCACATTATTTCAGTTGGCGAGAGTTAGTCACCCCGAGGCGAAGATTATCAGTATAGATTGCGGATTATCCGTCGTGAGGTCCAAAGTACACGCGAGAATGGGAAACAACTCTCAACGTATCTTCTGTTTGAGATTTGACTCCGGTGCTAGCGACACTATTCAAAAGGTGCACGCAATTCTCGGGACCAACAAACTGGATTTCCTGTTGATCGATGGCGATCACTCCTACGATGGTGTCTCGAAAGACTTCAAAAACTATTCACCCTTTGTGAGAAAGGGTGGATTGATCGCGTTTCATGACATCCTGCCTGACTACAAGACCAAATTAGGAATAGACACCGGAAACTGGACAGGTGGTGTCCCTCAGTTTTGGCAAGAGCTAAAGGCCAATTACGACACTGAAGAATTGTTGGAAGATTCAAATCAGGATGGCTATGGCCTTGGACTTATCCATTGGTAATGTGAGACATCACCGATCTCTAAAAGACGTTGTGGCAGTCTCAATTATCGTCAGTACATACAATGGCGAGCGACACCTGAGACCTGCCCTGGATAGCCTCCTTGCGCAATCGTTTAAAGATTTTGAGCTGATCGTCATTGATGATGGATCAACTGATGGCTCGACCGACATCTTAAGTAGTTATGAGGATCCGCGTTTAGTCGTTGTTCGTCACCGAAGTAATCTCGGAATAGCAACCTCACAAAACGATGGTTTGAGTTTGGCAAAGGGAACCTATATCGCGCTACAGGATCACGATGATATCTCTGACAAGGATCGATTGGCCCGTCAGGTTTCTTTCTTAGAGAGTAATCCTGGGATCAGTCTCGTCGGGTCAAGCGCCAGAGTTATTGATGAGCGAGTAAACGAACTTAGTCCTTGGACCGTACCCACCTCGGACATCGATCTAAAGTGGTCCCTGCTTTTCTTAAATCCATTCCTGCACACTTCGTTGATGGTGCGACGATCTGAGTTTAAGTCAGTTCCTTATTCTTCAGATCCGAGTTTCCGGTTCGCCGAGGACTTTGAGTGGCTATCCCGCTTTTCTGAGAACAATGCCGTCGCAAATCTCACGGAACAATTGGTCTCATGGCGACGTCACGCCTCACAGGCATCTTCCAGTATAGAGGTACAGGAAGACTCGAGCGCAAGAATTGCTCGCAACAATATTGCACGCCTACTTGGGGGTGCCGGCGTCTCATCTCAGTCGTGGCAGGCGCTCCGAAAAATGTTACTTGCTCCTCCGTCTGAACCCGTCTCGATTGACCGGCAAGATGTAAAAGACGTGTCGAGACTACTGACCAGGATCCAGAAAAAGTTTTATCGTCGGTATGGCTTCTCAGCAAAGGAAGTGCGAGAACATCGGATCAAGACAGCCAAACTTATTGGCAGACACTTTTTCGCGCTCGCGTGTCGTGGAAATGGGCAACGCAGCCTTGGATGTCGTTCGGCTCTAATTACAGCCAGCGCGAGATTCGTATTGTCACCATTCAACGTTTAGCTGGAATTTCACGAAATAGCCGCGTCAAGTTTGAAGCGTCGCATCCTTATCAACGCTAATTTTTATGGAGTCGGTGGCCGAGAAACTCATGTTGTCAAACTTTGCGAAGCACTGATCCAAACGGGTGTTGAAGTCACTGTCGTCTCGCGTGTTGTAACCAAGTCCTCGCAGAGAATTATTGACTCGCTGAAGGCTGTTCCCGTTCGCTTTTTAGCGACACCATTTGCTTCCAGCTCGACTCCAAAGCTGTCCACGGTTTGGGCTATGACTGTTTGGCCGTTGCAACTGCGCAGGCAGTCGTACGACGATCTGTATACGTTTGATATCAGCTCATTCACAGAATTCCTGCGGCAGTTCGTCTCGGCTGAGGGAAGAGTTATTTTGAATCGGGCCGGCGACTTGATGAGTGCTGCAGACCTACCTGCAAAAAACATAAAGCTGCCCGACTTGATGATCGTTGAATCGGAGATGCAAGTCGCCGCCGTTCGAAATCTGTTTCCTGCTAAGCCGGAAGTGATCGCCCTCCCATCGCTTGGCAATTATCAAACTCCTCCTAAACGAACTGTCTCTAAACGAAAAGAAGTTCTCGAAGTGGCATTCCTCGGAAGGTACGACGAAAACAAAGGCGCTTTTAGATTATTGGAAATCTGGCCAAACCTTCGAGACAAACAATTGAGGCTGTCGTTCTACGGTCATGGCGATCGAGTGCGGTTGCAGACAGCGATTGAAGCGCAAGGCTTGAGCGGTCAAGTCACCATTAAGCAGCCTTGGACCAACGCTCGGGAACTCGCAGCCATTCTCGAACTGACCGACTTTGTAGTTTTAGCGTCCCAAACAGAAGGACTTCCGATTGTTTTACTGGAAAGCATCGCTCACGGAGTTCCCTTTGTCGCGACTGATGTAGGTGCCATAAGGACCCTGGCGGAAGAAAATGTTGATGTGCTGGTTGTCCGCAATGACCCCGCCTCGATCTCCGCGGGTATTGAGAAGATGGCGAGCTCAATTAGGTCAGGCGCAGTTCAAGGGCAGCGTTTACAGCAATTCGCATTTGAGAAGTACGGTTACGACCAACTTGCCGCGGTTTGGCAACAGACATTACTCAACCGGCACATCGAGCAAGTTGATTTGAGCGTAGGAAATAATCCGGCAGGTGCAGCCGAAATAGTAGTGCCTTAGCAGAAAATGACACAGTGCGTATCTGCCTGATAACTGCACATCATGTTTCAGTACAGCCGCGGATTGTTCGTGAGGCCGACACGCTGAGCGCCTTAGGTTTCAATGTGCGTGTGGTTGCGCGACAAACCGACAATGAGCTTTGTCAACTCGATCTCAAATTGATGGAATCGAGGCCGTGGCAAATGCAAGCCGTAAAACTGATCCGAAATGGCGAGTCGCATCCGAATTGGCTTAAAGAAGCATTTGCGACTGAGGTGTCTAAAAGACTCTTTGACGTTGGCGTAGGCAAGCGCAGCCTCGCACCTCATGCTTATGTTCGCGGGTCGAATCGTCTTGCGGATCTGGCAGCAGAACAAACGGCTGATTGGTTTGTGGCCCATACGCAAGCGGCCTTGCCCGCAGCAGCTACCGCAGCGCACCGGTGGCATGGACGACTGGGTTTCGATTGCGAAGATCTACTCTCAGAAATGGGGAACGATCCTTCGGAGTTGGTGCAGACTATCGAAAACACTTACCTCCAACGATGCGATTACATTTCTGTACCGTCGACAAGCATTGCACTGCGTTTAATGGAGCAATACCCAATTAATGAGCCAACCGTTCTCTACAACGTTTTTCCGGCGCACCTCGCTGGGACAATGCTCCATCCGCGTGAGCGCCGGCTCGATGGTCCGCTGAAACTGCACTGGTTCGGCCAAACCATTGGCAGCGGTCGCGGATTGGAACAAGTTATTCAGGCAGCAAGACAGTTAAATGAGCGTGTTGAGTTTCACCTGCGCGGTCGGGTGAGTGATGCATATCGCTCGGAGTTGGTCTCACGAACACATGGCAGCCAACTTAGTCTCGTTTTCCTTCCGCTTTTGCCACATGACGAACTGATCAATTCACTCGATCAGTTTCATGTTGGAATTGCTTCAGAGGTTTCAGAGAATCAAGGTTACGCCAGGACAGTAACCAATAAGCTCTTTAGTTATCTACTCGCGGGATTGGCGATTGCCGCCAGTGATACTCCGGGTCAACGTGAAGTCATGGAGCAGACTCCGAAATCCGGTTTCCTGTATTCCGATATCGACCAATTAGCTAGTGGGCTCAGAACACTCGCTGGCAATCGCGAAGAGTTGAGGACGGCTCAGATCGAAAGTTGGAGCGTGGCCCGTAAGAGGTTCTGTTGGGATGTTGAGCAGGGAAAGCTGTTGACCGTGCTCAATAAAGACATTTCAACGCAGAGGCGCGGAGACGCGGAGGTGGCGGGAAGATGAAGACGGTGCTGATCATTGGCGCTGACTTTGTGCCGAGTAGTTTGCCTCCGGCGACCCGCATTCGTTTCTTTGCGTCGCACTTACCTGAGTTTGGTTGGCGTCCGATTGTTTTGACAACGAGTCCAGAGTATTACGAGGGAAAATCCGATCCTGAAAATGAGCACCTATTGCGTGACGATCTGGAGATCATTCGAGTCTCGGCATTCTCTACGCGGCTCACACGCAAAGTTGGGATTGGCGATATCGGTATGCGCAGTCTGCTCCAGCACTGGAATGCGGTGAAACGAATTTGCAGTACCCGAAAGATCGACTCGATTCTGATTCCTGTGCCTCCTTCGATCACCATGGTCCTTGGCCGCTTGGCTTACCGCCGTTTCAAGATTCCGTACGTGATCGATTACATAGACCCATGGGTGACAGACTCTTACGATAAAGTCCCAAAAGCTGAGCGCCCACCAAAATGGGCGCTCGCAAATGCTTTGTCGCGGACGGTGGAACCTTACGCATTAAAACATGTAGCCCATATCACCGGCGTCTCCCAGGGCACAACGGACTCAGTCATAAATAGATATCAATGGTTGAGCAATGATCGGGCGACAGAGATTCCCTATGGCGCAGAGGCGGCCGATTTCGATTACTTAAGGTCGAACCCGCGCCGGCAATCTGTCTTCAATAACCAGGATGGCTACTTTCACATCAGCCATGTTGGCGCCTGCATCCCCGCAATGCATGAAACGGTTAGAGCCCTTTTTCAGGCAATCAGGCTGGGGTTGCGCGACACGCCTGAACTTTTCTCCAGAATCCGACTGCACTTCATTGGTACCAGCTATGCCGCAAATGGCAACGCTCCCAGTGACGTGCGGCGGCTCGCTCGCGAAGCAAACATCGCTGAACTCGTGGAAGAGCAGCCGTCCAGGGTTACTTATCTAGAGTCTTTGCAATTGATGTTAGATTCGCATGCTCTCTTGTTGCTTGGATCGAACGAAAAACACTACACGGCCTCGAAGGCTTTTCCCTGCATTCTCGCCAACCGTCCACTGCTCGCGATCTTTCACCAAGCAAGTAGCGTTATAAACATCATGCGGCAAACCGAAGCAGGAGAGTTGGTGACCTACTCTGACGACGATGGGCCAGACCGCCAAGTTGGAAACATAAAGCTGGCACTTGAGCGATTGGTGGGCAATGAGCATCCTTTGAGTCCCCGAAACATGGATGCGCTCGAACAGTATTCAACGTCGGCCATGTCTGCCCGGCTCGCAGCTTGTCTCAATAGCATTACGGGCATCCGTTAGTGGCAGCAAACGCAAAACAATTGGACCGACAGGCGGAATCCCGCACTCGACTTGCGTTTTTGACAACTCACCCCATCCAATACTGCGCCCCAGTCTTTCGTGCTCTCGCTGAACGGTCAGACGTTGAGCTTGAAGTTCTGTACTGTCACGACGCCACTCCTTCCGAACAGGCGGCGGCTGGTTTTGGAGTGGAGTTCAACTGGGACGTCGAGTTGTTAGCTGGTTACTCACATCGCTTCTTGAAGAATGTCGCCAACAAACCCACGGTGGGAAGTTTCAACGGGCTCGACACACCGGAAGTGAGATCCCTGATCAGCCGCGGCAGATACGACGCAGTAGTAGTAAATGGATGGCATTTCCGCAGCGCGTGGCAAGCAATGTTTGCGTGTTGGCGCAGTCGGACACCAGTCTTAATGCGCAGTGATTCGCATTTGCGATCCGGCCGATCGACAGTCAGAAAAGCGCTCAAGTGGCCCCTCTATCAATCATTTATTCCCAGACTTGATGGTTGTCTGGCAACAGGTAAGTGGTCCAGAGATTACTTTCTTCATTACGGAGCAAAAGCAGAGCGCGTGTTTGTGGTCCCACACTCGGTCGACACCGACTACTTTTCCACCACGGCAGGAGAGCTACTGTCAAAACGTGACAAACTGCGAGCGAGATGGAACATTGCGCCGAACGACTTTACCTTTCTATTCGCGGGGAAATTTGTCGAGAAGAAGCGACCCCTGGATTTCGTCTACGCGATCTGCGCCGCTGCGGCAAAAGAGACTTCAGTCAAGGGCCTAATGGTCGGTGATGGACCAATGAGGGCTGAATGTGAAGCCACGGTCGGATCTTTAAATGGCCCAATCTCGTTTGCCGGCTTTTTGAATCAGTCTGAAATGGTTCAGGCTTATGTTGCGGCCGACGCATTGATACTGCCTTCTGACGGCGAGACCTGGGGTCTTGTCGTAAACGAAGCGATGAGTTGTGGACTACCCTGTATCGTCAGCGATCACGTCGGCTGTGGACCCGATCTGATTCAGAGTGGACTAACCGGAGATATCTTCCCGCTTAGTAATGTAAACGGACTGACCGACCTGATCCTTGATTACGCAGCCAGGAAAGGTGAGGTAGAGCAGATGCGAACTACGGTGCGCGCGACTACGTCCCATTTTTCCGTCGGTGCGACTATTAAGAGTTTGTTGGACGCGGTTGCAGTAGTTAGGAAGAGTTCCGGCGCATGAGTTACTTAGTTCCCAAACAATACACCTACTTGAACGTTGCGCGGAACTTGCTGCCGCCGCTGACCTTTACGTGCCTGCTGTGGCTGACCAGCATCAATCCGGTGAATCTTTGGCAGCTCACACTCTGTGTCGCCCTGCTAGTAATACCCTGGTCTTCATACGTCCGTTGGCAACGTCAAA
>Ga0163162_10005808_pt1 | contig 11942 bp, 10 predicted proteins | sample S55metaG_FD_115310 | JGI IMG/M metagenome (GOLD analysis project Ga0163162, IMG submission 115310) | Switchgrass rhizosphere microbial communities from Kellogg Biological Station, Michigan, USA - S5-5 metaG | ecosystem: Host-associated > Plants > Roots > Rhizosphere > Soil | place: USA...
CGATGGTGATTGCCGTTGTTTTAGGTCTGCCACTCGCCGTCGGACAATGGAATGGACCGCGCTGGTTGAAGGCGCTATGCACTGTCTACGTCGAGTTTTTCCGCGGCACGCCGGTTCTCGTGCAACTATTGTTTCTTTACTTTGGTCTACCGGTTATTGGCATCGCAATGCCTGGTTGGCTTACAGCGCTGGTGGGACTCGGCCTCAATTACGCGGCCTATGAGTCACAGGTCTATCGCGCGGCGCTCGACGCAATTCCAAAAGGACAATGGGAAGCTTCCTACTCGCTTGGCATGAGTCCGCTGCTCGCGTTTCGTCGCATCATTCTGCCGCAGGCGTTTCGCATCGCCTTACCGCCGATGACAAACGATTTCGTCTCACTCTTCAAAGACACGTCTGTCGCCTTTGCAATTTCTGTTTGGGAATTGGCAACAGCTTATCGCGAACTCGCAAATGCCTCCGGACAGTTTCTCCTGCTTGGCCTTACTGTTTCACTCTTCTACCTGGCGATGAGTTTGCCCATGGCCCATGTTGCTCGACTTCTTGAACAACGGCTTCGCAGCCGTGCGACTGAACGCGTGGAAGAAGCGGAGGTGGCCGCATGATCAAAGTTACAAATCTGCGCAAGAGTTTTGGTGACAGTGAAATTCTCAAGGGAATTAACTTTGAAGTACCTCCTAATACCATTCTCGGAGTCATCGGAGCATCAGGAAGTGGAAAGACAACACTGCTGCGCTGTCTGAATGGTCTGGAAACGATCGATGGTGGATCGATCACTTGTGACAACGTGCAACTCGAATCCGGCATTTCGAGCTCCGAATACAAAAAGCGAGTACGCAAGCTGCGTTTGAAAGTTGGCACAGTGTTCCAACACTTCTATCTCTTTCCGCACCTGTCGGTGGTGGGAAATATCATTGAGGCGCCGGTTCACGTACTACGTGCAAACAAGAAGGCTGCTGAGACTGAGGCGTACGAGTTGCTGGACTCAGTCGGCCTCAAGCAGGCGGGTCGACGTTATCCTGAATCGCTTTCAGGCGGGGAACAACAGCGTGTTGCTATCGCGCGAGCGTTGGCAATGCATCCGGCGCTGTTATTGTTGGATGAACCAACGAGCGCACTCGACCCGCGGCGTATTTCCAGTTTGCGAGGACTCTTACGCGGCTTTGCCGAGAAAGGTCAGACGATGATTATTATTTCGCACTCGATCGGCTTTCTCGGAGGCGTGTCTGACAGTTTGCTTTATATGGAGGGTGGTCTGGTGGTTGAGCATGGTCCAACTCAACAAGTGCTCAACTCCCCAAAGGATCCGCGAGTGAAGGAGTTTGTGGCACAGGCGGAGTGAACCCGTATCTACTGGGAAGGACACAGTTCCGCTCCGATTGTCAGTGAGAGACTGCCGACGCTTGAAGCCGATGATGTCTTCAGAATTACTTCGCTACATCAAGCGAGCGAAGGTAGTTGTCAAGCTGATCCGACTCGTCGTTACAATTCAGAATCTCTGCACCCATGAGATAACCGATCGCCGTGTCCTGCCGACTCAGCAGTACGCAACGCACTGGATTAACTTCCATGTCGACCGATCCTGTCGGCAAGTGCAACGACAAGCGTAGCCTTCTATTTTGGCCGCAATATCTTTCATCAATGCGAGTTGAAGGAAGGACAAGGGACAGACCGCGGGTACTTAAATCCGTGGTCCGACCCAAGAACAACAACGAGTCGCTCGACGAATCGGTGTCGCTATCTAATAACGATAGACTTGCACGAAGCTCGATCTCGCAGTTTGCTTTGAGCCTGGGGGCTCGTCGCCTCTCGGTTATGGAGTCTTGATGATCCACGCTTGTAAGTCTTACCACTTGGGAGTAAGCCACATCAGCTCTTTCTGCTCGACGATTTGATTTGATTCTAAACGACCTTAGCCGCAGTCGCCCGTCTACGGTTGGCCAGTAGTAACAAGAAACAATGTATTTGTACATTTGGGGGTAAGCGAACGTTCCTCAGTTGATTTTCTTTATGTAGACCGGGCATTACTTATGCTGATCGTCAGTCCTCTCGCTGACGTTCGCACCATTACCTACCTTGCCAGTGTAATCGACTGCTGAAAACGAACCCTGGACAAGCGGTATTACAACTTCATGTGGGAGTCGCAAAACAGTGCAAGCAGCAACTCTCAACTCCTCACCCTTGCGGAAACAGCAAAACAAAGATGAGCAATTTGTAGCGAAAAACGGCGCCGACAATATCGCGCACCGATAGGTTTGCTTGCCTATGCCTCGTTTTAGTTAGGCTTTCGCTATACAGAAGTCTAATTTGTCAAATGAGTTAAAGGGGTAATCGGGAAGGGTTTCCGGTAATACTGCGGCTCTTTTTCGGCTCGTGATGGTACGAATCCACAAAGATAGGATCGAAGATTTGTTGCTTCAACTAGCGCAGAAGGGCTTATTCTGGTCATCATGGCTTTGCCTCAAAAGTCGCGAAGCCGGTTGGAGAAAGTCGGTACCACCTGGCGGTAGCCGGTGGGCCCGACACCTGGCTTCGCTGCGGAAACTGACTTTTGAGGCAATGCTAGTTACCATCAATGAGCGGCGAAAACGCCAACCTTATTTGATCACAACGGGAGACTAAGTATGCCAGACGCCATGCGCGAACACGTGCTCTACCTGTTACGAGGTGGTGGGGCACACTTATCGTTCGAGGATTTTGTGAAAGGTTTTCCTGCAGACTTGTGCGGTCGGCAAGTTAAAGGTTTGCCCTACACCGCCTGGCAGGTAGTCGAGCATATGCGACTAGCACAGTGGGATATTCTTGAGTTCAGCCGTGACGCGAATCACGTTTCACCCGATTTTCCGAAAGGCTACTGGCCAGATCCAAATTACACCGGCACTCCGGAACTGTGGCAGGAAACAATCGAAAATTTCCGCACCGATCTCAAACAGATGGGCGATCTTGTTTCCGACACAGCGAACGATCTTTACGCCAAAATTCCGCACGGGTCCGGTCAAACTCTTCTTAGAGAAGCACTGCTGGTCGCCGACCACAATGCCTATCATCTCGGTACCTTGGCCGTTATTTCGAGGCTCTTACAAGCTGGCGGCTAATGCCACTTCACACTCAAGTTCGTTTGCAGTAACTCGGGCAACTTCAAATGCCTGACTCAAATCTTCAAGCAAGTCGTCAACATCCTCAATCCCGATCGACAATCGAACCAGATCTTCCGGTGGTCCAAGTCGATGTCTTAATGCCAGCGGAATGCTTGCGTGCGACATTCGACACGGCAAACTAATCGTCGCTCCTACTGATCCAAAACTCACTGCGATTCTGAACAGCTGAGTTGCTTCGGCAATCCGCGCTGACAACACTGGGTCTCCCGTCGTGAAACTCACTACCGCACCGTCTCCTTCCGCCTGGTTGCGATGAACTTCATAACCAGGATTACTCTCGAGTCCAGGATAGAAAACTTTGCGCACTGAACTGTGTGACTCGAGAAACTTTGCCACCTTCTTCGCTGAGTCATTTTGGTGTCTAACACGCAACGACAAGGTCTTTAATCCTCGGAGTAGAAGCCACGAGTCGAATGGACTGAGCCCTGCTCCTTCAGCGTTTTGTTGAAACGCGATGAGCTCATGAACTTCCGGATTGCTTGTGATCACTGCGCCGGCAGTTACATCACTATGTCCACCCAAAAACTTCGTAGCTGAATGAATAACTATGTCGGCGCCATGATTCAGGGGACGCTGAAAAATCGGCGACAACATTGAGTTATCAACGGCCAGCAACGCTCCGACGTCGTGCGCGATCGAACTCAACTTACCAATATCAGCTATGCGGAACGTCGGGTTGCTTGGTGTTTCCACTAAAATCAAGCGCGTACGGGACGTCACTATCCGGCGAACCGAATCCGCATTACTCGTGTCAGCGTAGAGCACAGTGATGTTTTGAGTTGCAGCAATTCGCTCCAACAAACGCACAGTGCCCCCATACAATTCCGCTCCAGCAACTATCTCATCACCGGATCTGACCAACCGCGTCAACGCGGTGAGCGCAGCCATGCCACTGGCAAACGCACACGCAAACTTACCTTCTTCAAGGTTCGCAAGTTGTTCTTCAACCAATGCACGAGTGGGATTGCCACTGCGCGTGTAATCGAATTCGCCAAATTCGGTGGCAGTCGGCTGTTCAAAAGTTGCGGTCTGGTAGATTGGTGGCACTATCGCCCCGTGACTATCGGTGCCAGTGCCGAGTTGAACGCAACGAGTTGCTGTTTTCATACTGCACACTTCCTTTCCCCTAAGGCCTGCGATAGATCGCGGATTACATCGATAGGATCTTCAAGTCCAACGGAGAGTCGAACCAAACCATCGGTGATTCCTGCGGCCACCCGTTGAGGAGCAGGGACATCGGCGTGCGTCATCGACGCAGGATGCGTCACGAGTGTTTCTGCGGCTCCGAGATTTTCTGCTAAAGCACAGAGCTTCAGACTGTTCATCAAATCGATACCGGCAGCGACACCCCCATCAACTTCAAAAGCGATCAGCGCTCCACCAGCAGACTGTTGCTTGCGCGCTAACTCGTGCTGGGGAAACGACTCAAGTCCTGGGTAGAAAATCTTCGTGACGCGCGGATGGTTTTCCAGGTAACGGGCGATTTCGAGAGCGTTGGCACAATGTTGGGCCATTCTGATGCCGACCGTCTTAACTCCCTGTAGTGTTAGCCACGCCGGGAATGGAGATTGAATGGCGCCTATCGCATTGCGCACAAAAGAAAATCGCTCATGCAAGGCCGCGTCTCTGGTGATTAGCGCGCCGCCTACTGTTGCGTTATGACCTTCGATGAATTTTGTTGTTGAGTGCAGGACGACATCGGCATTGAATTCAAATGGACGCTGGAGTGCCGGTGTTAAGAGAGTGTTATCGACTACGAGTAAAGCACCGGCTTCGTGTGCTATGCGGACAGACAACTCAATATCAGTCAATCGTAGCGTTGGATTGGCAGGTGTTTCGATGAAAACGAAGCGAGTCTTTTTTTCTTTGAGGGCACGCCGCAGTTCGTGTTCATCAGCAGTATCGACAAACTCTGCGGTGACTCCAAACGGGCCTAGAATCTGGTTTAAAAGACGAACCGTGCCACCGTACACAGCTTGCGAAGCCACAACATGGTCTCCAGCTTTCAGCAGAGCCAGACAGAGTGCCGTGGTCGCAGCCAAACCGGTCCCATAACACGTACAGTGTTCCGCCCCCTCGAGTGCTGCAAGTCTGCGTTCCAACGCTGAGACTGTTGGATTGCTGGAGCGACTGTAAGTAAACCCTTTATCTTTTCCGACGGCTTCCTGCCGGTAGGTAGTTGTTTGGTAAATTGGTGTCAGCAGTGCGCCGGTAGTTGGATCAGGTACAAAGCCGGCATGAAGTGCCAACGTGTCAAAGCCTGGTTCATCTGGTTCAAAAGTTGACGGCTTGTTGGGAAATTCGAGTAGTTGTTCAGCAATTGCCACCATTATCGCCTCCTCTAAAACGCTCTATTTCTCGTCATCTGAGGTCCATAGCACTGGATCCAGGCGACAAAACTTGAGCTGGTTTTTCGTGGTTGATTAAGGCGAGTACTAACTGGTGTTAAGTGCGCGGAAATAAAAAACCCCGCGCCTCAGAGTGCGCGGGGTTCCGAATAATTACTGGAATTACCTCACAGCTCTTTAGCAGTTTTTTACGTGGAGCAAGTTGCCTTAAATCGCCACGATAGATGTATGTCAAAGAAAACCTGAGTGAGCTTATCGCACAGAAGAGTGATGCCAGTCAACTACTGCAACGACTCATTTAGAGATTTTATCTTGCAGTTTTGTCGGGTTAATAAGACCAAAGCTTGCGAATTACGATCGGTGTGTTGGTAGTCTTGCGGTTCTTATCTTCGGTGGTCTAACACCCACGGCCATTCGAGGAACGCAGCTTCAACCTGGGCGAGGTCACAATTCGTTGGCCAATTTGCCTCTGACGTTTCCACGAAGAACGGCTGTCATTCCTCCCGTGACTTCGGTAAGTCCGCTAACAGTAAGCGCAATTTCGCGAGTTGCGGTTCATCTATCTCTCGAAAACGAAGTCCGAAACCAACTCGAGTGGCAGAATGAGCCACTTCTCCAACTAGCTCGAGCCACTCTCCTTCAGGTAACTGCATCTTGAGTTGGATTACTTCACCCGGCAACGTTTCATTCATCGCATCTACGTAACAACCGGTCTCAGAAAGATCGATGACTCGTGCCTGTGAACGACTACTCGCACCCTCCCATTGCGCATCAAAGCAAACTATAGTTCTTGGTTTCTCTCTGCGATCATTCGACATCACTTCAAACTCCATCGGATTATCGGCTTTTACGGTAAACTTCTAAGTTGCCGGTGCGCGGTCTTCCTGGCGAAACGCCACAGGACCCGTATAGCATACCGAGTTTCTTATCTTTCATGTTGATAAAAATGGATTTGGACGGACAGCCGTTGCGGATTAATCAAGCTTTGATCTTTGGTCCGAGTTTACGACGGTGTGCGAATGCGGGTAGTCGCGGTCAGGCCCTGGATCGCAAATCTCAAATCTGAGATCTCATAATTTCCATACTGGTCTGAGATCTGAGATCTTAGATTTGAGATCGTAGTGTATGATTTGCCCGACACAAGATTTCCACCACCAGATCAGGACCATGTCGACACCAACTCCGCAAACAAAAATCTCTTCCGTCTCAGAAATTCGGTCCCATTTTCCAGCACTCGAACGTGTTCACAATGGCTTTCCTGTGGCTTATTTTGATGGCCCAGGCGGAACCCAGGTGCCACGCTACGTGGTAGAACAGATGGCCGATTACCTCTATCACCACAACGCCAACACACACTGGGAATATCCAACGAGTGCTGAAACAGATGCCGCACTGCAGAATTCGCGAGAAGTTTTAGCCGAGTTCCTGAATGCCGATGCCAGCGAAATCGCGTTTGGCTCAAACATGACCACGCTAACGTTTCACCTGTCGCGGGCATTGAGTCTCAACTATTCACCTGGCGATGAGATTGTTGTCACCGAACTCGATCATCACGCGAATATCGATCCCTGGCGTCGCCTTGCACAGGAGCGAGGTGTAACTATCCAAACCGTTCGACTTGACACCGAGAGCGGTCAACTCCGAACAGAAGACCTTGAACGTTATATCGGCGCTAAAACAAAACTAGTCGCCATCGGCGCAGCTTCGAATGCACTCGGCACCATTAACGACCTCGAAACGATTATTTCAATGGCCCACAGCGTCGGGGCTCTCGCCTTTGTCGACGCAGTGCACTACGCGCCGCATTTACTCATCGACGTCAAAAAACTCGACTGCGATTTCCTCGGAATGTCGGCCTACAAGTTTTATGGTCCGCACATCGGAGTTCTCTACGGCAAGCGCGAGCTCTATGAAGAAGTAGACTTTCCACGTTTGGTTCCGGCTCCCGATTACGCTCCTGAGAATTCGGAGACTGGTACGCAAAATCAGGAAGGCATTGTCGGTGCTGGCGCGGCAGTTGATTTCCTGGCTTCGTTTAGTCCGCTATCCACGCGTCGCGAGAAACTGGAAAACTATTTCACCGACTCGCACGCGCGGAGTGCGACACTCTTTGAGAAACTGTGGAACGGCTTAAGTGACATCCCTCGCGTCACGATGTATGGGCCAACGCCCGACCTCCCCCGTACAGCCACGGTCTCCTTCACTATCGAGGGCTGTCCGTCGCGTGAAGCAGCACGCCAGTTGGCAACCAAGGGACTATTTCTTTCACATGGCGATTTTTACGCAGCCACAGTAGTTGCACGTCTCGGAGTAGCTGAGGAAGGCTTACTGCGCGCTGGTTGCGCTTGCTATACGACGGAAGAGGAAATCGATCGGTTGGTGGCAGGGATTGACGAACTCGCCAGGCACTAGAGTCACACTGCTGCACGCAGCGAAACAGTTACTCCCTGTAAACGCATCACACCTTGCATTCCCACAGGCAGGCCGTGTGTCTGTAAATCAGATGCGCAGTCATTCGCACCCATATTAGTCTTGTCGTCTTATTGCGTCGAAACGGACGGCGTTCACAAAGTCTGCGAGTAGACCGTAAGCGGTGCTTTGTAAGTTTGGTCTGTGAGAGACGATCGTCAACCCGGGTATGACATCGAGTTCAAAATGGACTCCGAGCGAGGTTCCGCGAATTCCCCCAAGCGGTTCCGACAAGGGAAGTTGTTCAGGCCTGACTGACGCGAGGATTGAACCGTCATCATTTACTCGAGCCCGTGAGACCAACTTATATGGTTTACCCTCAGAACGAGCCAACTGCAACGTATTTGAATCAAGACCGCGAATACTTTCACGTCGCACGTCACCAGGCCGAAGGGGCACTTTGAGAACGACATTGGCAAGCGCGCACACCTTCATGATCGCGTCCCAACCTTCAACGTCGTTCGACGGATCGGTTTCGGCAACGCCTAATTCCTGTGCAGTTTTCACCCCTTCATCAAAGCTTCGCCCTGCTTCCATGGATTCCAGAATGACGTTAGTTGTTGAATTGAAGACACCACTGAAGCCACGAATTTTTGTTAGCGGAAGCGTTTCGCGAAATAATGAAAACACCGGGGCGCTATCGAGAACAGCCGACTCGAAGAAATATTTTCGATTCTTTGAAAGAGACAGTGAGTTCAGTTGTTCAAAGGCATAAACGAGTGGCGCTTTGTTAGCCGAGATCGCGTGTGCGCCTGATTCCAGACTCGCACGCAGGTAGTCAATCGCGGGCTGACCGTTCTCAGGATTGAGCGAAATAGTTTCGAAGACAACATCGGGTCGCGCTTCGCTAAGCCATTCGCTAATGCTGTTTGAGGCAGTGTAATTTGTATCGCTGCCCGAGAGTAACTCAGCTACGTTAAAGCCCTCGTCCTGAGCGCGCCAACCGAGTCGACGAGTGGCTACACCGGTTATCTGCCAATCAATTCCATAGCTCTCGCGCAAGTCGGATGATTTAACATTCAGTAGTCGCACCAAAGCACGTCCAACATTTCCGAAGCCAAGAAAACAAAGTCTGTATCGTTTCATTTCGAGTCCTTCCCCTTAACTCAAAAGTCTCGGTAAAAACTTAAAGTCTGGACACGGTTCAATCGCAGTTACGTTTCAGTTAGTGACTCTTGTTATTTCTTATCTTAAAATTCCTTACGCATGAAACAATACCACGATCTGCTTAGATCGATTTTGCAGAATGGAACACGGCACGAGGATAGAACCGGTGTCGGCACGATATCTCACTTTGGTTTTCAAACGCGCTTCAACCTGCGTGATGGCTTCCCGATCGTGACGACGAAACGAGTTCCCTTTCGCTGGGTAGCGGAAGAACTGTTTTGGTTTTTGTCCGGAGACACTAATGAAGCGAACCTGCGCGCGCGCGGTGTTGATATCTGGGCCGAGTGGGCCGACGAAGAACACACGTCGAGGTTTGGTCGAAGTGCAGGAGATCTGGGACCTGTCTATGGTTATCTGTGGCGCTCATTCGGCGGTACCTACCCTGAACATGACGGCGTGGATCAGATTGCTCGGCTTATCACCCAAATCCAAAGTAATCCCGATTCACGACGTTTGATTGTTACCGGCTGGGATCCGCGCCAGGCTGACAATGTTGATTTACCACCGTGTCATACTCTGTTTCATTTTAAAGTTGAAAACCGTAAGACGCTTCACTGTCAACTCTATCAGCGGTCAGCTGATGCTTTTTTGGGAGTCCCGTTCAATATAAGTTCTTACGCACTGCTAACCCATCTCGTCGCTCATGTCACCGGGCTGGAGGTTGGAGACTTTGTCTACACGCTGGGCGATTATCATATCTACCTGAACCACATGGACCAGGTGGAAGAGTTGCTGTCGCGTAAGCAACTACCGTTGCCAACGTTGGAGATAAATGATCCAGAATCGAGTTTGCGGGGTCTCGATGGCTTGCTTTCAGTGAAATACGAAAGCTTGAATCTGATTGGTTACAAATCGCACGGGAAGATCGCTGCACCTGTTGCTGTTTAGGGCACATCCACTACACGAAAGTATCGGACATCAAAATGATTATTGGTATCGTCGCCGTCAGCAAAAACAACGCCATTGGCAAGGACGGAAAACTTCCCTGGCACTATTCCGCCGATATGAAGTTTTTTCGTGAGACGACCACTGGCCATGCAGTGGTGATGGGACGCAAAACCTGGATGGGCCTGGGAAAACCGCTGAAGAATCGGTTGAATATTGTGCTTAGTCGTGATTCGAGTATTGAGCCACACGAGTCGCTGGTGGTTTTGCGCGACATCGAATCAGTTCTTTCGTTCAGCGAGAGTTTGACGACCGACTTGTTTGTGATTGGTGGGGCACAAGTTTACAGGGAGTTCATGCCGCACATCGAACGCTGGTTGGTCACTGAGGTTCCGTTAACTGTATCCGGAGCGGATGCTTTTATGCCGGATGGTTATTTGAAGGATTTTAAGCGAGTCGAGACCAGGAAGTTAGATGATGAACTTCGCGTGCTGACTTATGAGAGAAAGTGAAGCGTTGAATTGATCATTCCTGGCTTTGACTCAAAAGTCACAAGTGTTGTTTCGTGTGTTCGTGGATCGTTGTTGTTTCTCTCATCAGATAACGACCGAGGCGCTCTGGCTTATTGAATGCACTACTCAAAACAATTCCGCCAAAGCTTCATCAACTGATCGCACGCCCACCACGCGCATACCCAACAATCTCTCCAGACCATTTACATTTGAGGCCGGCATCACAATCTTCTTGAATCCCAGCGCCTGGGCTTCACGCGCACGCACACCAGCTTGCATTGCCCCGCGAACTTCACCAGTTAATCCGACTTCGCCAAAGACAGCTGTCTGCGGATCTATTGTCAGGTTTTTGAAACTAGATGCAATCGCCGTTACTACGCCGAGATCTACCGCAGGTTCATCCACCTCTAAACCGCCGGCAATGTTTACAAACACATCATCACCCACAAGCTGAAAGCCCGCGCGCTTTTCGAGCATCGCAATCAGCAGAGCAACTCTGCTTTGATCGACGCCCTGTGTCATGCGTTTTCCGGTTCCATACTTACTGCCCGATACCAACGCTTGAATTTCCACCAGCATTGGTCTCGTACCTTCCATACACGCGGTGACAATCGACCCGGCAACGTTTTGCGGCCGCTCCTGTAGAAACATCTGCGACGGGTTCGCGACCGGAACCAATCCTGTACTTGTCATCTCAAAAACACCCACTTCGTTGGCCGCTCCAAATCTGTTTTTGGTGGCACGCACAATTCGATGGTTGTGATGTCGTTCACCTTCAAAATAGAGCACAGTGTCTACGATATGTTCGAGTGCTTTCGGCCCAGCCAGTGAACCTTCTTTCGTAATGTGGCCGATGAGAAAAACGGGAACAGCACGGTTCTTAGCTAACAATAGAAACTGTTGCGCAACTTCTCTTACCTGGGAAACAGAGCCGGGCGCCGATTCGATCAAGCTGGAAAACACAGTCTGAATCGAGTCGACGATAATTGCTCCTGGTTTCAGCCTGTCAATTTCTCGAAAGATGTTTTCGAGATTAGTCTCCGGCAACAGGTAAACGTTCTTCGCTTCAACGCGCAGACGTTCGCCACGCAATTTGATCTGGCGTTCAGATTCTTCTCCAGATACATAGAGAACCGTGTTACCGGAAGCGCTAAGTCGATCAGCAACCTGTAGCAATAGCGTACTCTTGCCGATACCCGGATCGCCGCCGATTAGAACCAACGTTCCGGGAACAATGCCGCCACCCAGTACCCGATCAAACTCCGTTACTCCGGAAGAGATTCTGACATCGTCCTGCGGTTCAATATCTGTAAAGGCAACGGCTGAAACTTCTCGAAGCGTGAAGCTTGTCCTTGAGGCATTTTTTGATTTTGGTTGGGCACGCTCTTCCACCAGTGAGTTCC
>Ga0163162_10005809_pt1 | contig 11940 bp, 9 predicted proteins | sample S55metaG_FD_115310 | JGI IMG/M metagenome (GOLD analysis project Ga0163162, IMG submission 115310) | Switchgrass rhizosphere microbial communities from Kellogg Biological Station, Michigan, USA - S5-5 metaG | ecosystem: Host-associated > Plants > Roots > Rhizosphere > Soil | place: USA: Michigan...
AGTGGAGAAGATGCCCGACCATTTGCTGCCCATGAAACTGGAAAACTGGGTGATCACCACCGTCATCGCCGCGCCGGCGATCATGCGGGCGGGCAAGCCCCACCACACATATTCGCGCTCTTCATCCGAAGCTTCGCCGCGCGGATAAACGAACAAGGCGCCGACAAAGGCGGCAAAGGGCAACACTTCCAGCCAGCGCGAGGCGCTCTGCCACACCACCGCGGCCGCGGCCGCCGCTGTCCAGAGCGCGAAAGCGACAATGGTGCATCCCAGCCAATTCAACCGGCGGGAACAGAAAGCATAGCTCATGGTAAAGATCAGCCACGGCACCAGCCCGAAATAGGCGCCCAATGCCGCCTGGCTGCCGAACGCGATACCGTGGTCCAGGGTGACGAACAACAGCAGCGGTCCACCCACAATGGGGAAGCCGGCCAGCCAGCCCGCCACGCGCGGGCCGTGCAGCCGCTCGACAATGCCGAACACCAGCAGCGCCAAAGGCACAATTGTCAATTTCAGGATCAGCAAATCAGTCCCCTGCTTGCAACATGGTGCCGCGAAAAAGCTTTTCCGCCAATGGTGCAGTGCCACATCGCTTGCGGCGGTCAAAAAAACCACCGAGAGTTTGTCAGTCCAAGGGTGTGGGTCATGACCAGAGTTTTTATTGCCGGCATTTTTCACGAAACCCATTCCTTTTCCGGCGACACCACGGGGCTGGAAGGTTTCGTCATCCATCGCGGCCAGGAGATCCTCAATCGGCGTGGCGACGCCTCGCAGGTGGATGGCTTCCTGTCGGTGGCGGAGCGCGAGGGCTGGGAGGTGGTTCCCAGCGCCGTTTATACCGGCAGCGCCTCCGGCACCGTCGATCATGCCGTGTTCGAGGCTTTTTGGAGCGAAGTCCAGCCGATACTGGATAAGGCGCTGGCCGAGGGGCTGGACGCCATTCATCTGTCGCTGCACGGCGCCATGGTCACCAGCCAGTGCGATGACCCGGAAGGCGAATTGATGGCGCGTATCCGTAACCGGCGGGGGGCGGGCAATCTGCCGATCTATTGCGTGGGCGATCTCCACGGCACCATGACGCCCAGAATGGGCGATCTCAGCGATTGCATGATCTATTATCGCGAATGCCCGCATACCGATGCCTTCGACAGCGCAGTTTTGTCGACTGAGCTGTTGGCGCGCTGCCTCAAGACAGGCGTGCGGCCCAAGCATTTTGTGCTGGTGACGCCGATCGTATGGCCGCCCACCGGCACCGGCACGCGGGATGGGCCGATGCGGGCGCTGGAAGATGCCGCGCGCAAGATCGAGAAAGACATCCCAGGTGTGTTGGCGGTCAATGTGGTAGGCGGCTATGCCTTTTCCAATGTGCCTTATGCGGGGGTCGCCTTCAGCATCATCACCGAGGGTGATGAAGCGGCGGCGCAGAGAGCGCTGCGCGAACTGGCGGAGATCGCCTGGGAAAAACGCGAGGACGGCATCCCCAAACAGCACGACCTCGACACGGTGGTGCGCGAATTCAAGGACAGCAATTACAAGTTCGGCGGCAAGGGGCCGGTTCTTTTGGTTGAGCCGTCGGACAATATCGGCGGCGGCGCTCCGGGCGACGGCACCGATGTGATGCGGGCGCTGCTCAAATATGACATTGAAGGCGCCGGTGTCGCCATTGCCGACGCGCAAAGCGTGGCCGCGCTTCAGAACCTGCCGATCGGCGGCAAGATCACCTTGCCCATCGGCGGCAAGGGCAGCCCGCTGGACCCAGGGCCGGTGACTTTGGAAGTGGAGTTGATCTCCCGCAGCGACGGCGTGTTCGAGCTGGAAGACAAGCATTCCCATCTGGTGGGTTCGCTGGGCAAGATCATCCGCATGGGCCCCACAGCCGTGGTCAGGCATCGTGGTCTCACCATCCTGCTCACCAGCAAGAAGCTGCCGCCTTTCGATCTGGGCCAGTGGCGCAGCCAGGGGATCAATCCGGAAGAGCTCAGCATGATCGGGATCAAGGCGGCGGTGGGCCACCGCGTCGCCTATGGCAAGATCGCGGCGGGTGAATTCACCGTCAACACGTCGGGCCCTTGCACCTCAGACCTTACCCGCCTGCCTTACACCAAGCTGCGCCGGCCGGTGTTTCCGCTGGATCCGCTGGAGGTCTGAATGCTGGACCGCCGAGCCGTGCTGGGAGCGGCATTGGCTTTTCCCGCGCAGGCCTGGAGCGCGCCCGGCGGCCGCCGGATCATCAACGCCATGATGTTCGAAGACCCGGCGCATCTGAACTATCCCTTGTCCAACACCAGGATCATGCAGGAGATCTGCGGCAACATTAATGAATCCCTGCTGTTGTTCGACTGGCAGTTCAAGCCGCAACCCAATCTGGCGGATTCCTTTGAAACATCGCGGGATGGCTTGCGCTATGTCTTTCACCTGCGCCGGGACGTGGTTTGGCATGACGGGGTGCCTTTTACCGCCAAGGATGTGGCTTTCAGTTGCGGCGTGATGCTGCCCCAGCTCAATCCCAGAAGCCGCGCCTCCTTCAGCCATATCGCCAGCATCAAAACCCCCGATCCCTACACGGTGGAATTTCAGCTCAACCAGCCGTTCAACGCGTTCCTTTTGTCCTTCATGGCGTCCAGCGCGCCAATGATGCCGGCGCATATCTATGAAGGCACCGACTTCCGTACCAATCCCTACAACTTCAAGCCGGTGGGCACCGGGCCGTTCAAATTCGCGGATTGGAAACGCGGCCAGTACATTCATCTGACGCGCAATGATCGCTATTGGCGCACCAACCAGCCCGGTATGGACGAGATGTATTATCGTTTCTGTCCCACGCCCGAACAAAGGCTGGTGGCGATGGAAACCGGCGCGGTGGATGTCGCCATGGCTGACGATATCGATACCGTTGTGACCTCGCGGATGCTGGCCAATCCCAATCTAGCGGTGCGCACCGACGCCTATAACGGCACCGGCGAGATCGCCATCATGGAACTCAATATGCGGCGCTGGCCGTTCAGCGACCGCCGTTTCCGCGCCGCTTTTCTGCACGCGGTGGACCGCGAATTTTTGGTCAAGGCGATCAATTTCGGCCAGGGCAAGGTGGCCCACAGCCCCATCCCGTCCACCGCGCCCTATTATGACGACAAGGTCCTCACCAAGTATCCTTACGATCCCGCGCGCGCCCGCGCCCTACTGGACGAGATGGGCTGCAAGCCCAAACGGGGCGGCGTGCGCCATCGCTTCGGCATCATGATGATCCCGGATGGCGGCGGCTACTGGACGCGTGGCATGCAATACGTCAAGCAGGCGCTCACGCAGGTGGGATTGGAGGTCGAGCTGGAAGCTGTCGACTGGCCCACCCAGTTGCGCCGCAGCGGCAATTGGGAATTCGACTGCGACTGCAATTCCTATGGCGAATATGGCGATCCGGCCATCGGCACGTCGCGCTTTTATCTTTCCTCCAATATCCGCAAGGGCGTGCCGCTGACCAATCTGCAAGGTTATGTGAATCCGGAAGTGGACCGGTTGTTCAATCAGGCATCCGTGGCGGTCAGCCGCGCCGAGGCGCAAGCCTGCTACAGCCGTCTGCAGCAAATCCTCACCCATGATGTCGCCATGCTGTGGCTGTATGAGCGCAAGCCGGTGTTTATCCATAACAAGCGGCTCAAGAATGTGGTGATGGGCCCTAACGGACCGTCCGACGGCTTCGGCGCCACCGAGCTGGCATGAAGCTGGGCTATATCGCCATGCGCCTGGTCAAGACGGTGTTGATCACCGTCGCGGTGGTGCTGTTGAGCTTTTTCCTGATCCGGATGGTGCCCGGCGATGCCGCCACGGTGATGGCGGGGCAGGCGGGCTATGCCGACGAGGCCTATATGAAAGGCCTGCGCGCCGAGTATGGCTTGGATCAGCCTTTACCGGTGCAGTTGTGGCGCTATGTCGAAAAGGTGGCGCAGGGCGATCTTGGCACCTCTTACGTGCGCCGCCAGCCGGTTGTGTCGGTGATCTTGGAACGGCTGCCCAACACCTTGCTGTTGAACGCCTTTGCATTGTTGGTCGCTGCGGCGGGCGGCATCTGGCTGGGCAGTGTGGCGGCGCGGCGCCCCGGCTCCGCTGGCGATAGCGCGGTGACGGTGCTGGCCATGCTGTTCTATGCCGTGCCGCAATTTTGGCTGGGCATGATGATGGTGCTGGTGTTCGCGGTGTGGTTTCACCTGCTGCCGCCATTCGGCATCGAGACCATGGGCTCCGATTTGACCGGCCTGGCGCGGCTTGGCGACGTCGCTCAGCATATGATCCTGCCGGGGGTGACCTTGGCGCTGTATTTCCTGGCGAGTTATGCCCGTCTCACCCGCACCGCCATGATCGATGTGGCCGATCAGGATTTCGTCAAGACGGCGCGCGCCAAAGGTTTGACCGAGCGGCAAGTGTCGCGCCGCCATATTCTACGCAATGCCCTGATCCCGTTGGTCACCTATGCCGGACTGCAGGCCTCGCTCCTGGTGGGCGGCAGTGTGCTGGTGGAAAATGTCTTTAGCTGGCCCGGCATCGGTACACTGGCCTTCCAGGCGGTGTGGTCGCGCGACAATCCTTTGCTCCTGGGCATTTTCATCGTCACCGCCATCCTGGTCAGCCTGTTCAACCTGATCACCGATATCGCCTATTCCCTGGTCGATCCCCGGGTGGAGTTGGGGCGATGAGTTTCGCGCGCCGCTTCTTTGCCTCTCCACCCGCGGTCTTCGGTTTCGCGGTTTTTCTGGTCGTTGTCGCGATCGCATTGGCGGCGCCGTTTCTGTTCGCCCGCGGGCCCTTGAGCATTGTCGGCATGCCGCTATTGCCGCCGGGCTCACCAGGCTTGCTGGCGGGAAGCGATGTGATCGGCCGCGACATGGCGGTGGGCCTGGCCTATGGCGCGCGCATCTCGCTGTTGGTGGGCATCGCTTCCACCTGCTGCGCGGTGGGGATCGGCCTGTTGCTGGGTGCGACCGCCGGTTACTATGGCGGTTGGCTGGACGACCTGCTGATGCGGGTGACGGAATTCTTCCAGATCATCCCCACCTTTGTGCTGTTAATGGTGCTGGTGGCGTTTTTGCAGCCCAGCCTGGGCTCCGCCGTCATCGGCATTGCTTTGATCACCTGGCCGCAAGTGGCGCGCGTGGTGCGTGGGCAATTTCTATCCTTGCGCAGCCGCGAATTTGTCGAGGCCGCCCGGGTGATCGGGATGGGCGATGTCCGCATCATCGTCACGCAGATTCTGCCCAATGCCCTGCCGCCCATCGTGGTGGTGAGTTCCATGATGGTGGGCAACGCCATCCTCACCGAGTCGGCGCTGAGCTTCTTGGGCTTGGGCGATCCCAATCTGATGAGTTGGGGCAGCATGATCGGCGGCTCGCGGGTGGCCATGTGGGTGGCGTGGTGGACGACGGTGCTGCCGGGTCTTTGCATCGTGATCACGGTCTTGGCGCTGAATTTCATCGGCGATGGGCTGAACGATGCCCTCAATCCGCGGCGGAGAGGGTGATGCCGCTGCTTTCTCTCCAGAACCTGACCATCGCGCTGCCCCAGGGCGCCGACCGGCCACTGGCGGTCGAAGATGTCAGCCTTCAGATCGGCCGCAACGAAATCGTCTGCATTGTGGGCGAATCCGGTTCCGGCAAGTCGCTCACGGCGCATGCGGTGATGGGTCTGCTGCCGCGCGGCGTGATGGCGACAGGGGGCAGCATCCTGTTCGAAGACGCCGATCTGTTGAAGGAATCGCCGCAAGCAATGCGCCGCCGGCGCGGATCCGACATCGCCATGATCTTCCAGGACCCGATGGCGGCGCTTAATCCGGTGATGACGGTGGGCCATCAGGTGGCGGAACAGATTCGCGCCCATCGCGCCGTGTCCGAACATCAGGCGTTGAAACAAGCGGAAGAGTTGCTGGGCCAGATGGGCCTGAAAGATCCGAGAAGCCTGCTCAAAGCCTATCCCCATCAATTGTCGGGCGGCCAGCGCCAGCGGGTGATGATCGCGATGGCGCTGTCGCTGTCGCCCAAGCTTTTGATCGCCGACGAGCCCACCACCGCATTGGATGTGACCACCCAGGCGCAGATTCTGAAACTGATCAAGCGCCTTCAGGCCGAACGGGCGATGAGCGTGTTGTTCATCACCCATGATTTCGGGGTGGTGGCCGACATGGCCGATTCCGTGGCGGTCATGCGCCATGGCCGGATTGTGGAAAGTGGGACGACCCGCCAAGTGCTGGGCAGCCCCGCGCATGACTATACCCGCGCCTTGCTGGCGGCGGTCCCCAAGGGAGAAAATTATCTGCCGCCGCCCGCGCAAGCCAAAGCGCTGCTGCAGGTGTCGGGCCTGACCAAACGCTTCCGCCGTGGCGGGCTGTTTTCCCGTGCCTCCGCGATAACCGCGGTGGATCAGGTGTCGCTGACCTTGAGCCGGGGCGAGACTTTGGGCGTGGTGGGAGAGTCCGGCAGCGGCAAGTCTACCTTGGCGCGCTGTGTGATCCGGCTGCTGGACCCCGATGCCGGGGAAGTGCTGCTGGACGGCGCCGATATCGCCCATATGAGAGAGCGGAGCCTGCGGCCTCTGCGCCGCCGTATTCAGATGGTGTTCCAGGACCCGTTTTCCTCCCTCAATCCGCGCCAGACGATCGGCGATATTGTCACCGCCGGGCCGCGCATTCTTGGCGAAGACGCCGGCAAGGCGCGCGCCCGCGCCGCCGAGACCCTGCAACTGGTGGGCCTGAAACCGGAATGCATGGATCGCTTTCCCCATGAATTTTCCGGCGGCCAGCGCCAGCGCATCGGCCTGGCCCGCGCCTTGATGCTCAAACCCGATGTGCTGATTGCCGATGAACCGGTATCGGCGCTGGATGTGACGGTCCAGGCGCAGGTCTTGAAGCTGCTGGATGATGTGCGCCGCCAGATGAATCTGGCCATGCTGTTCATCACCCATGACATGCGGGTGGCGGCGGAAGTCTGCCACCGGGTGATGGTGATGCGGCATGGCAGGATCGTGGAGGAAGGCCCTACGCGCGACATCTTCACCGCGCCCGCAAGCGACTATACCAAAGCCCTGTTGGCCGCGATCCCAGGCCGCCAATCGCTATAATAAAGGAGAGCGCCATGCGCATCGCCATTGCCGGTTTCATGCAGGAAACCAACAGTTTCGTGCCCTTCACCACCACGGTGCAGACCTTCGAGGAGCAATATTATCATCGCGGCGACGAGCTCCTCACCGCCTTCGGTTCGGCGCGGCTGGAAATTCCCGGCGCGCTGGATGTCTTCAAGGCGGCGGGCGCGGTGCCGGTGCCGCTTTTAGCCACCATGGCGATGGCCTCGGGCACGGTGGAGCGCAAAAGCTTCGATACTATCATGGGTGAGATCGAGCAGCGGCTGAAAGCAGCCCAGGCCGATAGCCCGGTGGATGGCGTGTTCCTGGCGCTGCATGGCGCCATGATTCTGGAGGATCAGCCGGACGCCGAATCTGAAATCGTGCGCCGTGTACGCGCGTTGCTGAAGCCGGGAACGCCGATTGCCGTCTCGCTGGATCTGCACGGCCATATCACTCAGGCTATGATCCAGCCCGATGTTGCCTATATCGGCTATCGCGAATTTCCCCATATCGACATGTATGAGACAGGCCATCGCGCCGCCAGCCTGCTGATCGACTGGATCAAGGGCAAGGTGAAGCCGGTGATGGCGCTTTCCAAACGCCACATGGTGTTCAGTCCCGATTCCGCCCGCACCGGTGTTCCGCCCCTGTCCGATATCGTGGCCGAAGGCCGCGCCATGGAAGCGCGGGGCGAGGTGCTGCATGTCTCGCTGTTTCCGGTTCAGCCCTGGATCGACACGCCGGATTTGGGTTTTGCCGCCCTGGTCTGCGCGCAAAGCAAGGAAGCAGCGCAAGCCGCCGCCGACCGGCTGGCCAAAATGGCCTGGGACCGGCGCGCGGAATTCGAGCCTGATGTCACGCCCTTGGATGAGATCATCCGCATCGGCCTCACCGAGCCCGGACTGACTGTTGCCAGCGATGCCGGAGACGCGCCGTCCGGCGGCGGGGCGGGGGATTCCACTGCGGTGCTGGCGGCGCTGTTGCATGCCGGCGCGGACAGGTGCGATCGCATCACCATTTGCACCATCTGTGATTCACAGGCCGCCGCCGAAGCCGCCAAAGCGGGCGTGGGCAGGGCGGTCACGTTGAAGGTGGGTCATAAACGCTCCGGCCTAGGCGATCCGCTCACGGTCACCGGCACCGTGAAGGTGATCAGCGATGGCCAATATGTGCTGGAAGGACCCGGCGGCAATGGCATGGTGGGAGAGATGGGCTTGACCGTGGTTTTGGCCATCGGCGCGATCCGGCTGAACTTGCGTTCCATCGCGCATTTCGAATGGGATTTGGGCATTCACAAATCCATGGGTCTGGACCCGGCCAAAGCGGCGTTGGTCTTTGTGCGCTCGCCGGCGCACTTCCGGGCGTCCTATGCCCCCATCGCGGCCCGCATCTTTCTGGCTGACACGCCGGGACCGACCTGTCTGAACATGCGGCGCATCCCTTACACCAAGGTGACGCGGCCCTTCTATCCATTAGATTTGGTGAACGACTAACGCTTAGCCGCCAGTGGGCGCGCCGTGCTTTGCGGCACCTGCTGCTTGCGGAAACTCTTGAGCACTTGGCGCAAACCTGGTTCGGCGATCCGCGTCACCGCCTGTTCCAGCGGCACCCAAGCCAATTCGCGCGCGCCTTTCTCCGGCCAGTCTTCCAGCTGCTTGGTGACGGCCAGGGCGAAGACTTCTACGCTGCAAGGCACGCCGCCGCCATCCTTGCGCTCTTTCAGATAATGATACTTGCCGACAGGTTGGGGGTTGATCTTGCCGGTGACGCCGGCTTCCTCGAACGCTTCCCGGGCGGCATTTTCCGCCGGTGTCAGGTCCGCTTCCGGCCAGCCCTTGGGCATGATCCAGCGCTTGCTGTTGAGAGATGTGATCAAGAGGACTTCTATCCCGGAGGCGCGTTTGGATGAGGGGCGCCAGCACAGGGCCGCCACCTGTCTGCCATGCTCGCGGAAAAGAGCTTCACCCGGCATCGCCCCACGCCTCACATGATTCGCAGGTCCATCTTACGATTCATCCGTCTACGGCCCAACAGCGGGCCTGGGTAGAACGAACAAACTGCGGGTTTGGGTACGACAAAAAAAGGGCGCCGCCCGGCGCCCTTTAAGATTTGTGACAGCTGTGGCTTGGCTGCTGCGCTCTACGTAAAGTGGAAAGCCGCGGCCAGCAGATAGAACACCGCGCCGATCAGGCCCGCAGCCGGCATTGTCACAATCCAGGCTACGACAATGTCCTTGGCCACATTCCAGCGCACGGCCGAAGCCCGCCGCGCCGCGCCCACGCCCACAATGGCGCCGGTGATGGTGTGGGTGGTGGAGACCGGCACGCCCATGTAAGTCGCGCCGAACAAGGTCAGGGCCCCCGCGGTTTCGGCGCACACGCCTTGCATCGGCGTCAGATGGGTGATGCGCGAGCCCATGGTGCGGACGATGCGCCAGCCGCCGAACAAGGTGCCCAGCGCCATCGCCGCCTGGCAGGACATAACCACCCAGAAGGGAACATGGAAGCTGCCCTGTTCCATGCCATGGGCGAACAGCAGCGCCGCGATGATGCCCATGGTTTTTTGTGCGTCATTGCCGCCATGCCCCAGGCTGTAAGCGCTGGCCGATATGAACTGCATATGGCGGAAGACGCCATCCACCCAAAAGGGGCTCGCTTTCAGGAAGGTCCAGGACACGATCAGCACCAGCAACAAGGCGAGCAGGAAGCCGGTGGCGGGAGACAGAAAGATGGCGGCGGCGGTTTTGCCCAGGCCGGACCAAACGATCACCTTCCAACCGCCCTTGCAAAGCCCCGCCCCCACCAGCCCCCCGATCAAGGCGTGCGAGGAGGAAGAGGGAATGCCCGCCAGCCAGGTCACCACATTCCAGACAATGGCGCCCATAAGTGCGCCAAAGATCACGGAATCATCAATCACGCTGGGCGCGATGATGCCGGTGCCGATGGTGGCGGCGACATGCAGGCCGAACACCGCAAAGGCGATGAAATTGAAGAAAGCCGCCCATATCACGGCATAGCGGGGCGACAGCACCCGGGTCGACACAATGGTGGCGACGGAATTGGCGGCGTCATGCAAGCCGTTGAGAAAGTCGAAGATCAGGGCGACGGCGATCAGGACGGCGATGAGCAGCATCTAAACTTGCTCGATGACGATGCCGCTGATGCGGTTGGCCACGTCTTCGAAGCGGTCCACCACCTTTTCCAGGTGGTCATAGATTTCGGCGCCGACAATAAAGCCCATGGCGTCGCCGCCCTTGTGCTTGAGATACAGCGCCTTGATCCCTTGGTCGTTAAGTTCGTCGGCTTGTTCTTCCAGCCGGGTGATTTCCTCGGCGATGGTGTTGATGCGCGTGACATTGTCGCGAAGAGCCCCCAGCAATCCCACCGCTTCCACCGTCAGCTCGGCGCAGCGCAGGATGATGTCGGCCATCTGGCGCATCGGCAGTTCAAAGCTGGTGACTTCGAACAGGGTGATGGCCTTGGCCGTCTTCTTCATCTGGTCGATGGAATCGTCGAGCTGGTTGATCAGCTCTTTCATGTCGCCGCGGTCGAAGGGGGTGATGAAGCTGCGCCTGATCCCCACCAGCATGGCACGGGCGATGGCGTCGGCTTTGTCTTCATGGTGCACGATGCGGGCGCAGGCCGCCGCCACGCCGGCGCCGCCCTCCAACAGGTCGCGCAGGGCCACCGCTCCATCGACCAGGGTGCGGGCATGGTCGTTGAACTGCTCGAAGAATTTTTCTTCGCGCGGCAACAATGCCTGGAAAAATTGCAGCACCATGACCCCCGTTTTGGCGCCACTGCTTGCTATGGCTGCCCATTGCCGTCAAGCGCGGGGTCGTGGTAGGAAAAACACTAATAAATACAAATGATTAGTGGCGCCGTGCGACCGGCGCCACTGTCACAATTCGCGGGCTCCCTTGCCTATTTGTCATCCGACAGGGCGAAGACGAAAACCGCATAGCCGTTGGGGGGGCGGTGGACTTCGCGCAGCATGGTGCCCGGTTTGGCCTCCGGGCTGCCGCCGCCCAGGCCGGTGGTGACGGCGACATACTGTTTGCCGTCCACGCTGAAGGTGACGGGATAGCCTTGGACCGTGGTGCCCAGCCTTGTCTTCCACAAGGTTTTGCCATTGCTGACGTCCACGGCGCGGAAGGTGCGGTCGAAGTCGCCGACAAAGGCCACATTGCCCGCCGTCGAGACCACGCCGGTCAGGAATGGGGCGCGCTGCTGGAACGACCAGAGCGGCTTGAGGTCGGCGGTACGATAAGCCGACAGCCGCCCCATATTGCCGTCGGTGCCCGGCATCTCGAAATAGGTCTGCGAGCCATTGCCCAGCATGAACACGCAGCTCTGCGACAAGGGAATGATGATGGTATCGCTGGGCTGGTGATAGCTGGTCGCCTGCCAGTCATGCCCGCCTTCCGGGCCGGGGCAGGAAGACAGCCACTGATCCACCTTCTGGTTGCCGATATCCTTGCGGTAGACGACCTTGCCGGTCTTGCCGTCGAAATTCTCATAGACATTGTTGAAGACGGTCGGCGTCGCGGCGATGAACTTGCCGGTGACGCGGTCCAGCTTCCACAGAATGCCCGGTTTGCCGATGGTCAGCAGATATTTCTCGTTGCCGTGATTGATCAGCACGCGCTCGAACACCTCGTCGAGGTCCAGCGACTCGCCGGGCGCATGCTGATACCACCACTTCATCTTTCCAGTTTCCGGATCCAGCGCCAAAGTGGAGTTGGCATAGTTCGTCGCCCCGTCGCCCGAGCCGCGCAGGTCGCGCCGCCACGGCTTGGCCTGGGCGGTGCCCCAATAGGTGGTGTTGAGTTCGGGA
>Ga0163162_10005811_pt1 | contig 11938 bp, 15 predicted proteins | sample S55metaG_FD_115310 | JGI IMG/M metagenome (GOLD analysis project Ga0163162, IMG submission 115310) | Switchgrass rhizosphere microbial communities from Kellogg Biological Station, Michigan, USA - S5-5 metaG | ecosystem: Host-associated > Plants > Roots > Rhizosphere > Soil | place: USA...
AATACTACGATCCTCATTTTATGAACTTTGGAAAACTACGTGTTATCAATGAAGATACGGTGCAACCAGGATTTGGTTTTGGTAAGCACCCGCATAATGACATGGAAATTATTTCTTATGTGATAACCGGTTCATTAGCGCATCGCGATAGTATGGGAAATGGTTCCAGCATTAAACCTGGCGAAATTCAAATCATGTCGGCTGGTACTGGCATAGAGCATAGTGAATCTAATCATTTAAATAATGAGTTACTGCATTTTTTACAAATATGGATAATCCCAGAAAAAGTCGATTTAACGCCGCGCTATCAGCAAATTACTATTCAACGCACAGACAATGAATGGGTTTTAATTGGCTCTCCTCATAAACATGAAACTGCAATTACTATTCATCAAGATGTAAATTTATATGCAGCTTATTTAACGAAAGCGCATTCATTAGATTATTCCTTCAAAGAAAATCGCATGGGTTGGTTACAGTTGATCAAGGGTAAAATAAAACTCAACACGCATGAATTAACCGATGGTGATGGCGCAGCTATTCACAATGAAAATTTTCACATTGAATGCACGGAAGATGCAGAATTATTGTTTTTTGACTTGAACAAAGAATAACGTAGCCCACTTACAAGTCGTCATTCCGGCCCCTATAGGACTTAATCCTATAGGCAAAAGAAAATTCCCCCCTATACTTGAGAAAATTTTTGTCGATAAGTAATTAAGTCGAGGGGTGGTTATGAATAAAATACAATCATTTTGTATTGTTTTTCTTTTTACAGCATTAACTGGTTGTGCGTCCATGCGGCATATTCCACTGGCTCCAGAGCATGCAAAAGCCATTAAATCATTGTCAATTGATTCAGAAATAAAGAAACCTGAAGCAATGTATGAAGTTGCCAATGGTTCTCAATATGGTGCGCTCTTTGGCTTGGCCGGTGGAGTGGCTTCTGCAATAAATGATCATATTGAAGCAAAAAACACTAAACAGTTTGCTGAAAATCATCACGTTGATATTCAGAAAATTGTTTATCAGCAATGGGTGAAGCAATTCAAAGAGAGTCGTAAATTTAAACTGTCTTCTGGTCATTCCGATGCTAAATTAGAAACAGAAATCGTACTATATGGTATTAGCATACCGAATGGATTTTCATCTGATTATGTTCCGGTTTTAACTCTTAGTGCGAAGCTACATAGAAACAATGCTGTTGTTTGGCAGTATGACGATTTTGTTTCGCCATTAGCCGACGGCATGCCTCGTTTTCAAATGAATGCAATTTTGAGTGATCCACACAAGCTCGAGTTAATGTGGGATAGAGCAGCAGAAAGGATTATTCAAAAGATGATTTTAGACATGGAAAAATCTAAATAAATTTGGAAAGTAGCCCGGATGAAATGCAAAGCATTTCATCCGAGGTGGCTTTAAATTTGCCCCGGAATAAAATGCAAAGTACGCATTTTGTTCCGGGCTACATTACTCTTCGCCAAATTTGTTATTAAATAATTTTTCAATTGCAGCGAACGCTTGTTCTTCATCTTCACCTTGGATGATGAGGTCAACAATGTTATCTTTTTGCGCGCCTAGCGTGATGACGCCCATGATACTTTTGCAGTCTACATTGCGGCCGCGTAAAACCAATTCAATTTTACTGCCAAATTTTTTGGCGATATCAACTAGCTTTGCCGCGGCGCGGGTGTGTATGCCAAGTTTGTTTTGTACTGTTAAAGATTGTCTGATCATTTTTTCTTAGTCGTGATGGTGAGTGGATTTTTCTTTAAGTTTGGTAATTTGTGTCGCTAGTTTATCTGTCATCAAGTTGATGGCTTTATACATGTCGCCATCTTCAGCAGAAGCATGAATTTCGGCACCATTGACATGGGCGGTTGCTTCAGCGATATGAGTGACATTTTCAATGTGAAAAGTCACATAAATTTGTGTAATGCGATGACCACGTTTTTCTAGTGGGTTAAGTTTGTCTGTTGTGTAGGTTTTGAGGGCTTCTGTGACCTCAATATTACGTCCAGCAAAATGTAGCTCCATAAAGTGTCTCCCTATGTTGTGTGTTACAAATCAAACTCTTCGCCTAAATACACGGTTCGTACTTCGTTGTTTGAAAGAACAGTTTCAGGATTCCCTTCACAAATAATTTCTCCTTGATTGACAATGTAGGCGCGCTCACAAATATTTAGTGTGTCGCGTACATTATGATCGGTGATTAAAATGCCGATTTTTCGTTTACGCAAGTGATTAATAATGCGCTTTACATCTAAAATTGAAATTGGATCAATACCGGCAAATGGTTCATCAAGCAAAATAAAATTAGGCTCGGTTGCGAGTGCTCGCGCAATTTCAGCGCGGCGTCTTTCGCCACCGGATAAACTCATACCTAAACTGTCACGAATATGGGTGATGCGAAACTCTTCCAGCAGTTGTTCTAGCAGTAATTTTCTGACGCTTTTGGTTAAGTCATCGCGTAGTTCAAGAATGGCCATGATATTTTCCGCAACTGTTAATTTGCGAAAAATAGACGCTTCTTGGGGTAAATAGCTAATACCAAGTTTAGCGCGCGCATGCACGGGCAGCTTGGTAATGTCTTTATCATCCAAATAAATCGCGCCGCGATCGACACCAATGAGACCAACCATCATATAAAAAGAAGTAGTTTTACCTGCGCCATTAGGGCCTAGTAAACCTACAACTTCTCCACGTTGAATATGTATGGAAACATCTTTCACTACTTCACGTAATTTGAAATGTTTGTTTAAGTGCTCGGCGCGTAATATATCTGGCATATTAAATTAAATCGTCTCTAATTATCTGGGTTGTAAACAATGACCGCTTGGCTATTTTCTCGCTTAGGCACGGTAATCGTTTGATCGTAGCTATTATAGTGAATAAGTTGGCCTTGAAAACTATTTTCTCCATTTTGAAGCGTCACGTTTTGCTCAAATGTTACATTGGATTCCAATGGATAATATTTGATAACCGAAGCATAGGCATGCATTTCGGGGTCATTCGTTTTCGCTAAGGTACGATAATGAGCAGGCTGTTTAATGCCATAAGCAATGGCTTCTTTAATTTTATGCTGTGCATTGCTTTTAGTCGTTAAACGATCGGCAGTTAAATGAGTTGTTCCTTGGTGGATAATCACATGACCTTGATATTCATTTACACCAGTTTTGTAATTATATGCCCAATTATCGGAAACAATATGAATGACTTCTTTGCTATCAGTTGATAAAGCGAAGTTATAGGATGAGAAAAAAATTAACATGATGAGTAGACTAACTCGGAACATATTCTCCCCTGGCTTCGGATAACAACTTGATATCACCATTATTCATATCCGCTTGCATACCTATACCTTTAATTACAACATTCGGTTGCGTCAGGGTGATGGGGTCGCTAGTTTCGGCTAATTGTTGGTTAGGTTGAACGAGTAGGGTGGTTGTTTTGATAACCGTCGCTGGTGTGTTTCGATCAGCACCGTGTTGTATCATCACATCATCTTGAAAACGTACAACTTCAATGCCATTTGTTGCAATGGCAGATTTTGAAGTAACGTACCAGGGTTGCGGTGATTTTCGATAAATCGTTAGCTGCGGCAGCGTTAAATGTGTTTGATCATCTTTTGAAAAATACAACATTTTCGGCGCGCTAATCTTCATTTTGGGTTTGCCTTGTTTGTCTAAGATAACGGCAACCACGCCTTCCATAAAAGCATCAGGCAAATCGGGTTCGGCACTAACTGTTTTTGTTCGATGATTAAACGGTGAAAAACTCAATAGCAGGGCAAGGCTAATGACGCCAACAATGCTTAAGCTAATGAAAGTAAGTTTGGATGTCATGCTTGCAGGGCTCATTATGTTGCGAGATAAGATTCTATCACACCTTGATACAAACCTTGTGCTTCTAGTATCAATTCACAGACTTCGCGGACGGCGCCTTTGCCTGCTTTGATTTTAGTAATAAAATCAACATGTTGCTTTATAATTTCCGGAGCTTGTGGGACGGTTACTGCAAAGCCGACTCGACGTAGCACGGGCAGGTCAGGTAAATCATCCCCCATGTATGCAATATCTGCATCGTTAAGCTGTAATTTTTGTTTAAGTTCTTGGTAGGGCGCGAGTTTTTCTTCGTGGCCAAGATAGATGTGTTCAACTTGTAATTCGGCTAAGCGACGGCTAACTAATTCAGATTTTTTTGCGGAAATGACAGCGACCTCTATACCGGCTTTTTGTAATAGTTTAATTCCTAAGCCATCGTGGACATGAAACCCTTTGAATTGATCGCCGTTTGCATAATAAATGACCCCAGAGGTTAAAACGCCATCTACATCTAAAATGAGTAAACGAACGGCTTTGGCTTTTTCATTGATTGCCGGCATTAAAAAACTCCAGCCCGCAGGATGTCATGAATATGAACAACGCCTATCGGTTGTTTAATCTCGTTAGTAACAATCAGGGAAGTGATTTTATATGATTCCATCAAGCTGAGCGCGTCTGCTGCCAGGAGATTACCGGTGATAGTCTTAGGATTTTTGGTCATCACATGCTGGATTTGCGTTTGATGAATGTCAGCATTTTTGTCAAAAGCACGGCGGACGTCACCGTCGGTAAAAATTCCTGCTAATTCGCCTAGTTCATTAATAACAGTGGTTATACCAAGTTTTTTTTGTGTCATCTCGACTAGCGCATCTTTTAAAGAGGCAAGATAGGAGACGATGGGCACGGCAGTATCTGTGTGCATAATGCTTTCTACTTTCAAGAGTAAACGTCTGCCTAATAAACCACCAGGGTGAGAAAGTGCAAAGTCGTTTTTGGTGAAGCCTCTATGTTCGAGCAAAGCCATAGCCAAGGCATCGCCCATGACTAAGGCTGCCGTTGTGCTGGAAGTAGGAGCCAGGCCTAATGGGCAGGCTTCTTTTTCAACACTGACATCTAGGTTGACGGTTGCAGCTTTGGCAAGGGTAGAATTTGGTCTGCCAGTTAGGGTAATAAGGGGTACGCCCAAACGGCTAATTACGAGCAAAATAGAAGTTATTTCTTCCGACTCGCCTGAGTTTGACAAAGCAATGACCACATCTTTTTTGGTGATCATGCCTATGTCCCCATGTTTTGCTTCATTGGGATGAATGAAAAACGCGGGACTGCCAGTGCTAGCAAAAGTAGCGGCTATTTTCTTGCTAATATGGCCAGATTTGCCAACGCCAGTAACGGCGATACGACCTTCGCAATTTAGCAAAAGTTCGCAGGCTTTTGCGAAATGATGATCAATGCGGGAGGAAAGGTTGGCAATTTCTTTGGCTTCAATTTCGATGACACTTCGCCCAAGCGCGCAAATTTTTTCAATATCCATCAGTTACCTTGTTGTATACCAATTGACTTATCAATGAGATGCACTATATTAACTGCCATTGGTGCAAGGAACAAGTTAAGAACTACTTATCTTTTATCAGCTGAAACGCATAAGAAGGGTTCATCCTACTAGCTATTTTATGCCTCATTTGCGAAACTTAAATAATGTCAGAAAATTTAGTTGAAATCAGTAAGATGTCTTTCCAGCATGAAAACGGTCGGACTGTTTTCAAAGACGTCGATATCACCATCCCTCGGGGAAAAATCACAGCGGTAATGGGCCCAAGTGGCACGGGAAAAACCACTTTGCTACGCTTGATTGGCGGCCAACTTACCCCTACTCAGGGTAAGGTTTTGGTAGATGGGCAACTCATACATAAGTTAAACCGCAACGATTTATACCAATTGCGTAAACGTATGGGCATGTTGTTTCAATCGGGTGGGCTTTTTACGCATTTAAGTGTTTATGAAAACGTTGCCTTTCCTTTGCGAGAACATACGCGCTTATCTGAATCCATGATTCACACCTTAGTGTTAATGAAGTTGCAAATGGTTGGCTTGCGTGGTGCTGCGCACCTTATGCCAACTGAGTTGTCGGGGGGAATGGCAAGACGCGTTGCGCTCGCTAGAGCAATTGGTTTGGATCCAAAATTAATTATGTACGATGAACCTTTCACTGGTCAGGATCCTATTTCATTAGGCGTGTTAGTGAAATTAATTCGAACCTTAAATGATGCCTTAGGATTAACAAGTATTATTGTCTCGCATGATGTGAAAGAAACATTGAGCATTGCTGATTACGTTTATATTATTTCAGACAGGCAAATTATAGGGCAAGGTACGCCTGAATCGATTTCCCAAAACTCTTCCTTGCAGTTACAGCAATTTATTCAAGGATTACCCGATGGCCCAGTGCCATTTGACTACCCTGCGCCCTTACTTCAGCAGGATTTTTTGGAAAGGACAGATAAATGATATCTAGACTTGCGGCAGTAGGTGCATGGGGAATTGATAATTTGCGCGACATAGGCAAAGCAGGAATATTATTTTATCGAGTTTTAATTTCTCCACCCAATATTCGCAAAGGTTTTCCTTTGGTGATGCAACAAATCTATGTGGAAGGGGTTTTGTCTTTATTGATTATTGTTGTATCCAGTTTGTTTATTGGTATGGTGCTTGCGTTGCAAGGCTATCACACCTTAGCTAAATTTGGCGCATCACAAGAATTAGGGCCACTGGTTGCGCTCAGTGTAGCGCGAGAGTTAGGGCCAGTTGTGACGGCGATTTTGTTTGCCGGTAGAGCGGGTTCTGCCGTCACAGCAGAAATTGCATTAATGAAAGCAACCGAACAATTATCCAGTATGGAAATGATGGCGGTTGATCCATTACGCCGTGTTATTTCGCCACGCTTTTGGGGTGGTTTTATTTCTATGCCGCTATTAACCATGATTTTTAATGCCACTGCGATTTATGGCGCTTATTTAGTTGGCGTGAAATGGTTGGGTTTGGATGCCGGCGTATTTTGGTCAAACATGCAATCTTCTGTTGAGTTTCAAGCTGATATTATCAATGGAATCTGGAAGAGTGTGGTGTTTGGTATGGCTGTTACTTTGATTGCTGTCGTACAAGGTTATTCAGCGGAACCTACTTCTGCTGGCATTGCTACAGCAACAACGCGTTCAGTTGTATATTCCTCGCTAGCCGTACTTGGATTGGATTTTGTATTAACCGCTATGATGATAGGGAGTTGGTAATGCTATCACAACGATTTATTGAAAGCCTGGTAGGCTTATTTTTAATTTTTGCTCTTATTGCCTTATCGGTGTTAGCTTTTAAGGTGAGTGGTTTGACTAGCTTATTTCCGTCGGCATCTTATGATGTAACTGCTAACTTCGATGAAATTGGCGGCTTGAAAGTGCGAGCGCCAGTTAAGATAGGCGGTGTGCAAATAGGTGAAGTGTCAAAAATCATGTTAGACCCTGTTACTTTTAAAGCGGTTGTCACCTTGCATATTGAAAAACAATATAACGATATTCCAGATGATTCTTCAGTCACTATTTTAACGGCGGGTTTGCTTGGCGATAATTATGTCGCTGTTACGCCAATGTATAGTAAAACAGCTTTAAAAAGCGGCAGCCAAATTCTTTATACTAATTCTGCTATGGTTTTAGAAAAGTTAATTGGGCAGTTGATTTATAAAATAGGTAACGGTAGTGGCGATAAATCCAGTGATAAACACCAAGGGAGTGAGTAATCATGCAAATGAATAAATATATTGTAGCTTGTTTTATCTTTATGTTTAGCTGGATGATACCGGCAGGACTTTATGCACAATCAGCTGCAACACAAAGTGATCCAGTTGCTTTGTTGCAATACATTGCCGATAACATGGTTCAGCAACTAAAAACGAATCAAGCGACGCTGAAGACAAAACCTACACTTGTTTACAAATTAGCATATCAATACGTGGTACCTTATGCTGATTTACCAGAGATGTCTAAACGCGTACTGCCACCGCAAACATGGAATCAAGCAACACCTGATCAACGCGCACGTTTTCAAAAACAATTTACTACCTTATTAATTCGTACTTATGCCTCTGCCTTAACCTCTTATAAAGATCAAACAGTGAAATTTTACCCTGTACGTGGTTCATCAGGTTCAACCGTGCAAGTTAGCAGCGACATTATCAGCCCAGAATCACAACCAATTCATGTGACTTATCGTTTATTGCGTAAAGGCAATGTATGGCGTTTGTATGACATGTCAGTTGAGGGTGTCAGCTTGATTGAAAGTTTCCGCTCACAATTTTCTGATATTTTAGGGCATGGCGATATGGAAACACTGTTGCAACGCATGTCTGGCCATAATACTAGAGGTTAATTAAGATGCCGCAATCAGCAACAGTGACATTTAATGATTCTGTCTTTCAAGTCGCAGGCGATTTGAGTTTTAAAAATGTCATGTTGCTGAATCAAGCTTGTATGCGTCATTTTGAGCAATGTCCCGAGTTAATATTTGATTTTTCACATGTCACTTCAAGTGATAGTTCGGGGCTTGCGTTAGTGATTGAATGGATTAAATTCGCAGAAAAAGCTAATAAAAAAATTCGTTTTAAAAACCTTTCTAATAGCTTAATGTCAATTGCAACGGCTTCGGGTTTGGATAAATTAATTCGACCGTTGGCTTGCTAGCGATAGATTGGTAGCAATAGCCTGCTTACGCATTGTTCTGGCGTGGTAAAGATAGAAACCAAATACCGGAATAACCAAACCTACCATGCCGGTGCAGAAAATAATGATGTAATTTAGTTTGCTGCCAATATTTATATTGCTTGGCGGAATAAAGCCAACAAATAAAGTGATAGCGCATCCCATTAAGCCAAGTCCGCAAACCGCCCATAAACCAAATTTTTTTCCAGGAATAGCAAAGCCTTGGTTGAGGTAGTGGGGTTTATTACGCAAAAAGATGGCGGAGATAAACATCATCACATACATGAGCATGTATAACTGTGTGCTTAGGGTGCTTAACAACCAGTATGAGCCATTGACGCTAGGAAGTAATAACATGACTAAACAAATTAAGCTGACAAAAATTGCTTGAGTGATTAATAAATTTTGCGGCACACCGTGTTGGTTTTCCTTTTGGAAATAAGCTGGCAAAAAGCCATTTTTAGCGGCTTGTGCAATACCTTTTACGGGAGAAAGAATCCAGCTAACACTACCACCTAGCGCGCCAATGATTAACATGATAGTTAAAACCGGTGTAAGCCATTTCAAGTGATAGGCAGATAAAAAGTATGAAAATGATTGGATAGTGCCATTGACTAAATTAATTTGTTTCTCTGGTACCACAAAAGCAATTGCTAAAGAGCCAAGTACCATCGTGATAAGAATAAATACGCTGGATAAAGCTAGCGCGCGTGGAAATGTTTTTTGCGGTTCGTTAACATCTTTCACGTGTACGGTTGCTAATTCCATACCTGCAAAAGAGAGCATAATCGCAGAAAGTGCAATCCAATTATCGGAATGATGGAAGTCAGGTAAAATGCTTTGTGGACTGAGATGAATTTGCAGTGGGTTACCTAACGCTACCCACACAGCTAATAAAACAATAATGAGTGCCATTGGAATAATTAAACCAGCTACGGCGCAAAAACTCGTAAACTTTGCTGAAACTCGAATGCCTTTTAAATTAATTAATGTTAATGACCAAAAAATAGTTAAGACCATAGTGATCATAAAATATTTATTTTGTGATAGAGCGGGATTAATTAAATAGGTTGCTGTTCCTGCGATAAAAAGTAAGAGAGTGGGGAACCAAACAACATTATTAATCCATTGTAGCCAAACAGCTAAAAAGCCCATACGTTCGCCAAAAGCTAAACGACACCATTGATAAATACCACCTTCACTGATGTTTGAGGCAAGCTCTGCAGAAACTAATGCGGTAGGGATCAGAAACATTACTGCCGCTAAGATAAAGAAGAATACTAAGGAACTGCCAAACAAGGCAGACACGGGTAGGTTACGCACGCTATCGATGGACCCAGTAATAAGTAAGGTCAGGGCAATTGTATTCAATTTGGTTAGTTTGCTCATCTGCCAGTGCTCGCCTTTATAAGGTATGGTTTAAAGTTGTTTATTTATAATACAGGTTAAAACTTAAGGCCGTATTAATAAAGGCCCAAACTCTACATCATGTTGTTTTAAATAACAATATAATTATGGGGTTAGCACCCTGCGGCGGTCTCTTGCCTCGTCGGCAAACATGGTTTGCGCGGCAGCTACAATCTTATTTTCATATTGTTTAAGTGGTGTAGGAGCAAAAAGAAAGTGTTGGCTAACAGCAAAAGCCGGTATGGCAAAAAGCCAGCCGCCGACGAGTGCGCCAATGGCAGTCCCGGTGATTGTTCCATGAGTCATTCCGGCAAGTCCGGTAAAAGCGCTAAATACACCACCGCCAGCGAGAAAACCTAGTGCGCCGCCTGCGACGCAACCGGCGAAAGAAAACAGACCGGTAATGACAATACAGCCAACGAGTCTGGCAGGATAATGTGAAAGAGAAGATGCATTTTTACAGTTTTTTTCATAATTTAACAACGCTAGCGTCTCTGCTGCGTAAGTATTTTCAACTAATTTAATATATTCTGTTAAGACATCTTCAGTATCCAATGAGTAGAGTGGTTGGCAGTCAGCTTCAAAAGTTAGGAGAATTTTATGGGTGTTTTTCAATAAGGCAACAGTTTCAGATAGCAGCACTTGCTCATTCTTGTTGAGCTTGCCATTCGCTTCTGGTCTTTTGCGTTGCAAGTCTAAATAACGACGCAATTCAAGCAATGTTTGAATAAAACCAGAGTGCATATCTTCATAACGACGCAATTCAAGCAATGTTTGAATAAAACCAGAGTGCATATCTTCTTCTCGATCTTGAAGTATGCGTATTTCTGCATCCAATTGATCTAAGCTGTAGTTAGGCGTTGACGTTTTGCTATGATTAAGCGAAGCGCGCGCTGTTTCAACAAGCTCAAGAGAGTGTCTTTGCTTGTGAGCGGTAGACTTAGCACTTGTTTTAAAAGCTGCTGGGTTAAGAATAAATTTTCTTGAGGCTTGCTCTTTTGTATTTTCAGTGTCGATAGACTTTGGCAGAATTGTACTAGCCGAAGCGTTTTGTTGTTTTGACTCAAAGTGATTTTCAAGTTGATTTAAAAGTTTATTAAATGCGGAATCGGTTTCTGCAAGTTCAAAATCAAAACCATGAACGTTGGCCGCAGCAATAAATTCGGGTTTTGTTAGTAAAATTCTTAATTTTTGTAAATGTTCCACTTGGATTTTGGCGGCAATCAATAAATCAGCTGCATTTTCTTTTAAAATTTTTCCATCAACTTTATTATCATAAAGTAAAATCAAAAGCTCAAAAAATCTTTTAAGTGGGCTGTGTTTTGTATCGAGACTATGAATATCCGTCAAGCTAATTAATAGCCCTTGAACGCTCAAAGGCGTGTAAAATTTTGTTGTGGGCAAATCCGTGGAGATAGATGCACTAAATTTTGGAGGCGCATGCAAATTTCCCATGGAGCTACTTTTGGGGATTTTCTCGCTACCATAACTTTTATTAAACTTGCCTGTGATGTGTTTTTTTATTTTTCGGGTGCTTGCCATGTTCGCTCTTTATTTTATAGGAATTAGCTAACAAAACATTGTATGAGCATATGCTTAAGGATATCTTAAATATTAGGCTTAACTTAGAATGTCTTACAAAATTTCTTGTTGGGTGTTAATCACTAAGAAAATAGCGCTATTACCGCGTAATACGTTTAAAAGCAAAGTGTTTTTTGCTTTGCTGGCAATGGCTTTTAGCTCGGGGATAGATGAGATTTTTTGTTGATTTGCAGAAGTGATAATGTCGCCAGGGCGTAAGTCAGAATTCCAAGCATTGGTTTCTTCATCAACTCCAACCACTAAGACACCTTCGACACTGCCGTGAACTGGGCTAGATAGCGTAAAATGTTTTAAGGCGACGCCATACAAGTAAGGATCAATTTTTTCTTCTAATTGCTTGCGCTTGCTAGGATCAGACAAGGC
>Ga0163162_10005813_pt1 | contig 11933 bp, 14 predicted proteins | sample S55metaG_FD_115310 | JGI IMG/M metagenome (GOLD analysis project Ga0163162, IMG submission 115310) | Switchgrass rhizosphere microbial communities from Kellogg Biological Station, Michigan, USA - S5-5 metaG | ecosystem: Host-associated > Plants > Roots > Rhizosphere > Soil | place: USA...
CATCCAGGGAAAGCCATTCGGTAATTATCAGTTTACGCATTTTTTTTATTTTTTTACAAAACTATAAATGGTCAGTTTTATAAAATAGAACAAATCCGACAAAACTGTTCTTCAGGAATTGCTTAAATTTAAATAATCAGCCGGTGTAATAGATGTGAACTCTTTAAATGCCCTGATATAATGGCTTTGGTCTGCATAATTGTTATCAAATGCTATATCAGAAAGGCTTTGGAATTGCCTGTTGTTCAGCTGCTGAAATGCCTTATTGAATTGGCATATCCTGCGGAATAGATTGGGTGAAACGCCGACATTTTTTTCAAAAAGACGCTGAAAAGTTCTCTCGGTAACATAAAGTTCTTTTTGAACCTGTGACAAGATCTTACTATATGGATTTTGTGAAATTATCTCTGTTGCGTACATAATTTTTCCAGTACCAGTTTTTGCATTTTTTGCCAGGGCAATGATATAATCGTCAAGTAAAGAAAGTTTATTTGCAAGCGTTTTTGCAGTGAGCAGCCGCTCCTGCAAAACTGAATTCTTTGATATTAAAGTGAGTTCAATAGGATTGTCCGTCAATTCACTTGCCTGAATGCCGAACAAACTTGTTAACGAATGTGGTGTTAAGAAGTAAGCGATAAGCGTAAAGTCGCCTGTGATGAAAAGCTGGTCGGGTAAAACGGTCTGCCCAAAAAGTGTAAGATGGTTGGATTGATTTTTAATTTTCCCCTTTGTTGTTTGGAAAACAAGCGTTGGCGTTCCGTTAGCAAATAACGGCAAAGTAAAAGGTTTTATATTTTGATAATTTTCAATTACCAAAATTCCTTTTACATATTCAGAAACGCTATCGGCAATTACCGGATGTATTACTTTCATTGTCAGAATATGTTAAACTTTGTTATGCGTAGATTCTTCAGCCAGCATAGCAGAAACCCATTGTTATCGGTTCGGGCTTTTTCAGTGAATCTTTTATGAAAGATTGTCAATTGAGTTTGTCAAATGGTAGCATAGTAATTCAGCATTTGTCTTACCGGGTTCATTTAAGTGCTTAAACGAAAATTTCTCCAGCAACCTTATGGAACGCTGATTATTGCAGTGTATGAACGCTTCAATTTTTTGAACTTTAATTGTATTGAATGCATAATCAATAACTTTTCCTGTAGCTTCCTTCATTATTCCCTGTCCCTGAAAGTTTGTCAAAAGTTCATAGCCGATTTCACATTTGTCATTTTCATCCGAAAATCCAAAAAGGCAAATGGTCCCGACCAATATGTTTTTGTCACTCAAAGTTATTGCCCAGTATAAAGCGTCGTTTTTATTAATATTCTCATTAACCTTATTTATAAAATTCCTTGCGTCATCAATAGTGGTGCTTAATTGTCTGTTAAGATATTTATTTATTTCACTGTCAGAACGTAAAGTGAAAATATCTTGTGCATCATTACTTACCAGTTGTCTGAGCGTAAGTCTTTCCGTTGTCAAAATTGGAAAGGGCGTGAAAGATCTATTTAACATACTGTCGTATTTGGCGTGTTAGCATCTAGGGTCATCAAGGCCTGGCCGCTAATGTAGCCGGCTCGCTGCCGGGCTATCCCGTGTCACTCCGGATGTGATCCGTCTCCCGCAGAACGTGGGACTGCAGCACCTGGTTGATAGATTGAATTTGAGTCTGGCAAAATCTCAGTTTTAAAACGGCCGCCCATTATCTGGCTTTCTGTGAATTTTGGCTTTTGCATAATGACAGTTTTAAAATTAAAGATTTATTTCAAATCTAAAACCGCCGAATTTTGGTACGCTCGCACGTACACATCGCTCCGCAAATCCCTAAACAAAAAAAAGGCTCCCTGAAAAATCAGAAACCTTTGTTTAAAGCGAGGATGGGAATTGAACCCATCACCTCAGGGTTATGAAAACCAGCTAGTTACCTACAGTTATCGCCAAAGAATGCCATGATTAGTAATTAATGCACTAATATAGATTCAGTTATTACTGAAAGATCAAATTCAGATTATTGTGGCTAAAACTAGTGTACTTGTTTTAATCTTCTTTTACATTCAAGTATTTCCCGGCGAACATCATCGGGATAAGGATTTGTAGGTAAGGCCTTTTCAAAATAAAGTAAAGCCATTGAATCGTTTTGATAAATATAGTTTAAGCCAATATTGAAACACGCGTCCGAAACCCTGTAATGTAAACTTATCGAATTCTTGTAGTCTAATATTGCATTTTTCCTATCAAGAAGATGCGTATATGACTTACCCCTCAAAAAAAAATATTCCCCTTTTGTTGAATCGCTGCCAATAATCGTGTTAAGATATTTTATAGCCATTTCATATTCCTTTCGTTGGTAAACTGAGTCTGCTTTAAGCATCAATGATATTTCATCGATGGAATTACCGGGCGCTTTCTGAATATTATTTTCTTCCTTATTGTGACAGGCACAATAAAAAAAAACAATAATTACTAAATATATTTTTCTTTGCATATTTTTTCTATTCTTATGTTCTTATAGCAGCAGCTTTAAATGCAATTCTTTCATATCTAACAGCATGCACCAGATGCTACTTAGCTTTAAAATAAATCTGATTGCACTTCCATCAGGCCACGCTCTTAGCAATGCCAATGTTGTGTGCAGGCATTTTCTGTTTTAACTCTTACATGTCTTCATGAACAAAATCATAATCATTGTTGATCAAGTTATTTAAATATTCCTCAAAACTTTCGGCGATTACTTTAAATTCGTCTGGGTCGTGTAAAAACCTCACTACTTGGCCACTTTTACCTTCTGAAGATGGACTGAAATCAATAAATAATTGCGAAGTGCCTCCGTTATTCATACAGTCTGAGAAATGAAGCCATTTAAGCTCGTCTGCCTTGGTTGTGATTTTGTCATCTACCTCCACTTTTTCATATTTCCTTTCAATACAATCCGAATAGTAGTCGAGGGCTTGATTTTGGTTTTGTAAAATTTCATCGGATGATAACAAATAATATGGGTATTCATCAACGTCAGAGCCGAGAAGATAAAAGGCGATTTTTTCTCCCGCATATTCTCTCCAATATGTTCCGTCAACATATTCCAGCAGGCTAATCAACGCATCAGGAATATTTGGGTATGCTCTTGTGAGTTTTTCGATATTTGCTTTTGTCGAACCGTGTTTGATTTTTTCAAAATGTTCCCAAGTATCTTTTGCACTATTGTCAAAATATGCCTTCTTGAGTCCTAATAAATATCTTTCTGTTGTCGGGTTCATTTTTCGGATTCTTTAAATTTCAGGTTCCTGTCACGCTATGATTCAGCCCGCTTGCACACAACGTAGACGGCTTGCTGATGAACTGGTATTTTATAATGTTCAGCCGTAACTGAAGCCAATTGAAAATATAAAGTTGAAATTAACAAAAAAATGCCAAAAAGATATTCGTCTTCCCGAACTTGAGTACAGCGATTTGCAGCCGATTGCTCTTCTGTCAGCCCCACTATTGCCAATACGATGTTGGCTGCATGCCCGTATTTATAATGCTTTTCCCGTTATAGTTTGATTGATTCCTTTTGAAGCTTCTGTCAACTTAAGCTCGATTAAATTATTTTCTTTAAAAGTAATTGCAAACTTGTAATCTTCAATTCTACATACCCTGTTATAATCTATGTAAAGTGTGTCATTAATCCATCTGCCTTTAGTAGCTGTTGGCAAACCAAAAGTACGCTCACCAGAAATTTTATATTGATTGTTCATTCCAATCAAATGTTCTTCTTTTGAGATGTCAATAAGATTAAGTATGATATAATAACCTGTTTTTCTTTTTTCAAAACGTATACTTTTCAGACCCATGTCATTATTGTCAAGTAGAAAATCTTTATTTAATTTATTTATCGGAAAATTTTCTTTTGTTGTAAATGATGTATCTGGCGAAGCTGTATTTTTTATTTCTTGCTGTAATGCCGAATAGTGGTTTTCATCTTTGGTATAAGTTTGCATTGCTTGTAGGGCTAAGTCACCCAAATCCCCAGAATCATATCCGCCACCACCAAATGTAGCCATAACCATGTTGCTGTTTTTAAAAACAAATAATCGTTGCCCACCTCGTCCTATTGCTTGTATTACATCGGGATGCTCACTGTCTAACCACCAGCCATATCCGTAAGATTCAGTGCCGTGAATTTTATGCAATGGTTGTATCTTTTCAATCCATTGTTTCGGGATAATTTGGTTGCCATTCCACATGCCGTCATGCAATATAAGACAACCAATTTTTGCAAAGTCATAAATTGAAATGTGCAGGTCGCCCCAGCCACTGTTTACTCCTTTATAATCAGCAAGCCAATATGATTTCCCAAAATCTAAAGGTTTAAAAAGATATTTTTTAGCAAAGTTATGGCAGCTCATTTTAGTAGCTCTTTGTAGGATTTCTGCAAGCAAATAAAAGTTGCCGCTACAATAAGAAAATTGTGCATCAGGTTTATTTACGAAAGGCAATGTGAGCATAAACTTTATCCAATCATTACTTCTTCTCATTTCACGCAATTCTTTTTCACCATCATCCCAACTGCACCGAAATCCCGAAGACATATTAAGTAGGTCTTTTATAGTTACCGTTTGTAAAGTGTCATTCTTTATTTTGTATTCGGGAAAATAATTGATAACAGGGTCGTTTTCACTCTTAATAAATTTCTTGTCAATAGCTATCCCAATCAGTAATGACGTAATGCTTTTTGTAACAGATGCCAGGTCGTGTTCGTATGTATTTTTAAAAGGGTAAAAAGAAGCATCAAGAACAATATGATTGTTTTTGATGACCAGTAGACTATGAATGTTTGTACCATCTTGTTTGATTTTTTTTATTGCATCTGCAAAAATCAATGAATTCATTCCTTGCTTTTCGGGTGAAGAAGTTTTCCATATTTTTTGGGATTGCGTAAAAGCTGAATTAGCCAAAAGAAAAAATAAAGAGGTAAGTAACAGATTTCTATGAAGCATTTATTTTATGTTTTAATTATTATTTCAAAATGTCTGATGAGAGTGGTTTGTCCGGGTTGCAGCCAACGTAGACGTATTTATGCTGGTGTGGGATTTGAAATACATCCGCCCAGTCACTAAACTTTATTTTGAAAACTAATTTTTTTCTTTACTCAAATCACAAATTGGAACGGTCGCACAATGATGCTGCCCGGTGATGCAAAATGCTGGTTGCACTTCCGTCGAGCCACACTAGAATAAACGAATGTTGTGTGTTCGGCATTCTATTTCTGTCTGTATATCACTTTCCAAATTGGCTCAAATTCTAGTTCATCAAAGTCAATCGAATGCAAGTTAACCCCTTTATAAATTCCATTACTAAAAGTATCCTGTATCCAATTTACAAATGTCCAGCTGCCTGCTTTTTCAGGCCTTCCCCATTTTCTATTTTTTAATATGGTAATTTTAGAATTGATTTTTTCAGAAAGCTCTCTTATAATTTGTTTAGAGTCAATTTTTATATTCTTGGCTACAGCAATAACAATAAAGTATCCAAATTGAGTTTGTCTTTTGTTTTCAAAGTCATTTTCATTAGAAATTGAAATAAAAATGTCAGGCGGTGAACCTTTTTTCTCGCAAACTGTCCAAATAGGTGTCCAGAGTTCAAAACTTTGGAAATAGTTGTCAGCATTATCGAACATAGTCCATTTTTCGTGAGATTTTAGGTCCCATCTCAATCTTCCCAATTTTATCTCTGAATGATAAATGAATTCTTTTTTGTCTTTTTTTGCTGTTCTCTTTTCAGCTGTGAATTTTGTTACTCTAATTCCTGTTTGTTTATAGGTTTCGGTTTGCTGTAAAAGCAAATCAAAATAAGGTTCAAAATTGCTTTTCCAATTTGATTTTATCCAAGGGAATTTGCTTTCTTTATTTTGTCCAAAGATTAAATAGAAATCATAAGGTCTGTTGTCCCAACCAAGGTCAAGTTGACTAAATGTGTCCAATTTTTCCTTAAAGAATTGTTTTGTTTTTTCAATTAATGACATTTTCAATTCGTTTGTGTCCATTTATGCTGACGCCCAACGTAGACATCTTGCTGCCGGGCTGTGTTTATAAGAAATTTGTATGGCTACTAAACTCCAAGTGCTTTACATAGGAACCGAATGTTAGGCGCTAATTAGGGACTTGGAATTACTTTTTTAAGACAAATTTGTTCTCTTTGTCAAATTTGGAAATCATAGACTTAATATATTGGTATATTTTTACGATTAGTAAGGTTTGATTAAATTCATAATTTATATTGTCCAAAGTACTAATAATGGTTTTATTATCTGTAGTTCGGGCAGTGTCCGATTGTTCCAAGCTACTAATTTCAAATTCCTTTTCAAACGGATTGTCATTTAGATTAAATGTCATTTTAATCATGCAAGGATGTGATCCAGTGTGATCATGTCGAACAATTTTATTAGAGGGATTTGTATATTCAAAAGTAAAAGGTTTTATATTTTCTTGCCTTAATTGGATGTATTGACTATCAGTTATGGGGAAATAGTTGATGCTATCAAAGGCGATATTTTCGAAGGTATGGTCATGGAAAATAAGGTCACCAGTAGTATCTATTCGTCGGTGTTCAACAGATTTCTGTAAATAATATTTATTATTGTTCTTTATTATATAAAAATATTCATTTTCAATATTAAATCCCTTTTCGTTATACTTTGTTGTGTCACTCATTGTCGCGCAAAACCAACCGCTATATATAGAAAAGCATGTGTCGAACTTTGTCGTTGCGACCTTTTCTTGCCCTAAAATTGGTAGTAAGAGGAAAGTTAGAAATAAAAATGTCAAGGTATGTTTAAGAAAGGCTGTGTTCATGAAAGCGTCTAATGACCAAGGCTTGCTGCAGTGCTGAGATTTCATATCCGTCAGTAGAAACAAAAGCCCGGCCAATGATTTTATGATGAAGTTAATATAAAGGCTCAATAAAATATTGTCCGCTGGAACCGGAGCTGATTAAAGATTTGCGTTGATTGTTAGTGTGTCTGCCAGCATTTGGCAAACCTAATGTTAGGCGCATTGTTGTCAGTCATTTTTTACAATGCCACCCCAACCAATGTCATTTGAAATTGTATAAACCCCATTTTGCAAGTCTATCACATAATTATCTATCCAATTTTTAAATGATGTGGCAAGTAAGTCTCTGCTTGGTAAGTCATGCCACATTCTAATAATTTGCCCACGAGTGCCGTCACTTGTCGGGTCTAAGTCAATGCAATAGTTGTCACCACAGCCGTTAGAAGTGATAGGAATCCAAAAAGAATTCCACCAATAAGGCTTGATTCCTTTGTCTGGCGAAGAGCTTACTGCTTCACCATAGATTTCTTTGCAATTTTTGTCAATTTCTGGCAGAACCTCATTCCATAGTTTCCACTCAGAAATAATTTCGTCAATATTTAATAATCTGTCACCGTCAAATAAATTCAAGTGTGTAAATGATTGACCATTGTGAATTTTATAAAACTCAACAAAGTCGAGTGGCAGCTTTAAGCTAAGAGCATTTTCTAAATTATAAATGTCTTGCTCGGAAGCTCCAGCATTTAAAGTGTCAAGGAGTGGTGGGCAATTTACAAGAATCCATTCCTCTATTTTTTCCCAATATTTTTTCAAGATAATGTTTTGAAAAGCTGTCGCACAAGTTGCGCCTAACGTAGACGGCTTACTGCAGGGCTAGATTATTTTATTCGCCAGCCACAAAACTAAGGTAATAAACTCAGGGTTATTTTGCAAGTACAGTAAAGTTTGCTTTTAGTTTTTTCAATGTCAAGCCCCACTTGCTGCAAGCCCATGTTGTATGCAGCGTTTAGGATCATCACCGTGCCACTAATTTTATAGCGATAACTATTGCATAAAATGCTTGACAAACGACGTAAAGAAGCGCTACCCAATTAAGTATAAATATTGCTGACAAGATATTTTGGGATCCAATCATTTTTTGTAGAAACCAAATTTTAAAGGGATAATTTATAAAGAAAACCGGTATTGTCGAAACAAGTACATGCGTCCAAAAGAATGACTGTTTTACATGTTTTTCCTTGGAATTCAGCCGCTGATAGGACAAATAGATTGCAAGGAACCATATTGGCCATAAAAATGTGGTCCAGTCTCTACCAATTGTAGTATGCCATCCAATTGTATCATGAAGATTCCAATTATAAATCATTGTTGGGTAAGTCAAAACAAACAGGCCTGATACTAATAGGAACGATGTATTTTTTGATATTTTCAATATTTCGTGATTTTGATAAACTTTGCAGGGACAACATAAACTAGTCGCTGCCGGGCTGGGTTCTGCTGCTGCCTACTGCCATGAGATTTTCAATAGAGTAATGATTGCCGCACTATTTTCAAATATTGCTTCTAACGGGTCATCTTACAGGATCCCATTCAGTAGTGTCAATGTCAACTTTATGGTCGGGGCAGGTTTTATAGTAATATTCAATTTTTAAATGAGGCGACAATGTGAACTGTTTGTACAGGATCAGGTCGCCTGTTGTTCCATAGCAAGACCAGTCCCGTCCCGTGAGCTTTATATTTTCATTTCCTTTTCTAGTGTAGAAATCTCCCATTTGCTTATAACCACACAGAAAAAGACGAGGTAGTTGCAATAGGAGTATAACAAGATAAGCAGCAACTGCAAGGGCTGCGAGCGCCTGAAATAGAAGTGTCCGTATTTTTATCAGCCACGGGTAAGTTATAAATAATGGAAATATCCATAGTAACGGGTTTAGAAATCGGGCAAGCCGTATCTCTCCGAGTACAAAAAAGGAAATTCCTAGTAATAGCATAAAGAGAAAGAGTCGTTCTTTTACTGACATTGTTTTCATGGCCGGTTTTTGAGATAACAGCTAACGTAGAGACGGCTTGTTGCCGGGCTGGCTTCTGTGTTTCGTCCTACTTGTTGCAAACTCATGTTATAGACAGTACTGGTGGATATGACAGTATGCTAGTGTAATCTCATTTCTGTCTTTCAAAAGCTTAGATTAGCCTTTTGTTTGTCGCTTTATAAAGGTGACTGTATCAAAGGCAATTCGTTCTTTTCTTGACGGAAGTACCGGAGTCATTTCCCTATATATAGGAACCTTGATGGTGTCAATTTTGTTGCTATAATAGTTTTTGCAGTTATAATAAACAAGATAATCTAACGGTTTAGCGCCAATAAAATAAAAGTAAGCTTTCTCGCTTTGCTGGTGGGTTGTATCAAAACTTAAAGTCATTATTAACTGATATGAGCTGTCAAACCTAACTACAGGTGCTGTTCCGATTATGTAGTGCTCATGGCTCCATTGATTTTCAATCCAGGCATTTTCTATCTTGGCTTTATGTGAACTGTCAAGATTTAACACAGATTTGTTGGCAACAACTTCATATTTGAAAACACCTTTTTGTTTTGATTCATTTATGCTTCCGCTATGTCCAGGTGACGGCGGGCCTTTTGTATTTCCCTCGCAATTGCAGCCTGAAAACATCAGTATTGAATAGAAAAAAGTTAACAAAGTTGCGCAGTTTAGTCTCATCATTAAAGATAATATCTTGTATTTCAGGACAGCTTGCCAGAGCATTGCTTATAGCTCGGTGGCTTTATGCTGGCGGGGATTAGGATTCCGTCCGCTCAACTATTGAGCTTAACTAAGAAATTGAATATAACAAAATATCAGTTTTAGCACGGTTGCACTGTAACTGCTACGCATTGTTCCGACGTCCAGCCAGCCTGGCAACAAACCGAATGTTAGCGGTTCGGACTTCAATTCCCTTTCTTTATTCGCATGTGTTCTTCTGGTCCAAATCTGTCAAACACATAGTGAACAATTTGAACATTGCCAAATTGCCATTCATAATTAGTAAAACCTTCGTTGCCTTTTGTCGAATTAGTTGGTTGTCCGAAAGCAGTTAAAAAATGTGTTTGAAATTCGTCAAAAGACTTTTTCTGGTCATCATAGTTGGTTCTAAAAAATTCGAGTTCATTTAGTCGTCCATTAGAACGGGGGTCAAAATGAAAACCTAACATACAATTCAAACCTTTTAATGAAGTACATGCAGTCGTGTAATATCCTGTCGTTACATGTTTTAGTTCGTGTCCATTGAATAAGTCTGTCAACTCCCTTTCACTTATGTCCCACGGAATAAAGATTTCGGGGTTGTCAATCTGAAAGCCTTTACCGATCTCCATATTTAAATTACTAAGGGTGGATTGTCCAGTTGTTTTGTCTGCGGCTTTATCAATTGCTTGTCCACAACCCCAAAAAGTCAAAACTGAAGCTATAAGGATTTTTATTTTCATTAAATGTCAATGCCTGTTGTCGAAAAACGGTTGCCATTGCCTGACCGCTAACGTAAACGGCTTGCTGCCGCGCTAGACTTCTGTGTTCCGTCCGCCCAGCTATAGAACATCTTTAAAAAAGTGATCTTGAAATTATAACAAATCTAAGTTTAAAAACCGTCGCCCCACAACTGCTGCTGATTGATAACTGCTGCCCATTGCTCCAACGTCGGGCCAGCCTGGTGGAAAACCGCATGTTGTACGAAGTTATTTGTGAGACCTCAAAATTTTTTGAATTGTTTTTTCATATTGAGTTGAGTCGCCTGGATTTTCTTCATAGCTGTGCCGAAGGTTTATTAGCCTGTTTTTGAAGTCAATTCTGTAGAAAGAATAATAATTTGTCCCTGAAAGACCGACACTGGTAATGATATTATTTGTCGCGTCCAAAGATGGATTTGGCAACTTTTCAAAGCCTTTAATACGTATCAATTTCCGATTCTTTTTGTCAGTCAAGTACAGGTGATATGTCGGATTAGCTCGTGCGCCAGTAGAGTAGAAAACCAAAACATCTTTTACCTTGTCATTGTTGAAGTCTTGAAAGTCAATAAAAGGTTGCATACAATATAAAGAGTCCCTAAAAAGGACTTTTGTTTTATTTTTCTCTTGCTTTGTAAAAATTAACACTGCATTGCTTTTCTCCTCGTCGTAATTGGTATTGTCAAAAACATGTACTGTGAGTCTGTAGGAGCTGTCATTAAATATGATCGCGGTGGTATCTGTAAAGATTGTCTCATTTATATTTGAATGTCGGGTTTGGCCCGAGCAAAAGTTGGAGGAAATGAAAAGCACGACTAAAAGTCGGAATTTGTCCATATAATTGCACACAACTCGTTAATTGTCGCTATTAGATGTAGTTAGCAAAAAAAACGCTAATTGTCAACGGTTCAGTGATTAACATTTTGTATTGTTATTAGCACAATCCGTTTTTGATGCAGGTGTTTGTAGGCGTTCAGATTCTTAAGCGGATATTTTCTTGCATCGCGGCATAGCTTCGCTACCCTCAGTCACAGGTTAGGGCTTTGGAAAAGGGGCTATTTGATAAATATATTAAGAATTGGTAATTTGACGAAAAATATATGCGGCAATACGGCGTCAGGGTACTTTAGGCTCTTAGAGCATTTTTTCGGTCGTTAGTACTTTCGAAAATATTATTAGTTTAGGTTTTTGACATTACCAAAATATCCTTTTTCTTAATAGTAAAATCCAGATTGATAATATGCCAATTTACAACCTTGAGGAACAGATCTTAAGTTATGTTAAATCAATAAACAACGAATGGCATGCTAAAAAAACTTTTCGGGTTAAAAATATATGATCCAACAGCTAAAATTTGGATCGACCTGATTAATTGGATAAAAGCCGGTAAGAGACTGACGTACAATCAGCAAACAACAATCGACACTGTATACCATAAAAACTGAAAAACAAGTTCATCTTTTGCTTAATTCAGTCTTTATTACCAATAATTTTATTGGGGCAGTCAACAGATCCGTGATGATTCAACAACATTACAAAGTTCCTATGCCGGGTGCAAATGGCAACGGCGGGCAATTTATATTTTTTTGGACGCCGATTGATATGTTGCTGGTATCTACCGGTGGCAA
>Ga0163162_10005816_pt1 | contig 11929 bp, 15 predicted proteins | sample S55metaG_FD_115310 | JGI IMG/M metagenome (GOLD analysis project Ga0163162, IMG submission 115310) | Switchgrass rhizosphere microbial communities from Kellogg Biological Station, Michigan, USA - S5-5 metaG | ecosystem: Host-associated > Plants > Roots > Rhizosphere > Soil | place: USA...
AAGTACCGGCGGGAGCGCGTCTCCTATCCTTGGCTCAAGCACCAATGATTGGCCGACGCTGCCTAACCGGCCGCTGCAGCCGACGAGCGGCGGGAAGATCGAGGTAGAGTGAACATCGAGTTCGCCGCTCGCGGCTGAGCGGCAGGACGTTAGGCAGACAAGCCTCCCAGCGAGTAACATCGCCCGACGACGCACGACGGGCTTCCGATCGCCACCAATGGTCGCTTCCTCTCCAATCGCCTTGGTCTTGATCCTTTCGGTGAACGTGGCCGTCGGAATGGCAATCGGCATCGTCGCTGGTCGTTTAACGGCTGCTGCAACCGGGAAGAAGTGGAGCGAACTGTTCCGATTCTGGGGCATCTGCCGGAACGCCGGTCTCGGGGCCTTGGCCTTCGTCACTGTGTTGGTCGTACTCGCGTTCCTGCCTTGGCCACGAAACACGATTACCTATGAGCTTGACGAGACTCGGGTCACTTCCACAATGAACCGGTTTCAGTATCCATATCGAATTGCTTGTCCCTTCGCGGTTGTTGTTCCGGCGGTGTACGAACTGTATCGGTCTAGGCGATCACGAAACGTGGCGGTGGCGAATGAAAAGCGCGCCTGATTGGACGAGCTGCCTAACCCGCCGCTGCAGCCGACGAGCGGCGGGAAGATCGAGGTAGAGTGAACATCGAGCGCGCCGCTCGCGGCTGAGCGGCAGGGCGTTAGCCAGACATGAGGAAGAATCCACAGCGGTGGTTGCTCATCGTCGCCCAACTTGGTCTTTCCGCCTGCGGTCGTCATTCTGGAGGGACGGACGCCCAATTGCCGTCGGTGCCAGACGAAGTGCGCCAAATTGCAGCCGAGCTTCGTGCGAGCAGGCTACCGGCTAGCCACGCCCCGTGTCCGAAGCACCTCGACTCGATGAAGGGCCTCAGTCGCACCGCCATAGCGGCACACCTCGGCAAGCCAGACTTCTGCGAGGGCCCAATCGACCAAACGTGTGAGACGTCGACGGCCTGGGCGTATTTCTTCATCAAGGAGTCTGATCGACCTTCTGGGCATGGCGGCGGCTTTCCGGAATTGGTTGTCACATTCGACCAAACGGCCATTGCGAGCGGTGCCGAATGCCACTACGCGAAGTAATGCCGCTGCAGCCGACGAGCGGCGGGAAGATCGAGGTAGAGTGAACATCGAACGCGCCGCTCGCGGCTGAGCGGCGGGTCGTTAGGCGGACAAGGCCGACAAAGCAGTCGACAAAGCAGTCGACAAAGCAGTACTTGACCCCTAGTTCCGACGATGGCATCGTCGTCGGCATGCGGGGCAGGAGGGCGGGGCGAAATCCGGAACTGAGCCGCAATCGAGAGGGTGAGTTCCTTCCGCTGACCGGCGCCCAAAGTCGAGAGCTGGCGCGTCGGGTCCGCGACTTGAAAGACCGGCGACGCTTTCTCCTTGCAGCTGCGCTCTCGGCCAAGCATCCTTTGTTCTACAACGTCTCCGACGACACGTTTGTCATGGACGACGCGACCGGCGCTACGCTGTTCAAGCGGCGTTCGGCCGCTGAGGCGATTCGGACTCACCTCAGTAGCGGTGTTCAGATTCTTCAGTGCCGGGTTTCTCGCAAGGGACGCCTCGTGATTCGGTCTGTGCCTCGGGTGCGCGGTAGCGTTGTCCCATGAAGGTCCGCGAAGTCATTCGGTTGCTTCAGGCTGACGGATGGGTCTTGACCGGTGTGAAGGTGACGAAGTCATGAAGACACTTCGCCGCGGCTGAATCCGGGCGTCAGGCGGACAGAGATCGAAGTCCCTGTCGCTACCGGAGGGTCGGACCTCGGTCGCGTCGGGCACCCCAGAACGCTCGGACAATGACCTCGTTGTCATCGAACGTGTAATACAGGTGGCATCCGAGTTTCTCGAGATACAGACGACGAAGGTCAGACAGCCGAGCGAGTGTGTACGGAGTGCCGGCTCCCGGCAGGAGGGCAAGAATCTGGGTGGCGGCTTCAAGCTCGGTCGCGAACAGGTCAGGATAGTCGCGATTCCCAAGCCACCACGTCCGTTCACGATCAACGTGGCGGTGCGCCGTCGCGGTGAACCGGACGCGACGTTCCTTCAACGCGAACGGAGCTCCTTCAGGAGATCGGCGGCATCGATGAGGCGACCAGCGGCAACATCCACCTGGGATTCCGCCAAGGCGGCGTGGAGCGCGGCGCGGTCGGCGTCGTCGAGCCAGTCGCCGGGGTCAAGCGGCAGGAGCTCAACTTCGGTGCCTTCGGGCAACGAGGTCGGTTCATCCAGCACCAGTCGGCCAGCGTGAACGCGAGCTGTCATGGTCATATGGAGGAGGGTAGCATCCGGCGTGCCGCCTAACAAGCCGCTGCAGCCGACGAGCGGCGGGACGATCGAGGTAGAGTGAACATCCGGTTCGCCGCTCGCGGCTGAGCGACAGGGCGTTAGACGGCTGAATGAACGTGCGGATTATTCTCCTAGTGATCGCAGTCATCGTCTCGGCCTGTGCCGAACAGACGATTCGACCGCGGCTGTCGATTCCCAACGCCACATGGGAACCGATCTATTTCACAAGTATCGACCGAGCGGCACAGCACGCCGGCTTGCCTGATCTGCGACACCAGGGCTTGCCCGGCGGTGACGTCGAACTCAGAGTGTGGGAGGGATTCGGCGGCACCAGGCTCCAGGCGTACGTCCTTCGGCGACGCGATGGCAGTTGGACGGCCACCTACATTCGCGAAGGTAGCGGCCAACGAAGCCGACGCCCCGCCGTCGACGTGGGTGGCATCTGGGGCCAGTTGGTTGACGGGGGCCTTTTCACGATCCGGGACGACTCTGAGCGTCGGCACTGCGCAGTCATCTTGGACGGTGTCGGGTATGTGGTCGAAATCGCGAACGAGAACGTTTATCGCACCTATCTTGTGAGCAACCCAGAGTCTCAGCGCTCCGAGGATGGTGACCGTCTCTTGCACCTCTTGCCGATCCTCTATGGCGCGTTTGGTGAAACATCACGCCCGGACCCGTCGAACCTCCCTTCAGGCGAGACGAAGATCGTCAGTTCAGTCGTGAGCGAAGTGCCAATGGACGTGAGCGGCCAGCCATCCTCCCCGTGGAGATCAGCCGTTGGCGCGGTTGCTGAACGGAAGGCTGAAGTCCGCTTGATGCCCCAGGATGCCCTTGCTCAAGGCCGTGACTTGAGAACGCCCCCGTGCCAGGAGATGCCACCGTATGTCTGGAAGTTGCACCTCACAGGTGACGTCGCGCTCGAATTGCTGATCGAGCCAGATGGAAAGGTCTCCGCGGCTCGTACGCTCTCCGGACATCCAATACTCCGCCAGGCATCCGTGGAGGCAGCCCTAAAATGGACGTTCGCTCCCATCTCTGGCAGCAGCCAGCTTCGCGGCACCGTGCTCACCATCCGGTACAAAGAGGAGTGGGTTCCATTTCCTTGGCTCAAGCGGGTCGCGACGCCGTCTAACCGGCCGCTGCAGCCGACGAGCGGCGGGAAGAGCGAGGTAGAGTGAGCATCGAGCGCGCCGCTCGCGGCTGAGCGGCAGGTCGCTAGCCGGACTCGATCAGCGGCCGTGTTTCCAGTAGTTCGGGCGTCGGCTGGTGTGCGCCACGGCGACGACATATAGGTCGGTTTCGCGGATTCGGTACACGACCTTGTAAGGAAAGCCGGTCACCACCAGCTGCCAGTTCGGTACCATCGAACAGCTTCGGCAAGTTCCGCCGATGCGAGTTCGCTAAGTTGAGACGGTTTCACCGACCGAGGATCTCCTTCTCGATCCGGCGCTTCACGTCGGTCCAGGGTTCAAGGCGAACCGATCCGCTCTCAATCGCAGCGATTCGGCGCTCAATCTCCAAGTCCCACGCGGCCTCGGCATCAGGGTCGGCCGGGCCATCCAGGCTGGCCAACAGCTCGGCCGCAAGTTCAGCTCGAGATTCGGGCTCCAGTCGCAACGCCTCGGCAAATACCGACTGGGTGGGTTTAGACATGGTCCGATCTTACGCCCCGGCTCGCCTAACAAGCGGCTGCAGCCGACGGCACTGGCGGTATGCTCTCCGGGAACACCGAGCGCCTCGGCTGAGCCACAGGCGTTAAACGGACACCGGAAATGGGGAGCTCAATGGCTAGGATCTCGCGTGCCGCGCTGATGATGGCGGTGGCCGTGATGATGGCGTGCACGACAGCGCCGCCTTCGGTTGACGAGCGCGATGGCTTCCCGCGGCAGGCGTGGGACTTAGCGTCGAACGTTGAAGAGTTGGGCTGGTCCCGGTCAGGGGTCGCGGCACTGCAGAAGCGCGTCACGTCGGTTGGCTCCGCCGCGTTCATGATCGTGACTCGCGGCAGGATTGTCGCCGCTTGGGGTGACACGGCCAGGACCTTCTGGTCACATTCGGTTCGAAAGAGCCTCCTCAGTGCGTTGGTTGGTCAGGCGGTTGCCGAAGCGAAGATCGATACGGCACGCACCCTGGAAAATTTCGGCATCAACGAAAAGGCCACGCCGCTGACGACTGAGGAACGGCGGGCGAGAGTACTCGACCTGCTGCAAGGGCGATCAGGCGTGTACCTTCCTGCGGCCGCCGAAATCGATGCAATGCGCGACGCGCGTCCCAAACGAGGCAGCCACCCGCCCGGAACGTTCTGGTACTACAACAACTGGGACTTCAATGTGCTCGGCACGATCTTCCGCCAGGCGACCGGCGAAGACCTCTTCCAGGCGTTTGATCGGCGCATCGCGCAGCCGATCGGCATGCAGGACTACAGGCCCGAGGACGGTGAGTACAGCCTTGAAGCCCCCTCCGAGCACGCGGCCTTCGGCTTCCGCATCTCCGCTCGCGACCTGGCGCGGTTCGGATTGCTGTATCTTCACCGGGGAAGGTGGGCCGGCCGGCAACTGATCCCAGAGGCATGGGTTGATGCCAGCGTCAGGAGTTACTCCAGTACCGGTAACCAGGGGTCATCGGCCACCAAGAGCGGGTACGGATACATGTGGTGGATTCAGGTCAATGCGCAGGCGCATCCGGAATTCCGCCTTCCCGACGGCAGCTTCACGGCCAGCGGCAACGGCGGGCAGCGGCTGACGGTCATCCCGCAGATCGACACGCTCGTCGTGAACCTGATGAACACCGACGAGCCGGGGATGCGCATCGGCAGCGATGAATGGGATGTCCTGCTCTCCGAAGTGCTTGCGGCCAGGGCCGGCGCACCTCACGCGAAAGATCCATAGTCGGTCTGTCATTGATCGACAAGGGAGATCGAGGACTTGGTCGGTGAAATTCGCGGCGCGTTTACACGCTGGTTGAGGACAGATGAGAAGAACCAAGCGGCGCATCATTGGTATGGCGGGGGGAACGCTCTGGATGATCGCAGTGAGCACTGGGTTCGCAACGCTGTCGCTGATCCGGATTGGCACTCCAATGGCCAGTGCCGTGCTCGCGGGGGTGGTCGGACTCGCAGTGCTGCTTCTTGGTATTAACATCGGAGCCATGCGCGCGGCGCGAGGGCTACCGGGTGAAGTGCCCCCACGCACCTCAGAAGATCAGGTGATGATGCGTCACTTCTGGCGCATCGTCGTGGCGGAGATCGTCGGATTGGCAGTGGTCAACTCGCTGTGCCAGTTCTACGGTCGGGACGGCCTGATGGCGCCGTTGGACCTGATCATCGTGGGCCTGCATTTCGTTGCACTCGCCCGTGTCTTTCGGACGCCGCGCTACGGCGCCATGGGGTGGCTATTCTGTGTCGTTCCCGTCGCCACGATGCTCTCGATGCCGGAACGGGCACAGGTCGGCCACGCCCCGGCGTGGTTTGTGATCCCGAGTCTGCTGGTTGCGTTGGTTGTCTGGCTGACGGTCGCCGCGAATTTGCGCGAGATCTTCCATCTGGTGCGTGACACCCGAATGGTTGCGTGACCATTCCAGATGGACTATGAGGACATTAAGGCCGCGGTCGAACAGGCCCGATCGAGGTAGAGTGAGCATCGACCGGGCCGCTCGCGTCCGAGCGGCAGGTCCAGTCAGCGAGGGTGATTCACATGGATGTCGTCGAAATTGGCCGGAGCTACGCGGTCGGTTGGGGCACCTTGGCGCTCATCAATGCCGGCCTCGCTCAGTCGAAGAGCCGAAGCCGGCTGGCGTGGTTTGCGGCGTCGCTCATCCTCGGGCCGATCGCAACATTTGCCGTCGTGGTCACGGACAATCCGCCGCCCAAGGCCGAATGACATACCGAATCCCATTCACTTCCAGGTGTCCGTCATGAATGTCGCTCGCAAATTCTTCGTCTCCATGGCCTTGTTCTGGCTGGGCTTCGGCCTCGGCACCACGTTCTATCCGCGCATGATGCAGATGTTCATGACGCCGGAGGGCATTGCGGCTTCAACGCCATTTTCCGATCAGGTGTGGTTCCACGGCGGCTTGGACATTCTCTCGGTGTGCCTGCTGCTGCTCGCCCTCTCCACCGTGCCGGCCACGAAGACCACCTTGCGCCTGGCGGCCACCGTCGGCTTACTTCCTGTTGCGGCGATGGTCTACACACTGGTTGCCACGCCGTTCTGGTCGCCGCTGTTTCTGATCCCGGCAGCTGGCTGCTTGGGTTTTGCCGTCTACGGTTTCATGCTCGCGGGGCGCGCGCCGGCCGCTTGAGCGCCTTCCGGAGCCATCGATGGTTCGGTTTGACGCAAAGGCTCTCTACGCGGCGCTGGACGCGCAGCGCCTGACGCGCAAATTGACCTGGACTGAGGTGTCCGCCGAGATCGGCGTGAGCGCCGCGACGATCACCCGGACCAGGTCGGGCGGCCGCCTGGAAGTTGATGGGATGCTCGCAATGGTGCGATGGTTGAACGTTCCCGTCGAGACGTTTGTGCGGGAGTCGCCGCGGTAAAACGCGAGGTGAGGCTGGATGGCCGTGCTCGATAGGACCGTTCGCGCCGTCGCCAGCACCATAGCCGTGCTGTTCATCGTGCTGAGTCTGCTCGGCATCGCCGGCGTATGGTGGATCGACCGCAGGGCGACCGAGGCTGCGCTGAAAGCGTTTGGACTTGTCGAGGCCGCCGCCGCAGTCGTCAATGCGGGCGTCGCGCGGGTGGACGGCCTCATCGCGACAAGCCGGACGGAAGTGAGGCAAGCCGCTGAAACCATCACCGCCGTTGGCGCACGCGCGGAGGCGAACCGTCCCGTGCTCACCGCGCTCGGCGATCGTCTGGAGACGAGCCTGGCCCCGCGCATCGGGCAGATGCAGCAGGCATTGGCTCCAGTGCGGGATGCGGTGGGGACGATCAGCAACGTGGTCAGTCTGGCAAACTCGTTGCCGATAGTAAGCGAAAATGCTCCGCGGCTGGCGGCTCTGGACGACGCCTTCAATCGGCTCGAGCAACTGTCCGCGGATTCGACGCAGCTGCGCGCCACACTGCGTGCGATCGCTGATCCGCAAGTGAGCCACGTCACCACTGAAGCCGTCGCAGCGCTCACGGGCCTCACGCAGCGCATCGACTCGAGGCTGGGCGAAGTGCAGGCCGGCGTTCAGGGCGTTCAGGCGGACATCGCCGCGTGGCAGCGCCGGCTGGACGAGCGAAAGTCGCGCCTGCTGTTTCTTTTCAACTTGGCGGCGCTGCTGATGACACTGATGCTCGCCTGGATTCTCTACTCCCAGGTCGTCGTCATCCGGCATCACCGGCGCTGAGCGATGACCACCATTCTCTCGGCGGCCGGCGCCGCCATTCTTGTGCTGCTCGCCGGCAGCCTGCCCTGGGCGGGGTTCGGTCCGATCGGCGGCCTCGACGCATGGAACATGCGCGCCGGAGTGCTGGTGCCGTGGGCCATCGTGCCGATGGCGATCTACCTGTGGGCCTATTTCGGATTCATCGGAGGTCGCTGGGGAACGGATGGCGCCGACGGCCGGCGAGCGAATCTCCGGGCGAATCGATTGTCGGGCGCGGTGTGGCGCGCGGCCGTGCCGGCAGGGTTGATCGGATTCGGCGCGATCCTCGCGCTCACTGCGGTCATCGCGCGCCTCGTGCGACTCCCGGCCGGCGAGCCGATCAGTACTCCACCCGGCATGCCCGTCGCGACGATGTTCGCGCTTCTGGCCATGCAATCAGTAGTTGCGGGAGTGACCGAGGAATCCGCCTTTCGCGGCTACATGCAGAGCATCATCAGCCGCCGGTTCGGCGTGACGGCCGCGATTCTCGCGAGCGGAACCTTGTTTGGCCTGCTCCATTTTCCGAACCATCCAGGCGATGTCGTGTTGATGCTGCCGTACTACATCGCCGTGTCGGCCATGTACGGCGCGCTGACGTGGGCGGCCGATTCAATCTGGCCGGCGCTGGTCTTACATTCAGCCGGTGACGTCGTGGTTCTCACCCGATGGTGGCTCACCGGCCGGCCGGAATGGCAGCTCGGAGCTGCACCGCCACCCCTTGTGTGGGAGAGCGGTATTGATGCATCGTTCGCGGTGACGGTGCTGGCGGCAGTCCTGCTGGCCAGCTTGACGGCGTGGTCCTGCGGCCTCGTGCGTGATCAGCGGAGCAAACCATGAGCATCTTCGTCGGTACGTGGATCGCGAACATCGAGAAATCGCGCCGGCACGCCAACCATCAGTTCCACAGCGCGACGCTCAGCTTCGAGGTTTCCGGTGATGAGGTCACGCTGACGCACGCGGGCGTCAATGCGGCCGGGAAGCAGGAGTCCGGAAAGACCATCCTGCGGGCGGACGGACACGAGCATGAGGTCACTCCGCTGGCCCCGGGTGTGGTGGCCGCAACCCGATGGCGGAGCGCCCATGTTCTCGAGACTGTCGCCAAGAAGGACGGGAAGGTGGTGGGCGATGGTAAGTACGAAGTGTCGAGCGATGGCAAGACACTGACGGCGACCGTCGCCGGATTTGACGGATCCGGCACACGGTTTGAACAGGTGATCGTGTTCGATCGTGGTTAGCGGCTTAACGCGGGAGGCTGAGATGAAAGCAATCGTCGCAACGGTGCTCTTGGCCGCAAGCGGCGGCCTCGTGGCCGCCGGCCAGCGAGGGCCGGCCGTCGATCCCGCCTGGACTGGGCCATTTGTCTTCGAGGCCGGGGAACTCGTCAGCACCGGTCGCAATCCGTACTTCGTCCTCGAGGCCGGCCACACGCAGGTTCTCGAAGGCGGCGGCACGCGCCTGGTGATCTCCGTGTTGGCCGAGACGAAGATCGTTGACGGCATCGAGACGCGCGTCGTCGAGGAACGTGAGACAGACAAAGGCGAACTGGTCGAGGTGTCCCGCAACTACTTCGCCATCAGCAAGCGGACGAATTCCGTCTACTACTTCGGCGAGGACGTCGACATGTACAAGGGCGGCAAGGTGACGAGCCACGAAGGGACGTGGCTCGCCGGCGTGAAGGGTGCGAAGCCCGGCGTGTGGATGCCTGGCGAGCCCATGATGCATGCCCGGTACTACCAGGAGATCGCTCCAGGCGTCGCGATGGACCGCGGCGAAGTCGTGAGCATGACTGAGACCGTGACGACGCCGGCCGGCAAGTTCACGAACGTGGTGAAGATTGAGGAGACGACGCCGCTCGAGCCGGGGACAAAGGAGTACAAATACTTTGCGCGGGGCGTTGGGTTGTTGCAGGACGGCGACCTGAAGCTCGTGAAGTAGAGTCCGAGGAGTCCGAGGAGTCCGAAGAGTCCGAAGAGTCCGAACGGTCCGAAGAGTCCGAACGGTCCGAAGAGTCCGATTGTCTATGAGCCTCACAACGCGGTTTCCCTTTCTCCGCTGGTCGGTCATCCGCCTCATGCTGGGCACGAAGCACCTTGAGAGGGAATGGCAGGTCGGCGACGGTCGCGAGGAAGCGTGCGCCCGTTACGTGCTCGCCAACGCGCGCGCGGGCGACATCGACGACGCCATCCGAGTCATCGACGAGTTCGCCTACAAGAAGAAGATCCTGATCAACGTCGGCGACGAGAAGGGACGGATTCTCGATGCCGCCCTCTCGAAAGCAAAAGCCCGGCGAGCACTAGAGCTCGGCGCGTACGTGGGTTACAGCGCGCTGCGAACCGTGCGCAAGCTCGCGCCCGGAGGGCGCTTGTACACCATCGAGTACAGCGCGGCCAACGCCGACATTACACAACGGATCTTGAGTCATGCCGGCGCCCTCGATCGCGTCACGGTGGTCCATGGGCATCTCGGCGACGGCGGCGCCACGGTCGCGCGGCTCAAGCAGGAGATCAAGCCGGGCGAGCTCGACTTCGTCTTCATCGATCACGCCAAAGAGGCGTACGTGCCGGACCTCGAGCGGATCCTCCAGGCCGGCTGGCTGCATCCCGGCAGCATCATCGTCGCCGACAATGTGCGGTTTCCTGGTGCACCCGAGTACCAGGCCTACATGACGGCGCAGGAAGGCAAGCGTTGGCGCACCGTGACGCACGAGACGCATGCCGAGTACCAGACGATGATCAAAGACATTGTGCTCGAGTCGACGTTTATCGGTTGATATGAGCGATTCAACTCGCCGTTCGTGGCTGCTTGTCGCGGCGGTCCTCGGGATCGGATACGCGCTCGTCGGCATCACGTTCGCGCTGCCGGAGACTCACGCGCAAGCGTGGCGACTGGCCGCGTGGGCCGTGTGCGGCATTGGATACGCGTTGCACATCGCCTACGAGCGGGTTCAGCTGCGGAATTCCCCGGCCGCGGCGGCGCTGCATGTGGCAGCCGGCGTGGCAGTGGGATCGTTCGGCCTCGCGGTCGGCGCCAACATTCATTCAGCGGCCGCCGGGCAGACGGACCAGCACCGTCAACTTATGCTGCTTTCACTCGCGATCTGGCCCGTTATCACGGCGATTCCAGCAGGCCTCATCGCGTTTGCCGCGGGCTTCGCCATGAAGCGCGTCATGCCGGTCGTGCTCCTCGCGTGTGGCGCGGTGACGCTCTCCTGCGCTCAGCCGCCCTCGGATGTCTCGGGCGGATCCGCTGTTCCAGGTGCCGACCCGGAGTTGACGTCGTTCATCGCGAAGATCCAGGCCGTCGACAACCACAGCCATCCCAACAGCATCGCGCCTGACGATGCGGATGCGGACGCGCTGCCGCTCGATGGACTCGGGGCATTCGAACTGCCGGCGCAGCTTCATCCGAATCATCCCAGCTGGCTCGCGGCCTACAAGGCGCTCTATCAATATCCGCATTCCGACCTGAGCGAGGCGCACCTCAAGGAGTGGCGCGGCACCGTGCAAGCCATCGCGAAATCCGAGGGAGAGAAATTCCCGGCGTGGGTGCTGGATCAGATCGGCACCGAGGTGTTGCTCGCGAACCGCGTGGCGATGGGGCCCGGCCTGGCCCCGCCGCGCGTGCGGTGGGTGCCGTTCGTCGACGCGCTCATGTTCCCACTGTCCAACGCGTCAGTGGCCGCCTCGTCGCCCGATCGCGAGAAGCTCTTTCCACTCGTGGATAAACTTCGGCGGCGGTATCTGTCGGATCTGAAGATCGCGAAGCCGCCGGCGTCGCTCGACGCGTACCTGAAGACGGTTGTGACCGCGACGCTCGAGGCGCAGCGTCAGGCCGGTGCCGTGGCCGTGAAGTTCGAGGCGGCCTACCTTCGCGCGCTCGACTTCAGCGAAGTGCCGGCGCCCACGGCGAGTGCGGTGTACGCCAAGTACGCCGCCGGTGGAGTTCCACCTGATGGCGATTACAAGGCGCTCCAGGATTATCTCTTCCGGTACATCGCGCGCGAGGCCGGCCGGCTCGGCATGGCAGTTCACATCCATTCGTTCGAGGCTGCGGGAAACTTTTTCAGCGCCGCCGGCGCCGATCTGCTGCTGCTCGAGCCGGTGTTCAACGATCCGGCGCTTCGCCAAACACGGTTCGTCATCATCCACGGCGGTGGTGTGCACGCCGCCCACGCCGGCGCGATGCTGTGGAAGCCGAATGTATTCGTGGACACATCGCTGATGACGCTGGCCTACACGCC
>Ga0163162_10005822_pt1 | contig 11920 bp, 11 predicted proteins | sample S55metaG_FD_115310 | JGI IMG/M metagenome (GOLD analysis project Ga0163162, IMG submission 115310) | Switchgrass rhizosphere microbial communities from Kellogg Biological Station, Michigan, USA - S5-5 metaG | ecosystem: Host-associated > Plants > Roots > Rhizosphere > Soil | place: USA...
GTAACGCCACTGCTTTCAACCGCAAGCTGAAGTCGCCTGGAGGCGGTGAATCCAATATCCTTCACCTCACCTATTACAGCAGCAAGTGCATTGCATTTTAACCCTTCTTCCAAAGCCCATAGCACATCTTTTTCTTTTCGCAGGTCAACAAAAATGATCTGATCCGGCTCGATGCCGAAAAATTTTAGTGCGGGAGGAAAAAGCATGCGGGAAGAACTGATCCAAAGGCAGGCGCCTCGCTTTCGCATTAGCGTTGAGAGCAAACAGGAAATAAATCCTGAAGTGGCCGCCGCGGATTCCGGACCATCATGTAAAAATTCATGCACGGCGGAAAGAGGAAAGGTGGAATTGGGAAAGGCATGTTCAACTTCACCCCAACCCAAATCCACCTCTTCGCCGGCAGATGCCGGCTTATAGCCTTGCAACGACAAAACTTCCCGCTGCAGCCTGGCGATAATATCCCTTTTTACTAACTCCATCCGTGCTAGTAAAGTTAGTGTATTTTGCTAAATAAATTAGTATTTTGGCTTACATATTTTTCCCGGTTGATCGGTTGACCAGTTGATCGGTTGATTTTCAGGGCATGACAAATAAAAACGGCGGAGACCCTGGTCCCGCCGTGAAATAATACTATAACTAATATGGAGTTTTTCCGCCGAATCTCCTAGCCTGCCGGCAGGCAGGGTAAACTCACCTGGGATAAAACCCGATCAACAGATCAACTGATCAACCGATCAACCCAACAATCACACCGACGCTAAAAGTATTTGATTCAATATCCTCGTAGACTCATTCTCCGGCTGCGCCAAATCCTGCAACGTCACTTTATCCAACAACTGGTCGATCGTAAACTGAACCATTTTCCAAAGCGACCGCGAAGAACAATCCACCGAATTGGTGCAAAGCCTCAGCGTGCCGGCATGCATGCCGCAAAAATCGGCGTCGAACAAAGGACCACCCAATGCTTTCAGCACCTTGTTGATCACAATTTCGTTGGCAGGTTTTACCAAAACATATCCTCCCCTGTTGCCAGGCGTACTTTTGATAAATCCTTCCATGCGTAGGATACGGGTGAGCTTGGCAATATAATGACTGCTCAACCCCTCCGCCTCGCTAAGTTGCGGTATGCTTAACCCTTCTTCATCCCTGCATCCTGCGATGCGGATCAGAATGCGCAAGCCGTATTCTTCCTGTGCGGTAATCTTCATAAAAATGAATTAGAGATTCAGCGATTCAATTTTAACGTTGTACCGTTGTGACAAATAATTCTTGACCTTGTCCTGCTCTGCAACTGTATTTTCCTTTGAACATTCTTTGTCGAATGCATCAGCCAGGTCTACAGCAATTTCATTCGCAGACCGGCCTTCAATCTGGTAACGTTGCAGAATAAATACCAGCTGGCCATTCCTGAACAGCATGATGTTGGGAGAAGAAGGTGTTAGTCCGGGCATCCATTCCTGGCGCAAACGGTTTACCGCCAGCTTTTCCATACCTGCAAACACCGTTGCGAATTCGTCGGGTACTTTTTCGTTCAGCATCGACAGAATCGTGCCGGGCCTTGCACTTCTGGCTGCACAGCCGCAAACAGAATTCAGCATCACCAGCACCGTCTTGTCGTCCTTGCGATTCAGCATCGCGTCTACATCTTCGGGTGTCAGCAATTCTTTAAATCCCGCGCCGGTTAAATCGTCGCGGAAAGGCTGCGCCACCGTTGGTGAATAGGTTGGCGTATTATCCATTAAACTGTTAAAACTTACTTGTGGCATAGGATCTTTTTTATTTTGAAAGGTTATAACATTCCTAATTCAAGCTGGGCCGCCTCACTCATCATACTCTTGTCCCACGGCGGATTCCAGGTTACGGCAACATGCACATCGTTGACGCCCTCAATTTCCCTCACTTTCTGATCAACCTCCACCGGAATGGTTTGGGCCGCCGGGCAACTGGGTGCGGTCAACGTCATTACGATCTGCACGTTGTTCATCGGTAATATCTCCACTTCATATATCAATCCCAGTTCATAAATATTCACCGGGATCTCCGGATCGAAAATGGTGTACAGCTTTTCAATCACTTTTTGTTTCAATTCCTCCGTTTCCATATTCGCTATAGTTGTGATTTTATTTTATACGCCAGAGCGTAATTCTTCATTTGCTTTACCATGGCCAGCAATCCGTTCGATCGCGTTTGGGCCAGGTGGGTCATCATCCCGATTTCGCGAATAAAATCCAGTTTCGCTTCTGCAATTTCATCGGGCGTATGTCCCGACAAAACCCTCACCAGCATACTGATCAATCCCTTCACAATCACGGCATCGCTATCGGCCTTGAAAAATATGCGGCCATCCCTGAAATCGGCTACCAGGTAAACCGTACTCTGACAGCCCCTCACCCTGTTCTCGTCCAGCTTGTATTTTTCATCCAGTGGCGGCAGTTTTTTGCCGAGGTCGATGATGTACTCATATTTGTCGTCCCAGGAATCGAACAATGAAAATTCATCTACGATCTCCTGCTCCGTTTCTGCTATCGTTTTAATTCCATCCATGGTTAGCTCAATAGTTTCACCGCCCTTTCCAATCCCTGCACCAGCAGATCAATTTCTTCCTTTGTATTGTATGCCGCGAACGATGCGCGCACCGTGCCCGGTAAACATAGGCGATCCATCAACGGCTGTGTACAATGATGACCTGTTCTCACTGCTATTCCGCGATTGTCGAGCAATATCCCGATGTCCTGCGGATGCGTGCCATCAATAAAGAATGATACCACGCTCACTTTTTCGCGGGCCGTGCCGATGATCCTTAATTTTTTTATTTGGGTCAGTTGTTCTGTTGCATACTGCAGCAGATCTTCTTCGTGTTTTCTGATCTTGTCCCTGCCCCAGGCTTTCACGAAATCGATGGCTGATTTAAATGCCACCGTGTCGGCGATATTTGGGGTGCCCGCTTCATATTTATAGGGCAAATCATTGTATACCGTTCTTTCGTAACTCACCTGCTTAATCATTTCACCACCGCCCTGGAAAGGAGGCATCGATTCCAGGATCTCCTTCTTTCCATATAATACACCCACACCCGTGGGACCATACATTTTATGGGAAGAAAATGCAAAGAAATCGCAACCCAATTCCTGTACATTTATTTCCATGTGCACACTTGATTGCGCGCCATCTATCAATACCAGGGCTCCTGCGGCGTGCGACCACTCAATGATCTTCTTTACCGGGTTCACCGTTCCCAACGAATTGGAAGCGTGTACCATGGACACCAGCCGCGTTTTTGAAGTGAGCAATGCTTTGAATTCATCCAACAGCAATTCACCAGCGTCATTGATGGGCGCCACTTTCAAAATCGCGTTCTTTTCCTCGCACAACATATGCCAGGGCACAATATTGGAGTGGTGCTCCATCGCCGAAATGATGATCTCATCTCCTGCCTTAATATTCTGCCTTCCCCAGGCATAAGCAACCAGGTTAATGCTTTCTGTAGTGCCGCGGGTAAAAATAATTTCCTCCCGTTGGCCTGCATTAATAAATTCTTTCACTGCATCCCTGGTGGCTTCATAGGCCTGCGTTGCTTCTTCGGCAAGCGTGTGAATGCCACGATGAATGTTTGCGTTAAACTGGGTGTAATAGTCCATTAAACTATCCAATACCAACTGCGGCTTCTGCGAAGTAGCCGCGTTGTCGAAGTATACCAGGGGATACCCCTTCACTTCGCGTTGCAGGATCGGAAATTCTTTCCGCATCGCCCATACGTCGAGCTTCTCCTGTACGCTATGCAATTGACTGATCATAGTTGTCAAATTCAAGCCGTTCAGAAATCAGCCGGTCTACATAATCCTTTACCGGCTGCAGTTTAATATGCTCCAATATATCTACAGCAAAAGCGTGCACCAGCAGCGCCCTCGCAGTTTTTTCAGTAACACCCCGCGAACGCAGGTAGAACAATCCTTCGTCGTTCAATCTGCCCACCGTACATCCATGCGAACATTTCACGTCGTCGGCATAAATCTCCAGCTGCGGTTTGGTATTTACGCTGGCTTCGTCCGACAGCAATACATTCTTATTGGACTGGTATGCATTGGTTTTTTGCGCCTGGGGCTGAACAAATATCTTTCCGTTGAATACGCCCGATGACTGTCCGTCGAGAATGCCCTTGTACAATTCATTGCTCAGGCAATGCGGTTTCACATTATCAACAACTGTATGATTGTCTATATGGGTTTTGCCGCCAGAGAAATAAAGGCCGTATAAATGCGATTCGCAATACTCGGCTTCCATAACCAGGTTCAGGTTGTTCCGAACAATACCACCGCCCAGCGTAATCACTACGGCGTGGATATAACTTTTTCCAACCTGGCGGAAATGTGTTGTACTCACCTGGCTTGCGCGGGCTTCGTCGTTCTGTATTTTATAATATTCCAGCAGCGCGTCTTTTTCAATCGCCAGCTCCATCACCTGGTTGGTGAGACTGTCGCCCACCCCCAGAGTGTGATAAGACTCCACAATTTGCAACTGCGCGTGCTCGCCAACATGCACCAGGCTGCGAGGCTGGGCCAGCGTATTGCCCATTTGTGTAAGGGCGATGTTATAAATGTAAACCGGGTGAGACGCCAGTTTATTTTTAGGAAGATGAATGAAGATGCCTCCATCAGCCAATGCGGCATTCAGGGCATTCAGTCCATCTTTCAAATATTTCGCGCTCTGGCCAAGATTGTCTGTTACGATGCCGGCGTATTCACTGCGGGCGGCTTCATCCAGCGGCATTACCACCAGTTCGGGCGATATTACCACGGAATGGGCCGGCGAATAAATGCCGTTGATGAAAACAATTTCATTGGCCCGCTCACTACCAGGCATCCTTAACCGACGAAAGTCTTCCTTCGTAACCGTATTTCCAACCATACCCGGTGCCGAATAGTTCTTATCGAACAATGGACCGATGCGTGTATATTTCCATTCCTCGTGCTTCGCATTAGGAATGCCCAATTTTTCAAAACTCTCAAAACCCGCCTTCCGGAAGCTATCCAGACCGGGCGCGTGTCCGTTACCTTTCATGTGTTCCAATCTATCCTTTAAAAATGTGTTCATGTTAATTTCGCTTGCCAACGCCTTTAAACTTCTTCGCTCACTTTCACCTCATTCTTGATGAAGTCATATCCTCTTTCCTCCAGTTCCAGGGCCAGTTCTTTGGTTCCGGATTTTACGATCCGCCCGTTGTACAATACGTGCACGAAATCGGGAACGATATAATCCAGCAAACGCTGGTAGTGCGTCACCACCAGCACTGCATTTTCCTTGCTTTTTATTTTATTTACGCCATTGGCTACGATGCGGATGGCATCGATATCCAAACCGGAATCCGTTTCATCCAGGATGGCCAGTCGGGGTTGTAGCATCGCCATCTGAAAAATTTCATTTCTTTTTTTCTCACCGCCGGAAAATCCTTCGTTCAAGGAGCGGCTCAGCAGCGACTGATCGATATTCATCAACGCCATTTTTTCTTTCATCAGTTTCAGAAATGCAACAGCGTCCAATGGATCCTGTCCCTTGTGTTTCCTGATTTCATTCACGGCTGTTTTAATAAAATTGGTCGTCGTCAATCCCGGAATTTCTACGGGATATTGAAAAGCGAGAAACAATCCTTCGGCTGCTCTTTCTTCAGGTGCCAGGTCCAGCAGGTCCTTACCAAGAAATTCTACTGTTCCTTCGGTCACTTCATAATCGGCCCTGCCGGCCAATACGGAAGCCAATGTGCTTTTGCCCGATCCGTTGGGCCCCATGATGGCGTGCACTTCGCCTGCCTTGATTTCAAGATTAATGCCTTTCAGGATTTTCTTTTCTTCAATGCCCGCGTGCAAATTCTGAATCTTCAACATATAGATGGTATTGCTTAATATAAGTTTTGTAATAGATGTTTATCCCACACTGCCTTCCAAACTAATGGCCAGCAATTTCTGCGCTTCCACCGCAAATTCCATTGGCAACTGGTTCATCACTTCCTTGGCGAAGCCATTGATGATGAGTGCCACGGCTGTTTCGGTGTCAATGCCACGCTGGTTGCAATAGAAAATCTGGTCTTCCCCGATTTTCGACGTCGTGGCTTCGTGCTCCACAACGGCCGTATTGTTTTTTACTTCGATGTAAGGAAACGTGTGCGCACCGCACTTGTCGCCCAGCAACAGGGAATCACACTGTGAAAAGTTCCTGGCCTGTGCAGCATTCTTGCCCACATGCACCAAACCGCGGTAACTGTTATTGCTGAATCCGGCAGAGATACCCTTCGACACAATGCGGCTGCGGGTATGCTTGCCCAGGTGGTGCATTTTGGTTCCAGTATCGGCCTGTTGATGGTTATTGGTAACCGCAACGGAATAAAATTCTCCGATGGAATAATCACCTTTCAAAATAACACTGGGATATTTCCAGGTAATGGAAGAACCGGTTTCCACCTGCGTCCACGAAATCTTGGCGTGGTCGCCCTTGCAGATGCCGCGCTTGGTAACAAAATTGTAAATGCCACCCTTGCCTTCTTTGTCGCCGGGATACCAGTTCTGCACTGTAGAATATTTTATTTCAGCATGGTCAAGTGCTACCAGTTCCACCACGGCCGCGTGCAATTGGTTTTCGTCGCGCATGGGTGCGGTGCAACCTTCCAGGTAACTGACATAGGCCGATTCTTCAGCCACAATCAGCGTTCTTTCAAATTGCCCGGTATTGCCCGCGTTGATGCGGAAATAGGTAGACAATTCCATGGGGCACCTTACGCCTTTTGGAATAAAGCAAAATGATCCGTCGGTGAACACCGCCGAATTCAGTGCAGCGTAAAAATTATCGGTCATGGGAACAACCGATCCCAAATATTTTTTAACCAGTTCAGGATGTTCCTGGATGGCTTCGCTCATGGAACAGAATATGACGCCCATGGCGGCCAGCTGGTCTTTAAATGTGGTACCGATTGACACGCTGTCTATAACTGCGTCCACGGCTACGCCACTCAGTCTTTTTTGTTCATCCAGTGAAATGCCCAGCTTCTCGAAAGTGCGGCGAAGTTCAGGATCGATCTCGTCCAGGTTCTTCGGGTTTACTTTCTGCTTGGGCGCACTATAATATATAATGTCTTGGAAGTTGATGGCGGGAAACCGCAGGTTGGCCCAATGTGGTTCATGGCCGGCCATGCCCAGCCACTGGCGGTAAGCTTTTAGTCGCCACTCCAACATCCACTCAGGTTCTTTCTTTTTGGCTGAAATGAAACGAATGATGTCTTCGTTCAAACCCATCGGCGCCTCGTCGGCTTCTATGGCAGTTACAAAACCATACTTGTAGTCGCTGGAAACGGTGCGTTCAATGGTGCTCAGACTTTCGTCTGTTTCATGGCTCTTGGTCGTCAGGTCTGTTTGCATCATGCAAAGGTACGAATCAGTTTATACAAAAAAGTAGAAACAGCAAAAAAAACTGGCCGGGCGGGTAAAAGTAATATTGATAATCAACTAATTATGATGAATTTGGCGGATAGATTCGTGGGCACCATCGTGGGAAAATTCGTCTTCTAATTTGCGATTGGGCTGTATAAACTGCCAACAAATTGAGCCCAATAAAAGCACGCCGGAAATGAGCAGAAGGGGCGTATTGAAATTGTGAAAGTGGTCTACTATTTTGCCGAAAGATATAGAGAGGAAAAATGCGCCCGTTTGTCCTGCAAAATTCATCATCCCTGCTACTGTGCCTGTGTACCTTCCTCCGATGTCTACGCATACAGAAAAGGCGATGATGCCCATGCCGGCGGTGAAGAATTCTCCGATCATTAGACTGATGGCGGTTACGGTATTGCTAACTGCCAGGGCTGATATGGTGAAGCAAATGCTCGAAACGCCCAATGCCAGTGTACCTAAAAAACGACGACCGAAGACCAGTCCGCGTTTCCTGACGAGGTAATCCCCCGTCCACCCAATTGCAAGCGCGCCGACCATGCCCATCCCGAAAGTTAACATGGTTATCGTTTTCATGGCGCTTTCTGAAAAATGTCGTCCCTGCTGAAGATATACAGACATCCACGCCACATAGAAATACAACGCCCATTGAGAACAAAAAAAGCCTAGGAACATCAGCCACAGGCTTGCCCTTGTCTTCAATATTTTCCAGGGAAATTTGAAATGATGTGAATCAAAACGCCGGTTCTCTTCAACCAGTTTTACTTCTTCTTTTGAAATGCCCTTCATTGCAGCCGGTTCGTTGCGAAACCAGCTGAGGCAAATCGCTACCCATACCAATCCGATCAGGCCGTTAAAAAAAAAGGGCATACGCCAGCCCCAATGCAAGGCAAGCGGCACCACTATAAGGGGAGCTATTGCTGCGCCGGCATTCTGGCCAACGATTAAAATTGATAATCCACGCGAAGTCTCCAGCCGCGGAAACCACCTGCAAATCACTGCAGATCCGTTGGGATAAGCGCCCGCCTCGCCCATGCCGAACAGGAAACGCGTTAGCAGCAGTGTATACAATCCGGTTGTTGCGCCGGTAAGTGCAGTGAAGAACGACCACCACAAAACGATCCTGATGAGCACTTTCTTCTGCCCCCACCGGTCTCCCAGCATACCCGAAGGAATTTCAAAAATGGCGTATGCCAATGCAAATGCGCCAACCACCCAACCAAACTGTTCATTAGAGAGTTGAAAAGCCGATTTTATTCTTACACCCACCAGGGAAATGGTAATCCTGTCGAGGTAAGTAATGAACATCAGGAAAAACAACAATACCAATACGCGATAGCGGTAGGGGAATTTGGGGGTCATGTTATAAATAATACAATTATAGGCAAACTTTGATTGGGTTGATCGGTTGATCCGTTGATCAGAAGCTGAACAAATTCATTCGTCGCCGTGTCTCCGGCTAAGAAGTTTGAAAATAATTGACAAGATTGATTTGCCGGGACACGGCGGTAGCAGTTCAAATTTCATTCGCCGTGTCCCGCCAATTCAGACCTTTTGATAGTTTGAAACCTGCCAGGCGGAGACACGGCGGCGAATAATCACCCAATCAACTGATCAACCGATCAACCGATCAACTGATCAGCCAACTGCCCTAAGGAAACCTGCCTTTCCCAAATTCATCTAAGCCAGACTGCCGTTGGTCGAAATAATTGTGGCGGGCGCTGACAGTTTGTAGCTTTATATCAGCTTAAAACCAACAACCCTTATGGAGTACGATAATGACCGGATCATAAAGCCCCCCTACAAATTGGAACTGGGATATTGGAGCTGGCTGGGCATGATTAACCCGCTCATCAACGCCATTACCATTTTTACAAACGAATGGAAAATCTGGCCCGTACTCATCATGGTAAACCTGATCCTGATACCGGTTTATTTCATGTTCGCGCGCATAATCGGTCCTGAATTGCTGTTGCGGCGCAGGTATTGGTTTAGCCTGATGCTAAGCGTTTTCACCTTCCTCATTATTCATGTACTATTGTTCAGCATCTACTCCATCATCCTGAAATTTGAGCTGACGCCGCTGCAGCAATCTTATTTTACCTACGATTCACAAACCATCGCCCGCGAAAGTATATGGATACTGGTGAACATGTCGATGGCACTGGCTATCTTTTATATCAGAAAGGCAATGGACGAAAGAGATATGCTGGGAGATGCGCAAAAGGACAATATGTTTTTGAAACTCCGCTACCTGCGCGCGCAACTGAACCCGCATTTCCTGTTCAATACCATGAACAGCATTTATTCACTGAGTTTGCAGAAGTCAGACAAGGCCCCGGAAGTGGTGGTAAAGCTGGCCGACATTATGCGCTATCTGATTTACGAATGCAATGAAGAAAAAGTGCCGCTCGACAAGGAAATTGATTTCATCAGAAATTATATTGAGATAGAAAAGATGCGCTACAAAGCCGATGTGCGGTTTTCGGTGGAAGGCCAAACCCACGACATCATGATCGAACCGTTTCTCTTCATTTCTTTTATCGAAAATGGATTTAAGCACGCGCTTGATGATGGATCTGCCGAGCCATTTATTTACATTACACTCAAAGCCGAAGAAAAACAAATTGTGTTGAACGTCATCAACAACAGCAATGCCGACCTGGAAACCCAGGCCAAGCGCATCAACGGCAAAGGCCTCACCACCAGCCGCAGTTTGCTGGAACTGCTTTATCCGCAGTCTTATGCGTTGGATATTATTCAAACGGAAAGAGAAGAAAACCGCAAAAGCGAATTGCGTATGCGCAATGCCAGGGAGCGCCTTGAAATTCTTTATCCCGATCGCTATACATTGGACGTGATCCTTAGTAAGAATGCCTTTACCGTATCCCTCATCATTAAATCCCGCGCGGCTTGATCAGGTGCATCATTGTGGAAGACGAGACCCTCGCGCAGGAAGTGATTCAACGACACCTGCTGAATTTTCCCGAACTGGAATTAATTGGAATATACCGCAATGCGGCGGAGGCCGAGATGGCCTTGCAAAAAGGGGATGTGGACCTGATGTTTCTCGACATCCGACTGCCCGGCATGAGTGGCATGAGTCTCCTGAAAAGCCTTTCTGATCCCCCGCTGGTGGTGCTCACCACTGCCTATCCTGAGTACGCGCTGGAGAGTTATGAATATAACGTTATCGACTACCTGCTAAAGCCCATCTCGCTGGAACGGTTTGGAAAGGCCGTCAACAAAATTGCAAATGGCCGGCTTTTTTCTCATCCCCAACGCGAAAATGTAAAAGGCGATGCCGATCACATCTTCATTAAATCGAGCAGCAAGTTTTTCAAAGTGAATTTTTCAGAGATCCTGTACATAGAGGGTATGAAAGATTATTTGAAGATCCACGGACCCGACTACACGCTGGTGACCCACCAAACCATGAATGAACTGGAAAAACTGCTGCCGGCAAAATTATTCATCAGGGTTCACAAGTCGTATATCGTGGCCATCGCGCATATCAAAACCGTATATGGCAATACCATTGAATTGCGAAAGCAATCCATTCCCATTGGCATTAATTACAAAGAAACCGTGATGAAACTGGTGGGAAAGCAAAAAGGCGCCTAGCGATTCAGCGCCACAAATTTCATTTCGCCGTCATTGCATCCAAACAGGAAACCCTTCCTGCCGCCGGTTTCCAGGCTTACTACGCTGCGCATATCACCCCTCAAATGCAAACCCGTTTCCCGCTGGGGCACTGTTTTAAATCCGCCTTTTCCATCCCCCAGGCAAAGCGTGCCGTAGCCGGCGTCGAATTTTCCAAACTTCATGCGCGTCCACGAATTGTTGCCCGCCAGTAAAAGATCTTTCTTACCATCGCCATTGGCATCCAGGGATGTAATGGCATAAATGGGTGCATATTGGGCTTCTGTTGGAAGATCGATTTTTTCAAAGCCCGCACCGCCGTGATTTAGCAACACAACACTCGTAAGCAACTCCGCTTTTAATACAGTCGCACCTTCCAATTCCTGCGCGGAAAAAATATCGGAGATAGTGGCTGTCGAAAAAGACTTGTATTCCAGGAACTTTCTTTTCACCATGGGTAATTGTTCAGCCAGGTCATCCCTGGAGAATGCGGGGTAAGAAATACCCTGGATAAAATAACAAAAGATGGGATCCACTGATCCATTGTTGTCAAAATCTTTCACGTAAAGAGACAGTGGTTGTTGTTCGCTGGCGCTAAATTGTTCATTCCAGCCCTGGTTTCCCAACACCAGGTCTATTTGTCCATCACCATTCAAATCGTCGGCATAGATCCGGTTCCACCAACCCGAAGATTTGAATTTGATATAATCCGCAGAATGATCCGATAATTTTCCTTTGGTGTTTTTGTACACGCGAACCGGTTGCCATTCGCCAACGGTTATCAATTCCGGGAATCCGTCCTTGTCCAGATCAACCCAGGCGGCATCGGTGATCATCTGGTTTTGCGA